>Ga0334894_1002193_pt1 | contig 13908 bp, 16 predicted proteins | sample GraSluR3_MG_6_FD_207225 | JGI IMG/M metagenome (GOLD analysis project Ga0334894, IMG submission 207225) | Sludge microbial communities from methane-producing bioreactor in Wageningen University, Netherlands - Granular Sludge_12_05 R3 | ecosystem: Engineered > Bioreactor > Anaerobic >... | reverse complement strand
TCGTCGAGAGGAGCCCCATTATAAAATTCGGCTGTGACGTAATGGCTGGCCGTCTGGTTGAGGTAGCCGGAGATCAGGCTCATCTCGCCCGCGCTCCCTTCGCCAGATAGGGCTCCAGCAGCCGGTAAGCCGTCCATGATATGAGGGGGGTCCCTTTGATCCCGCCTCCCTGCATCGCAGGGTCGAAGGTCTCGGAGAGGTCAGAGATCCGGAAGCTCTTCACCCCGGAGGCCTGGAGGGCTCTTCTCTCGTCGCCTGTGGGAGATAGCCTCGCCAGGATCTCCTCGCAGACTGCATCTTTAATGGCCTGTGGGATGCAGACGTCCCCCTCGGTGTCCCTCTCGACCGTCCAGCCGCCCCGGACCTTAATCAGCCTCGGCCACTGGAGAGCCTGATCGGTGTCGTACTTCCGGCCCACGAATAGAAGAGAGTCCACAAGGGAGGAGGAGTATTTTAGGGCGTCCTCTTGATCCGCCTCGGTGGCGCCGGTCCAGGCCGAGGAGTCGGGTCTGTCGGCCGCGTAGGCGTCCATCTCTTCAGAAGTGACATATTCAGTCATAGAATCGTACCCTTCGAGGTTTGTGGGGGAAGCCCAGGGGAACGGGCCTAGGTGCGAGCCCTTTTGAGGCTTCCCCCTATGGCTAACGCTGACCAGCGTGATGTTTCAAGGCAGAGCGTAGGCCTCGATCGTCCCGGCGATGTTCGTCCCGGTCGTGTCGGTTATGTCGATGTGGATCGTTCCGTCTGCCTGGAGGTATCGAGCCGTCTCAATGGGTCCGATACAGAACTCATCGTTGGCGACCACGTCGTCGCCTCTCACAAGGTCGCCGAGACCTCGCCTAAAGGCAGGGTGAGCGGTTCCGGCCTTCAGAGTCACCGCGCCGCCGGTTCCCGTTCCCGCCGAGATGTGGACGAGGATCAGCAGCCTCTTGAAGTTGGCCCCGGCGGCGATGTAGTGATGGTTGGACTTGTCGATCGCGTCGGGTGCCGCTCTGTCGGCCCATGCGCCGTTAAGCTCGTTTACGGTAATTTCGGATCTGGTTGCCATTTTTCACCACCTCAGCTCGGAGCACAAGTCAGAACGCAGAGACATTCAGGATCGATGACCTTCGCGCCGTAGCAGTGAAGGCCCCGGAGGGCGTCGGCGAAGAACTTGTCCGGCCTGTAAGCCTCGGTCTCGTTCACAGAGTCGGCGAAGGTCGTCGCCCTGCTGACACCAGCCAGGACCTTGTAGTGGTCGCCCGCCGTGTTCGGTACGTTGTTGGACTGGAGGATGTCGAAGCCGTAAAGGCGGCCTATCTGACCGTTCTTCATCACTCCCTCCACAGCAGACCACGTGGGGAGATTCACGGCGTCCTCCTGGAGAAGCCACTTCGTCACCCAGGGCGGGATGATGACCCATCGGCCCTCAAAGGGGACATTGGCCTCATCGAGCTTCTGTTTGACCTCCAGGAGCTCCTCGGACACCAGGTCGGTCGTTCCGTCGAAGATCTTGTCGGACCCGTCAGCCCCCACAGCAGAGCCGGCCTGAGCGGCCATGATCCCTGCGATGTACTCGTCGGCGACCTCGGCGAGCCGATAGGCCGCGTCTCTGGTGGCGCTCTCCATCAGCTTCACGTTCATCTGCGCCTTGTCGACGTCCTCGATCCGGAAGTTGAAGGATTTGGCCTGAGTGATCTCCAGGGTGGTGGAGGCGTCGTCCAGCTCCTCAGGATCGGAGAGGCCGGTGCTCTTGTCGTAGTTGTCGATCGTTATCGGGCCGTGGGCGGTGATCCTCACCGTGTCGCCCTTCCCCTTGATGTCGCCTTCGTAGTCCCGGTTGATCACTCCGGCCTGTCCGTAAACCAGGGCCTTCTGGAGAGCCTGGAGGATTTGGGCCGCCCAAACCTCGCCTATGAAATTCGTTATTGCCATCTATCTTACCTCAGTGAGCCCTCTTTCATTTGGGCCTTGATCTGGTCCATGTTTGCGATGATTTGGTCGGGGGTCATCTTCTTGACAGCCTCGCGGGTTAACGGTTTCTTCACGTCGCCCGGAGGTTGCCCCCCACCACCCACAGGCTCACGGGGACCGAGTTCTTTCAGCAGCTTGGCGCCGTCTGCCTTCAGCTCCTCCTCAGTCGAGCCCTGGAGACGTCCCGCCAGGGAGGGGGGGAGCTTGAGGTCGGCGACGACCTTCTGCTTCAGATTTTCCAGGGCGGCGGATTCGTTCTCGGCGATCTTGGCCTTCAGGTCCTCATTTTCGGCCTTGATCTCGTCATAGTCGGCGTATTTCGCCTTCTCACGGGCTATCCGTTCCTGGACTATCCGGTCCACGTCTGCCTGAGTGAACTTCTTTTCATCATCACTGGACATTTTCGAATCTCCGAAGTTTGCGGCCTTCGTTTGCCTTATTGTCTATATTCACTGGTATAGTATTTAAAGGTTTGTCCTTTTTGTGATAAATTAGGGGGGGAGGACGGCCTCCTCCTCCTTGATCCTCGCCTCCTCGGCCTCGAGGTCCTTCTCGGTGGCGTCGGGGTCGAGCCTGGATAGGGACCCCCACGTCGAGGTGGCTCTCGCTCCCCGTCTCGTCGCCTCCACCTTCGCCGCCTCCAGGGGGTCGGTGGGGAGGTTCTCCCTCCATTCGATAGTGAGGTTGTCGAAGGTCGTCGCCCCCGGCATCCTGGAAGCCTTCTCGAGCTCGGCGGTCGTCTCCAGGACGGTGAGAAGCCCCGGTTTGATCCGGAGCCGGAGCCGGTTGACCTTCGCCAGGGTGGGGAGCATCAGCCTCTTGAGGGCGGATCCCGACTCGGCGAGCCCGGACTTCGTCTCGCCGAAGGCCGCCGGCGACAGCTCGGCCATCACGTACAGTTGGCCGAGGACCTCCTCGATGTGGGAGAACGTCGCCCCCATCTGAGCATCCCAGGTTAGGATCTCCGGCGGGCTCTCTCCCTCGTTAAGGGCGATGTACTTCTCGTCGGAAGCCCAAACCACCTCGCCCGTCACAGGGTCCTTGATCCTCAGTCCCGGAGGTCCCGCCATCCAGGGGTCAGAAAAGACGTCCAGGGTCACGGAGATCTTGATGAGACGCCGCTCGATCTCCTCCACAAGGTCGGTGATGCCCTTGAAGTCGTCCAGCCCGAAGACGCCGTCGCCGCTCTTCAGGTTGGAGAAGGGGACCACCAGGAAGCCGGGGACGCCCGTCTCCTCCGAGTCCTTCAGGGTCGAGTACCTCTCGATCGTGGCGAGAGGGACGGCTCCGAGGATCTCGTCGCCGGCGGCGTTGAGCTTGAGGAGACGGTGCTCTATCCCTCCGGCGAGGTGGATCTCGGCCTTGACGTACTTCTCGTCGCCCTCGACGATCTCCCAGGCCAGGACGTGAGCCGTGAAGGTCCCGACGTCGTCGGGGTCGACGACCGGGAACCAGAGCCGAGGGTCGATCCTGGAGATGACTCCCCGGCCCCCGTTCCATCGGACCTTGATGACCCCGTCGCCGAAGGCTATGAGGTCGGAGAAGAGGTCGTAGACCGTGAGGTGGAAAGCGTTACCCTCGACGACCCGGTCGAGGTTGGGCTGCTGCGGCTCGTCGGCTCTGATCGCCGGAGGATTCCCCACAGCCAGGTCGGAGAAGAGGGTCATGATCCGCTTGAACCAGTTGACTCTCATCTTGACGATCCGGGGGGCGTCGTCCTCATTCAGGCTGGTGAAGATGAGATCGTGGTCTCCCTCCAGGAGGAGGCGGTTAGTTGCGTATCGGTCCAGCCGCGCTTTATCCTCTGTTGGGGGCCATTTTCGCCCCGGTCCGAGGAAGCTTAAGTCAGTATGTACGGTCGAAGTCATGATCTGATCCTCCCCCTCTCTCGTCTCGCCGTCGGAGGAGTAAGCCGGCGGCTCTTGCTGATCCTATTAACCAGGTATCGAAGGGCGTCGACGAGGTCGTCGCCCTCTTTAATGGGGGCGTCCTCGCCCCGTTCCGTCGCCTTCGGATCCCATCTGTAACCCTCCAGCTCCTCCTGGAGCATGGGAGTAGCCGGCCCCACAAGCTTGAGCCATCCTTGATTGAACGCCGAGATGACCCGCTGGATGCCGTTGAGGACGTCGTTATCGGCCTGCTGGACCCCCTCGATCCCGTCGCCGATGAACTGGAGCCGGTGAGCCTTCGCCGCCGGGTCGACGTCGATCGATGAGGGGTGCATCCCGTCGAGGAACCTCTTAAGGTCCTTCGATACCTCAGCCGGGGACTTGTCGGCCTTCCGATACTCGCCGAAGACGTACCACGTCTCGCCGATCCTAACAGCTTTCAAAAACGCGCTCGGATGGGTTGCCCCAGGATCGACGGCGACCCTCATCTCCTCCATCCTCTCGTCGGGGAGGGAGGGGACGACGTGAAGGTCCCGGTCGAAGTTGCGATAGACCGCCCCCTCGGCCATCACCCACAGACCGAGAACGTACCTCTGATAGAAGAGGCTGGACGGGGGGCCAAACTGGCGCTTGAGCTCGGCGACGTAAACGGGATCCAGCCAGGGGTTATCTTCGAGCGTGAAATGCCAGCTTTTGAGGTCCAGCTCCTCCTCTCGATCGATCCATCGCTTCTTGAGGTAGTGAGCGGGGGGGCCGGGGTTCGTGGTGAGGAAGAGTTGAGCTCCGGGCTCGGAGAGGCGGCTCACCAGCATGTTAAGGAAGCTCTCCGGGGAGAGGCTCCCCTCGTCAACGTAGGCGCCGCCGAGGGTGAGGCCGGCGATCTTGGTATAGGCGCTCTCGTCGTTGGCCCCTTCGCAAAGGATATGCCGCCCGTAGATGGTGGCGACCTTCAGGGACCGCCGGTATTCGAAGTCGCCCGCCCCCACAAGCCTGGAGATGGGGAGAAGGACGTTGCGCTCCAGGGAGGTGAGGGTCTTCCCCGTCATGAGGAGGTTGACACCCGCCGGCGCCTCCAGGACGGCCCGGAGCCATCGGACGTTGGCCCCGACGGTCTTCGCAGACCTCACCGCCCCGTGGGCGATATTGACCCTCGCATCGGAGCCGAGACAGAAGTCCCTCTGCTTCCCCACAGGTACTTGGAAGCTCACGTCTCCACCTCCTCGCCCATCCTCTCGAAGAGGATCCGGATCTCCCCGCCCCGGGCCGATGGGTCGGTCGCCTCTTCCAGCCGCCGCTTATCGATGCCGATCGCAAAGCCGGTCATCAGATATTGAAAATCGCGGGGACTATCGCAGCTCTTCAGAAGCTCCCTGCCTTTGTTCAGGGCCTCGCCTATCAGCTTGATCCTGTCCTCGGCGGCGTAACAGGACTTGATAAGAGCCGCCTTTTTCGTTGCTGAACGTTCACCCAAATCGAGTTCATTTCGTGCGGCTATGTTAGATATGGTCCCTGTCGCTCTGTCGAATTCGTCGGCTACGTCTCGGACGGATCGGCCCGCCTTCAGAGCTTCGAGGATCGCCTTCTCTTCATCTTCACCGACGGGACCACCTTTTGCCATCATGTACTAAAAGGACAATCATTATATAAAAGGGTTTTGTAGATTGTCCTCTTTGTACTCAATCCAGTGGAGCGTTGAACCCCCTCGACTCGCCCTTCTCCTCCAGGAGGTGGATGGCCATTTTTGCTTTATCCGCTGTCCACTCGCTGGGGATGTCGTCCATCAGCTGCTTGATGGTGGGGATCTGACCTCCACCGACTTGAAGATAATACGCTCGACTCTTCCCGAAGACCCCGTCGTCCTTCGCTTTCTCACCGGATCGGACCTGGTCCTTTGAACCAGATGGGACCACATTGGACCGGGTCGGAATCGATAGCGGGACCACATGGACCAGATGAACCGGGTCAACTCCATCCCCCACAACATTACCCACATTCTGGGGGGTATTATTGTTATCCATCTTTTCTTTAGAACAAGGGGGTTTATCTGGTCCATCTGGTCCTGTTGTTGATTTTGACCTGGTCCTATCTGGTTCCAGCCGGTCCTGTACCTGGTTCTTCTTTCTACTGAGTATGAACTCTCCCCAGGCCTCCTCGTCAAAGCTGGTGTTATTCCATACCCGGAGATTCTCTCCGTCTGGTGTCTTGAAGCGCGTCTTTTCGAATCTCTGACTTATCCCCACGGCGTTGAAATCGCGGATATGGACAGGCAGCGCCCCCACCAGATCGCAGAACTCTTTATACTTCGTGTGAGCTCCGGAGGTAGATAGGATCTTCCCGTAATCCCCGATCATGAATAGATCCCAGAAGTACTCCGCCGACTGTGCTTTCATATCGTAGTCGGCGACTATCTTCTCTCCTGTTGCCCCCCTGTAGATCGTCATGGTCTCGATAACTTCGGGGGCGATCTCGATCAGGCGGTTAAGCAGTCCGGAGAGCTCCTCCGGTTTGGTGATCTTCTGGGTTATGTGAGGGTCTCTCTTTCGCTCACGGGGGTTTCGGGGGTCAGGGTCGTCCACAAACTTGGTGTTGAATGAAATTGGGGCGATCCTCCGCTCGAATCCATACGAGGTATCATCGAATCGGGGGGGCTTGTTGCAGTCGGCGACATAAAAGCAGTGGGGCCTGAACTGGACTGGTGCGAGGTTCTTTCTGTCGGCGGTTACGACCGTGTTCCCGGTCAGTCTCTTGATCCAATCTGTCTCCGCCTTTTTGCCGGAGATCTCCGAGTTGATGACAAAGTCCTTGTCTTTCAGCTGGACCAGGTCGAATCTATTCTTCGATAGACCCGTTATCTCGACCTCAGATATCCGGGAGTCGCCCCAGAACGCTCTGATAAGGTCAATGCAACGGTTCTTACCGTTTGATCCGTGTCCGATCCAGGGCGAGAAGAACTCGAATACGTGACGGGTCGTTTTCGCGGCCAAAATGCTCATGAACGTTTTGCGGCCCGTCTCATCGAAGACGTCTTCCATGAACTGATCGATAACAGGGGATTTAGCTCTCTTGTCATACCGGACCGGAGCCTTCCAGGTGAGCATAAACTTAGGGTCGTGCTCCATGAAGACCCCCTTCCTCATATCGACGACACCGTTCTCGACGGGGAATAAGTCGGGGTAGACGTTGAATATCTCGCCTTCCGTCTCGTCCAGTGTCCGGAGGAAGACCTTTTGCGTAACCTCGCGGGTGAACGTGATATTAACGACGTCGTTCCCGGCGTGATCAAGATCGGCGGCGATAAGGTTCTTCCCGTTCGGCTTCCAGATCCCCTCCTGGACGTCGTAGACCCATATCAGCCCGTCTGGGGTCGATATGATCTTATACTTCGATATGATCGAGGTTGCCGCCGCCGTTACGCTTCTTTGCCGTCTCTTCTTCCCGGTCTCCTCGTCGGTGACGGTCTTCATAAGGTCCTTGAACCTCAGCCGTTCCGGGTCGGCGGCCCCTTCACCCTCTCCTTCGTCCTCGGCGGCCTCCTCAGCATCCTTCGCCCGGATCTTCCGGAGGGTGAGCCTCTGATAGTGCTCTCCCTCCTCGACCCACTTCCCGATCTTCGAGATGTAGGCCATGATCCAGTTGATTTGGGGGTCAGTGAATCCGGCGATGGTGAGCTTCCCCACAAGCCCGAACTCGGCGTCCGATCGGTCCCCGTCGTGCCGTTCCTTCGCCTCGTCGGTCCAGTCCAGAAGGCTCTGGAGGGTCGGATCAGCCTCTAAAAGGGTGTCGAGCTTCTCCTTCACGAAGTCGACGTCGATCTCGCCAGCGTCCTCCGACGGCTCCGGCTCGGCTTCCTCAGTTGCGGGGGGCTGGTTGAACTTCTCCGTCCAGGTCTTCAGGGCGTCGGGGTCTGGTGTCAGCCCTTCGATGAACTCCAGGAGCTTCTCATCCTCATCCCGTTGTGGGATCTCGCCGATAGCTTCCCTGAGGTGGTTCTTCCGCCCCTCTTCCTCGTCTTCAAACTTCGAGTTCCAGGTCCCTAGGACCCCACAGACTCTTGGGGGATCAAAGGTCGTCGTGTCGACGTCGACGTTGGCTTCCCTTCTGACCACCTTCAGGAAGGCCGCCACCTTCGCTATGAACTCCGGTGTCGGTGGGGTGGGGGGGATAGGCAGCAGCAGCCCCGCCCCGTTCCCGGACTTGAAGCCGAGCCCCGGCTTGAGGCCCTTCGTCGATAACCATCCCTGCACTGTGGGGAGCTGCGCCAGCGCAAACCCGCGCTCCCTTTCGGTGGCCGCGAAGTCCTTCTTATCATCTGGTTTTTTCGCGTCGACGTCGATAAAAATGTTGGTGTAGGCCTCGACGTCAAGGTGGGTGTGGAACTTTTGGGGTTTCCTCTTTAGCCTCTGGACGTTGACCCACAGTTGCCACTTCCCGTTCCTCAGCTTGATGTAGTCGACGGCCCGGTTTGCGTTGATGAGGTCGAAGTGCTTCTCCTGTGCGCCCTTCTCGCCCGTCTTCACCGACTTGATGGCAAACCGTTCATGACCTAGGAACCTGATGAACCGGGTTAATTCTTCGACTGTGGGGGCGTTCATCTCGACCCCTCCCCGGGGGGGTTAAGATTCGCGAAGTTAAATCCTTCCTCTGATTGAGGTACGGATAGGTATTTATGGGTAGAATACCTAGAATTCATCTAGATCACTGATCCTAAGTTCTCGGCCCCAAATGTCTCCTAGGCGGTTCTTGGGAATAGTGACGCGTGAATAGTCGGCGGCGGTGGTGGTTCGGAGCCACCACCCAAAACTCTTCTTAACATTCATACCATGACCTCGGTTAATAGAGTTGGGTCTCTGGCTATCGCTTTATAGCCAGTTCTCAGTAAGAGTCTACCAAAAGCCGATGTTGGTACACCTAGTCGGTCTGCCGTTGCCGCATACATTGCTTTTTCTTCTGGTTGCAAATGTATGGACAGTGTTTTATCCCTTTGTGGGATGCCATCATACTTTGACATTTTCTGTCTCCTAGGTCTGAGAATTCGGAGGTTCTCGACCCGCATACATATTCTGAGCCCGAAAGTTATATACCCTTCGGCCGATATGGCCTAAAATAATAATTAAAGTTCGCCCCCGCCCCTGGGGGAGAGGTCGCCCTATTCATCCAAATCCTTGTCCTCGCGATTCTGAGCATTCTCTGCTAACATGCGGACCGTCGTGTATGCGTCCAGTTCGGCCTTAATCCTTACTTTATCAACTTCAGGCAGGTCGTGCCAAACTTCCAGGTGTTCCCTGACGGTGTCGGCGTACGCCGCGTATTCGGTCAGTCTGTCCTCGACCTCGAACCCCAGCCTCGATAGATATCGGATGGTGGCCGCCACGCTTGTGTTCTTCTTATCTGCTTCCTTCTTTATCCTGTCGTACAATTCGACGGGCATTCTAACCTGTACGTTTCGTTCCTTCGCCTGCATGGGAATTACTTATCATTACATCGAATATAAACCTATCGGCCCGATTAGCGGAGCCGTATATTTCGACGGTTATGCTTTGCATAAGCTTTGCACTCCCCACAAATCCCCACAGACCAGGAGCCAAAATCTCGCCTCAGAAATCGCTATCAGTCGCCACTGCTCCGGGCCGACCCCCTCGGATGAGCCCAAAAAAGAACTCAAACCCCACGATGATACGCGACGGCTCGCCAACATTCCTATAGTCTCTGTGGGGAGGCCTGAGATCGAGTAAACAAGCCTGGTTCCAGTGGCTGTAAAAAAGATGAATGGGTTTGTAGAGGGCCACAGTGTAAAATATCGTCTACTTTTCCATGACCGCTTTGATAAGATCTATCCTGGTGTTTTGTGTTTCTAATAGATCCTTTCGCCTTATGCTTTGAGTAGTACCTGAACCGCCTCGCTCTTCCCAAGAGTCTGCATATTCACAGAGCTTTGCGTCGATGTCCTTCGCGGTTTCGAGAACCCACGCATGAAGCTCGGCTTTTGGATCGGGCAAGGTTTCGTATTTGTATTCTGTTTTTTCAACCATGATATAAAATACTCCTGTATATTTAAATAGTTCACTCGATTGCATCGGGAGGTGGAGAGCGCTTGCTTAACTTTATTTAGACAAGAGCTCAACTACAAACGCCGTCGCTTACCACCAAATAGCGTAACCTGTGATGGAGAGATTACTCTGTCTGGCGGCAACCAGGCAGAGTAACTTCAGTGACAGAGGTCGCGGCGCGGTTAGGAGTGATAAATTTGGTGGAAATTGGAGAAGCCATTTACATCGTGGCTATCATAAACTTCTTTCATATCATCACCTCCCCGCCCTCGGCTCGCCCCGGTCTATCGCCTGTTGGACCTCGGCCAAAGCCTCCGATCTGCAGTGATCGCACAGGGATTCCCCATAGATCTCATCACCCTCAAAAAGAGTTGCCATCTATCTCATCCTCCTCAGCAAGACCGGACCACCGGCCCCGCATATCCGGTCCCTGAGAGGTAGGAGGCGACTGGAAGAAGATAGACCTCTCGGCGACTGTCGGAGCGGGCCGGATCGCGAAGCGATCCAATGGGAGGAGAAGGCGATCAACCTCCTCCTCGATCCTCTTTTGCCTATAGTAGCGGAGAAGACACCGATCCACCGCGCGAGCCCGTCGCCTCCGCCTCCGGCGCATCTGGTTGTGGGTCATCGCCCGGCCTCCTCAGCCATCAACCCCATCGCCCACCGCGCCACCACCTCGGGATATGCCGCCAGAAGGCAGTTTAGGGCCGCCTCCACCTGGCAGGGGGATAGGCGAGGGCTCACGCCTCCGCCTCCTCAGGCAGACAGAAGCCCCTTCTATCGGGATTAGTGGCCCGGACCTTCAGCCCCGCCAGCTCTTCGCGAAGCCTGGCATTTCTGGCGGCTATCCTCTCGGCCCTCGCCTCCAGCTCCTCGGAGGAGAGGGGAGTCACGCCCGCGGGGAGGTGGGGGGCCCTGTCCCGGAGGATGGCCGCCAGCTTCTTCTGGTGTTTGCAGGGTTCCCCGGCCGGCCCCCTTCGATACGTGAAATCCGGGCAACTGCACCCGTTTAACGTGGTCATCCAGTAGCCGCGCCGCTTGGAATCCAAGAAAAAGCCCGTCGCCTCCGAGAATCCCAGGTCCTCGCCAAAGACGACCGCCGCGCCGATCTGATCCGGCTCCATCCCCGCGGCCGCCGCCAGGTATTCGACTCCTCGCCTGTGGTGGAGCCCGTCGGGCAGATCAAGCCCCGCGGCCTCCTTTGTGGATGCAATGCTTTGCATTTGAGTTCACCAAATACATAATGGGTCATAAAGGAATATAAAGCTTTTGGTGAGTAAACCTTAAATATAAAGCAGGGCCAAATAGGATAACATGCCTGAAAAAAAAGTAGTGGCTACAATAACGATCGATCCAGAAATAGCCGCATGGATCGACAAGGGAATAGAGAGCAAGAGGTTTGCAAACCGGACCCATGCAATAGAGTACTGCCTATTCCATGTAAAGACCGAAGAAGAAGCCAAGATAAGAGGAGAACAGGGAAATCATGAAGCCCCTGCCTCCGCTTAACGACATTTCAGTTTGGTGAACCCAAATGTCACCTGATTCTATCCCATCAGTCGAAGATATACCTTTCGACGTCTCGCCCGCCCTCCGATCCCTCCTCTCCGAGGTCCTCGACCGCCTCGCCGCTGTCGAGGAGGAGGTATCGGCCCTCCGAGAAGATAACGCCCGGAAGGATGAGAGAATAGCCGAACTGGAGAGAGAGCTATTCAACCACAGCCTACACGGCCACCCCGACATGCGCCTCGATATCGCCGCCCTCCAGAGCCAGAAGAAGCCCGCCCCGGCCCTCCGCCAGTCCACAGCAGAAGAGCACGTAGACCGCCTCTTCTCGGAGATGCGCCGTCTTAGGATGCGCCAGACAACCGTAAGAGATGCGGCCCGGTTCATTGGTATCTCCAAGCCTCATATGCAGAAGCTAAAACCGTATCTAGCGGCTGATATGAGGTTTACGCTTTTGAAAGACCCGAACCGGCCGAACAGATATCTTATACGCATAGTTTAGGACGTAAAAACGTATCATGATACGATACGGTCATTTCGGATGAAACGCTAGCGGCTAAAACTCTGATTATCGGATGGGATGGTCATCTGATGAAATATAGTATAGTCTAGTCGGAGATATAGATATAAATACAGAGATAGAATATAAACAATATAGAAAATATGATCTGTGGCTTAATTCTAGCAAAAACGAATCGTATCATGATACGTTTTTGAATTGTGTAAAATCTAGGAGGTTATGGGAAAATGGACATCAATGAGGAGATCACCCGCCTCACTTCTCGCGCCCCGACTTCAGCTTCTCTTTCAGCTCGAAGGTGTAGCGCCTCGCCCTGGTCCCGCCCCTCCGAACGTTCTGAGCCTCCAGCCCCTCAGCCTTCAGCCACCGGCCCAAATGCTTAGGATGGCCCCCCACAACCTCGGCGACTTGGGAGACGCTCGGCTCCACCCCTCTGCTGTGGAAGTCCCGGATCACCTCCAGGGCTCTCTCGACGACCCCCTCGTCTGTCTTAGGTAAGGCCCCTTTCCCTGCTGTCTTAGGTAAGGCTTTGTCTTGTGTAAGGCCCGTTGTCTTATGTAAGGTATCTGTCTTAGGTAAGGGTCTTACATAAGACTCTTCGCTGTCTTGTGTAAGGACTTCTGTCTTTTGTAAGTTGTCTTGTGTAAGGCTCGCCGGAAGGGTCTTCCCGATGTACTTTTTCCGGGTCTTCCCCCCCTCCCACCAGTAGGCATACCAATAGGGGCCGTGTCCATCACCTCGCTCGCACTTCTTGCACCGCTCCTTCCCACAGAGGGAGATCTCTTGTTTGTACAACCTCCCCGTTGTGGGGTCCTTAACCGCGTCCATGGGTTGTCTTATGTAAGGGATGGTATATATAGATTCCTTACATAAGACAGCTTACATAAGACAGCCCGATGGATGCTGATTTCACCCACAAAGAGGAGGTTTTACAGGTCGAAACGGTGCTTATAAAATGGTGAGAATAGAATTGTTGCGGTGTTGATGACCAGTTATGCGACCTTCCGGACCAGGATCTCGCAGCAACGGCATTTCGGGTGCTTAATTGGCCCGCCTCCTCCCCCTCTATCAAACTGACCGTCGGGAAGATCCGCCCTCGCGCCCACAAGCCCCGCGCAGATAGGGCACATCCGGCCGTCGGGTGTCCCGAGCCATTCTCTTTCCCATTCGTCGGGGTCCAGGATCCCGCGCTTCACGGCGTCCCTGTTGGCCGCTCGATAACCCTCGTTGGCTGCCTTGTGGCCTTCAGTAAGCGATATGGTCATCGCTCTCTGTCTCAGAAGTCTATTGCGGTACTTCTCGACCGCCTTCGCTTTCGCGGCTTCATTCATCCCCACAAGCCCCTCCTCGAAGGTCTCCAGGGCTCGGAGCTGGCGGGGGAGGAGTCCGATATGGTCTTTGATCAGCTTCGCCTGAGCTGTGGGGGTTAGGCCCTCAGTCTGGCCCCGGAGGACGATATCTCTGATAGTAGCCTTCGCCGTCTCGTCGATGTACTTAACCTCAGCCGCTCCATATTTCATGATCCAGGCCGCTGTCTCAGGGTTTCGTAGATCGAATTTGACGCCTATCCCCACAAGCTTCCCGATCTCTTCGAGCTGAGCCTCGCCGCCCTCGTAAAATGCGGCCTCGATGAAAGGAGAGGGGTCGAAGGTCGTCGCCGGGATGTTCTTTCGGCCGTCGATCTCTACCTCCCTCTGCCACTTCAGGAAGGCCTCGGAGATCGTCCTCGCCCACTTGTCGCCTATTCGTTGGGTCGGGGTCCGGCGGGTCATTCACTCCCCCACGCCCCCGAGAAGAAGAACACGGAACTCCTCGGACCCCGATAAGCCGGGCGTGGACTTCACCACCTTAACCTCATAGACTATACCCGGAACGCCGCCAACAACGGGCCTAACCAGGGCCTCGGCCTCTATTTGAGCCTCACATATCACTTTGGCATCAGATACGGCGATAACTTCGCTGGCTTCGTCGTCACTCACCTTAAGGTAGGTCG
>Ga0334894_1002183_pt1 | contig 13945 bp, 12 predicted proteins | sample GraSluR3_MG_6_FD_207225 | JGI IMG/M metagenome (GOLD analysis project Ga0334894, IMG submission 207225) | Sludge microbial communities from methane-producing bioreactor in Wageningen University, Netherlands - Granular Sludge_12_05 R3 | ecosystem: Engineered > Bioreactor > Anaerobic >... | reverse complement strand
CATTCGCGACGGTCGCAATGGTGATCCACCCCAGATACACACTAATGGGGAGCATGATACCAATTCGGTACCCTACGGAGGCCGACGAATTCCGACATCTACTGTGCATAATGATGAGCGATACAAGCAGAACGAGCATGACCATAAGCGACGGGATCAATAGAAGCCAGTGCCAGAGAAATATCCAGGTTGCATTCGCCACACAGGAGATGAGAAACCAGGGACCGAGGTCAAGAATCGGCTCTTCGGTCGGTACCGCCCGTTTCACAGTAGTGATCTGGTACACCACAAGCACTAACAACAGCACATAGATCACACCCCACACGGCAAACGTGAATCCTGCGGGAACGAAGAGATTGGGAATCGAATCGGAAATAGCCCCGGTATTCATGCCGTTCAACGGCAGAGCATTAGCCAGAGCATTCACTACGATGGTTCCAGCCAGAGCAACACCATTACACACTACAAGCAGTCGTTTGAGCTTGTCTTGATGTTCCATACCTCTCCCCGATACGTCTACAGAAACGTATCTCTAGATAAATCATACTATGGAACCAGTGAAACTCAAGAAAAATCCAAAAAACTTCCTCGTTTCAGCTCTGAGTCTCAGTATTTCGCTCATATACTGCCCGTTGTGCATCTTCCGATACGATACGAGAGAGAATCCATGCGATTATGAGGATTCCAGGAATATTCATAGCAAGACGGGTCAAGGCGAAACGAACGCCAAGCGACTGCAGCTCGAAGAGAATCAGGGGGATCTTTGTCGTCGACCAAGCGCCAAGGAACACCATGATGTTCGAAAACTTCACCCCCTTACGCATGAACACGCTTGCCACCGGGAAAGCTCCATAGAGCGGTCCGGCAGCAGCCGACCCCAAGAGAAATGCGAGTAAGACTCCCTTGACCCCTGATCGCTCACCCATGAATCGAACCATGGTCTCTCTCGGAACCCACACATCGAGCAATCCGAGCAACACGAAAATGGGAGGGATGATGAAAAGCATCTCCCAAATGGTATGCCCAGCTTTCTGGAATGTAGCCCCTCCGAGATCCCTATTGAAGAGAAAGAGTATCCCCATGACGATGAGTACCACAAGAAACGCTCGATAGCGTTGTATAATCTGTCTCATAGTTCCCCCATGACGAAACCGATGCCGAGAGCAACGATGATAGAGAACACGAAGGCAGTACCATTTCTCAAGAGGGTGACCTTTGTCCCGAAGTATCGCTTCTCCACTGGGAATGTCACTACACCCACCATCATGAGCGATGAGATGAATCCACCGATCTGCATGTATCCTGCTCCACCTTGCAGCAGCATGGCGGCAGTAGGAAATGCCACGAATCCCGGTATCAAGGTGACTGCCCCCACCAACAAGGCGAGAATCGTTCCCCAAAGACCAGAGTCGGCACCGATGAGCGACGAGATCACAGTCGGATTCATGAGAGCCAGAAGGAAACCTACCAAGAGAATGACCACAAGGAATTCCGGCAGTATGTTCTCGATCGCTTTCAAAGCCTTCCGCAATGCCATGCGGGTTTTCATCCGGTCTTTCCGGAAAGAGATGATCAGCAACAAAGCTGTCAGTCCATAGAGAATGAAGGTACTCATGAGATACTCCATAGCACGGTTTTACGATACGATACCACTGAGTGGATGAAGAATATGTAGCAATTGGTACACTTTTTCATACAACACCCCTGAAATGGAAAAGAATCTCACTTCAGGGGTATCAAACAGGAGATCTGGACCGGTCAATCCATGTGAAAGACCTCTTGCAGTGGAATGGATACCGGTGAAAGGTCAGCATTGGTCTCCATGAGATCAGCCATGTAAGCCCACCACCGCTGAACGATCTCAGTCGAACCCAGATCCTGTGACCCACCATCTCCTGTGGTTCTCTGGAATGCGAACAGCGTACCTGTTTCACGATCCAGAAAGATAGAATAGTCGTAAACTCCACTCTCTGACAGCAACCGTTTGAGCTCCGGCCAGATTTCGTTGTGTCGCTTCTCGTACTCCGCTTCACACCCTGGTTTCAACTGCATCTTGAATGCTTGTCTCCAATCGCTCATATCTATTCCCCCATTTAGGCTTTCGCACTATTCAAGGCTGCTTCCAACTGCTGTTTTTTCAGTTTCCTGTTGTTCTTGTAGGTATCCAATAGACGAGGAAGCAGAACGGCTATGATAAGTAGCGTTCCGATTACGATCGTCATGATGGTTCCTGAGAATCTGAGCAGCCCCATGCCGAACTTCAGATACCCTACTAAAAACGATGCAACGACCACTCCATATATCGTCCCCTTACCGCCATTGATTGAGACCCCGCCAAGTACGACGAGGGTGATGACCTCGAGATCCCAATTGAGTGCTATGTTAGAACGCGCACTGAGAATACGACTGGTCAGAAGAATACCAGCAATACCGGCGAACAGTCCCATGAGGGTGTAGTTCATGACTCGAATTTGTTTCACCTTGATACCGGTGAACCGAGCCGCTTCAGGGCTACTTCCAATTGCGTAGAGACGTCTTCCGTATGCGGTCTTGTGTAGGACAAAGCCCATGATCACTGCCAATGCAAGATAGAGGACCAGCATGAACGGAATGTAGGTTCCAGGAATGAACTCCTGACCAAAGAATCCGAACCCTTGGGGGTACGAAGTCAACGCTCGCTCCTCGAGAGCAGCCTGGGCGATTCCCCGATAGATCGATTGCGTTGCCAAGGTGACGGCTATCGCGGGCATGTTGAACCCGGTGATCAGCAGACCGTTCACCAGCCCGGCTGCAGCTCCTACAGCAAGGCCGATCACCAAGAGTCCTGGTGTACCCACACCTGCTGCACTGGCAGTACCCACCGCATACGCACAGAGTGCAATGATACTTGCAATCGAAATATCGATATCGCCACACATGATGATGAAGATCATCGGGAGAGCCATGATTGCACGTTCCGAAAACTGGAACGAAGCATTCATCAGGTTGAATGAATCGAGAAAGTAGGGAGTCAGATTCGAGAAATAGATTACCATGAGAATAAAGATGATTCCCAGGAGCACTTCCCATTTCGTGAACAACTCAATGAGTCGATTACGCCATCCCGACTCGTCCAATAATCGTGTCTTCGCTACCAGATCCTGTTTGTCACTCATTATCGTCCCCTCCTCTGTTCAAGGAGCTTACGTGTCTTCCGGTCATCGACCACAGTATTGATGACCAGTGCAAGAAGCACCACCATACCTTGCACCAAGGTCTGGTAGAATGTCGAAAGGTAGACCACCGGAAGGGCGTTATTCAGAACACCCAGAAACAGTGCACCCAATACCACTCCAGGAATCGCCCCTGCTCCACCGGCGAAGTTCACCCCACCGAGAACACACGCTGCAACTGCCTGCATCTCGAATCCTGTGGCCATCTCGTTCACTGCCGATGCATACCGCGCAGTCCACAGTGAGCCTGCGAATCCGAACAGCGTTCCCGAGATCACGAAGACCATGAGTCTAATCCGCTTTTCATTGACTCCGACAAACTTCGCTGCGGTCGCATTCCCCCCAATCGCGTAGATCTCTCGACCGGAACGGGAGAATCTACTGAAATAGTAGGTGACACCTATGACGATGAGAGCCATCCAGATAAGTGCCGATATACCGAGGAAGGTCTGTCTGGGAAAGCCTATGTAGTTCGTTGTCATTTCATGCGCTGTCACCCAGGTTCCTCCACTGAGCACGAAGGTGAGCCCTCGATAGACGCTCATGGTTCCCAGCGTTGTGATGATGGGAGGAATCTTTCCATAAGCCACCAACATGCCATTGACGGTTCCCATAATTGCACCGAGACCGATTCCCAACAGGAGAATCAAGAAGACGGGAACTTGGGGGTACGCCTCATTCAGCATACCGCTGGCCATACCGGTGAACGCAATGATCGATCCAACTGAGAGGTCGATACCATTCGATAGAATGACAAAGAACTCACCGATAGCCACAATGGCAAGAATAGACATATCATTCGCTATGCGGTTGATGTTCGTCCCAGAGAGAAACTGTGGTGAACGAATGGTTATCGGGACGAGAATCACCAACAGTAGAATTACCAGACTCGCCTCTCGTCGTGCGAGCATACGCTTGATAAACTGTTTCACTGCATGCTCTTCCGTTGCTCGATGTGTGGTGGCATCACGCATGAAGCGCCTCCTTCAGTTCTCCGAGAGCAGCTCTCATGATCTTCTCCTGATCGAATTCATCGCGATCGAATTGTGCAGTGACATCGCCTTCGTGCATAACGACGATCCGATCCGACATACCAAGCACTTCAGGCAACTCGCTCGACACAAGCATGACTGCAATGCCCTGATTCGCCATCTCTGAAACGAATTCGTGTACTGCAGCCTTTGTTGCGACGTCGATCCCCTTAGTCGGTTCATCGAGAATCAGGATTCTCGGATTCGTTCCAATCCATTTTGCCAGTACGACCTTCTGCTGATTCCCTCCCGAGAGTGTATCGGTGTCGACATGCCAGCCAGCAGCTCTGATTTCCATCATCTCTCCATAGGTCTTCGTGACCTCGAACTCACGTTTCCCATTCGTGATACCGAACCTGCACAGTGTCTGCAACTGGGGCATCGTGATGTTCTTTCCGATGCTCATCGAAAGAATCACCCCCTGTCTCTGGCGATCTTCCGGGACGAATCCGATTCCGAGACGCATGGCATCGTTCGGTCCTCGTGGGTTGAACTGTTTTCCATCGATGGTCACCGTTCCACCGCTTCGTTTGTCAATACCGAATACCGTACGCATGACCTCGGTTCGTCCGGCACCGACGAGACCGAAGAAACCGAGGATCTCCCCTTTATGCAAATTGAACGAGACATTCTGGAAAGCACCGAGTTGCCCAAGTTTCTCAACTCGCAAAATCTCCTCTCCGATATGGCTTGTCTTCTTGGGAAACATGTGATCGATAGTGCGCCCGATCATCATCCTGATTATTTCATCCTGAGTTGTCTCGTTCAGGTATCCTTCACCGATATATTGCCCATCACGCAGAACCGTATAGTAGTCACAGATCTGGAAGATCTCATCGAATTTGTGAGAGATGAATATGATAGCTTTCCCATCCTCACGAAGTTGCCTGACAATCCTGTAGAGGTCTTCTACCTCTCGCGTCGTGAGTGCACTGGTCGGCTCATCCATAATCACGACCTTCGCATTCAGCGAAAGCGCCTTCGCTATCTCGACCATGTGTCGCTGAGCGACACTCAGATTCTTCACGAGCGTATCGGGATTGATCTTCATATCGAGTCGGGACAACAACTCTTCAGTCTGCTCTCTCATGGCTTTCCAATCGAGTTTGCGGGTTTTCGGACTTCTCAGATGGTGTCCCATATAGATATTCTCTGTCACGCTCAACTCGAGAAACATGGATGCTTCCTGGTGGATTGCGACGATTCCAGCATGTTGCGCATCGATTGCATTTCTGAACTGCAACTCTTTGTCTTCCATGGTGATAGTTCCACCTGTAGGGAAATAGATACCGGTCAGTATTTTAACCAGTGTCGATTTACCTGCTCCATTTTCACCAATCAGAGCGTGGACCTCCCCCGCACGTACATTGAGATGCACGTTATCCAGTGCCTTTATACCTGGAAAGAACTTGGTGAGGTCATGTATTGTCAATAGCGTTTCTGCCACAGGATGTCTCCTCTCATCAATGTCTCGGACGACGCCCAGGTCGTACCTGTCCGCCCGGCTCTCTGATTGGAACAGGAAGCCGGAGAGACACCGGCGCCCGAAAGCGCCGGAAGTCATGCAATTTCTGCAAAAATCGAGTTAGAAAATCTCAGCGTACTCTTCGATGTTCTCTGCATTGAAAACAAACGGAGTACCCATGACTGCAATACCCTTCTCTTCTACAGCAACGGAACCCATTCTACCAGTATCGAACGAAGTGCCTACAGCACCATCGGCCTTACCGGTGATCAGCGATTCGAGGATGTAGGTTGATGTGTAACCGAGGTCGATCGGATTCCAAAGAGCCATCTGACCAACAGTACCATCGAGGATATACCCCTTCATCTCAGAAGGAAGTCCAAGACCGGTCACCTCTACAACTCCCGATTTTCCTTCATCTTTCACAGCCTGAGCTGTTGCGAGAAGACCAACGGTGGTCGGACAGATAATGACTTTGAGGTTAGGATACTTGTTCATGAGTGCAACCGCTTCTCGGTAGCTCTTGTCTGGAGCATCGTCACCATAGACGACTTCGACAAGATTCATGTTCGCATAATCGGCTTCCTTGATCTCTTCTCTCATCCAACTGATCCACGCATTCTGGTTGGTTGCCTGAGCCGATGCCGAGAGTACAGCAACATCGCCTGCGTAGTCTGCAAGTTCAGCAGCGAGCTGAATCTGCTGTCGTCCGATCAACTCCTCTTTGGAGGGAACGAGATCGACAATCCGTCCACCCTCGTTGATACCTGAATCGAAGGAGATGACCTTGATTCCAGCAGCCATAGCCTTCTTTGTCACCGGAATAAGCGCATCGGCATCGTTGGCACTTATTGCAATACCATCGACTCGCTGAGCAATCAGCGTCTCGATAATCTCGATCTGTCCCTCTGCGGTAGTCTGGACAGGACCCATGTAGGTGGTATTAATATTCCCCAATTCAGCAGCAGCCTCCTGGCTTCCCTTGAAACAGGCATCGAAGAAGCCGTTCCCCATGCTCTTGACCAGAATCACAATGTCGTATGAATCCTTGGCCTTGGCCTCTTGTGCTCCCTGTGCGAACACCATGGTGCTCGCAACGAGTGCGATCAGCAAAAACACAGCAACTTTCTTCATGTGTTACTCCTTTTCCCGGTTCTCCCGGATTGAATATTTGACTCCAGATCTTCCGATCCGGTTATCACCTTTGCACGTTCGCTCGGTACTGCTCAACTTCCCAGCTTCGAATGAACTCGATCTGATCGTCGTCCATGAATCGCGGCCCACCGAAACTCTCAGTGAACGCAGCTACCTTCACCGTGTCAATGAAGAGTGTCATGGCGGATTCACTGGTTGCAAATCCTGCGGTCTGCTGGACTGCGATCACTTTCGCCGGAACACCATAATCGCTCTCATAACGTTTGAATCGGGCAATGATCTCTTCTACCGGACGTTCTGAATCGAATACCGAGAGTTCCACCCAAAGAGGTTTAAAACCGCTATAGACGATATGATCGGGTGTGTATGCCGATGCAAGCGAGGTGAAAGTCTCCCGATCCACGAGACGACTCTCCAGTTCATGGTTGGCGACCATGGGATACGCTTGCTGCCCACCGAAATGTGCGCTCATTGCCTGTTGCACGAGAGCGACCCGATCCTGATCGATACGGGACTTGGTGAAGTTCGGCTTCCGTATGATTGAACGACTGAGCGTCTCCATAATGTGCGTGTAGAGACTATCTATCTCTTCAATGGTGTCTGCACTCACGAACACTCCATGATTCTGGAGAAATATCACCTGAGGTGCCTTTCCCCGCTTCTCGATGTACACCGATTGTGCATCTCGCACCACCTTTGCCAGAATGTACCCGGGATTCACCAGTGGTATCCAGAGAGCCTCGGGAAACAATCGCTCCATCGACTCTTTGCCGCTCTGCGCGCACGTTAGCCCATTTACCATTGCTGGGTGCATATGGACGACATAGGCAAATGGGATGAACGAATGGAGCAAAGCCTCCACGCTAGGACGTGCAGCCTCTCCCGGATTTCGAGCATCCATCATATCGGCCAGAACCGATCGCTCACGTTCATCGACATCCTCGGCGTACTGCTTCTCCCAGATAGCGTTCAGTTTCTCTCTATCCATGGCGACAAAGCCATCTTTGCCGATGTTCCCGAGTGCATGACCCGAGGCCTTCACATACATGACCGAATCGGTCTTGAACGATGTATTCCCTCCCCCGAGAAGCACGAACCGGGAGTCGGCTCCATACTTTCGCGAGACTGCGATCAATGGTTGGATATCGTTGGTCTGCATTAGTTTCTCCCCTTTAGAACGGTTCGTTCGTATGCATCGACATGATCGATAATCGTTGTATCGGAAGGTACGGAGAACCGTTCACAGTAGGTATCCCATACAGCTCCGAACGGAAGCGTATGCAACGCCTCGAGCAGTGCCATCTTGGTAAAGCCCTTATCTTGTTCTTCAAGATCGCGCAGGCGTTCATGTGGCTGAAGAAGTGCGAACAGGAGAGCCTTCCTCATGGAGCGTGCGCCGGTCGCCCATGCACCGACTCGATTGATCGAGGCATCGAAATAGTCGAGTCCGATATGAGCCTGTTCAAGCTTGCCACTTCTGACCAGCTCTTCCGCAACGGCTCGAACTTTGTCTGTATAGAGTACGATATGATCGCTATCCCAATGCAGGGGCCGACTCACATGAAGGAGAATCTCATCTTGGAAGAGGAGAATGGCTGAGAGCTTGTCCGAGATATCCTCCTCGATATGGAAGTGTCCCATATCGATGCAGAGCATCTTGTTCCGATACGCAGCATAGTTCATGTAGAACTCATGACTGCCGACTACGAAGGCTTCGCTTCCTATGCCAAAAAGTTTGGTCTCTATGGCATCACGTAGATATTCGGTCGGGTATTCAGTCTCGAAGATCTCGTCCAATGAATCTCTCAGTATGCTTCGATACCCGATCTTGTCCACCGTCCGATCCTTCGCACCATCGGGAACCCAGGTATTGAGGACACAAGGTGAGCCCAACTCTTCTCCGATCCATGCAGCGATCTTTCGGCACCGTTTCCCATGTTCGATCCAGAATGCCCGAACTGCAGGATCCTTGCTTCCCAATGTATAACCGGAGTCCGCCATGGGATGACTGAAGAACGTCCCGTTGAAATCAATTCCGATACCCAATCGTTTCGCCCATTCGACCCAGCCGACAAAGTGTTCGACCTCGATCGCATCACGATCTACGAATGTGTCTCCGAACTCACCGTAACTTGCATGCAGGTTCAACCTGTGGGGGCCTGGGACGAGGGAGAACACCTTTTCGATGTCCTGACGAAGCTCAGCAACCGAACGGGCTTTTCCAGGATAGTTCCCGGTCACTTGAATGCCCCCCCCGGAGAGAACTGCGCTGGGACGCTCGAATCCACCGACATCATCGCCCTGCCAACAATGGATCGAGACGGGAATCGATGACAATCGTTCTATGACTGCTTCGGTATCGACTCCTATGGCTTTATAGGCTTCCTTCGCCAGATCGTATGCGTTACTGCTCATGTATGCCTCCCAATCGTTTCCAACTAAGGGTATGCTAACGCGACTTTTTCAATTACGCCTTGACAAAATGAGCAAGTTTTAGCATGATTTTATCAACATGAATCTCAAATTGCTCTCATCAGACTACTTCTACGATCCCTCTTTCACGCTGAAGGTGATAGAACGTGATCCCGAGCTCCCCTACCCGTTGCACAGCCACGATTTCTATGAGCTGGTCATCATCATCTCAGGGCGAGGGACCCACTTCACCCGTTCGAACTCATTCACGCTCGTACCGGGCAATGTGTTCGTGATCACCCCTGGTCTTGAGCACGGCTATCGCGATGTCGAAGACCTCCGGCTCTACAATATCCTGTTCGACAACAAACTCTTCGATGATTCGTTTTACGATCTCCGGAATATGCCCGGTTACCACGCTCTGCTCAGGCTCGAACCGAATTATCGCAACGATACGGGGATATCCACACTCATGCAGCTCACTCCAGCCCACCTTGCCGAGATACTCCCACTGCTTGAGCAGATGCAACAGGAGTGTGACTCCATAGAGAACGATATCGGAGCCCAGAGTCTCGCATTCTCCTATCTGGTGAACCTCCTGGTGCGTCTGTTCAGGATCTATGCGGAGCATCCGAGACAGGATAACCTCACTATCATGCGCATAGCCGATGCACTGAGCTATCTCGAATCCAATTCGGACAGACCTGTGAACACGAAAGAGCTCATGGAGCTCACGAACATGTCTGCAAGTACATTGAACCGGCACTTTCAGAATGCGACGGGACTCTCCCCTGTGGAGTTTCATATTCAGCGAAGAATCGAGATGGCGTGCAGACTTATCAGAACGAGTGATCTGAACATGGGAGAGATATCCGAAGCCACAGGATTCAACGATGCAAACTACTTCTCTCGCCAGTTTCGCAAGGTCATGGGCATGAGTCCACGGCAATACCGAAACAACCGCTCACTCTGGTACCGATAGGGGCACAGGTTGACATAACCGACTACCCCCGTTATCGTCCAAATGATTTACAATAGGTACAAACTGCTACCATGCGGGTTTGTAACAGGCAGGGAACCACGAGTATGTTGGCACCTGTCGAGTGGAACATACCACCGACACGAGCTACTGGGGGAAGAACTTATGGACGGGAAAGCGCGCTTGCTCGCATTCATTCAGAGCGAACGATTCACGAGGCTGCTACCACAACTGTATGGAACGGATGACCAACGCGATCTCCATATCGAACGGTTCACCAGGCTTGTTAAGAGACACGACCACTGGTGCACGGATAAGACTGGATTGTTCAGCACCGCAGGGAGAACCGAGTTGGCGGGAAATCACACCGACCACAACCTCGGCAAAGTGATTGCAGGTACTATCAATCTCGATACCATTGCCGTTGCAACTCCCCTAGATGAACCGGTGGTCTCAGTCTACTCAGAGGGCTTCCCACCAGTCATAGTGGATATCAGCGACCTTGCGGTCAGATCCGATGAGATGGGAACAACCGATGCTCTGGTTCGCGGTATCGCAAAAGGGTTTTCGGATCGGGGACTCACTGTGGGAGGATGTATCGCCACCACCAGTACCCGTGTGCTGAAAGGGAGTGGATTGAGCTCCTCGGCTGCAATCGAAGTGCTGGTTGCTACGCTATTTAACAATCTGTACAACCGAAATACGTTGAACCCTGTCGAGCTTGCCATGATTGGAAAGTATGCAGAGAACACCTATTTTGGGAAACCCTCAGGACTCATGGATCAGGTGGCGTGCGGCAACGGTGGTGTAACAGCGATCGACTTCGCTCATCCTGAGCGGGTAAAGACAGTGGCGATACCGTGTGATTTCGCCTCCATGGGATACGATCTCTTGGTTGTCGACACGCAGGGTGACCATGCGAACCTCACTCCCGACTATGCCGCCATTCCGAAGGAGATGCGTTCTGTAGCAGCTTGTTTCGATCGCGATATACTCAGAGAGGTCCCGTTCGATCTGTTCATGGACTCGATTCAATCAGTGAGAAAGCGGGTAAACAACGACCGAGCGGTGCTTCGAGCATATCACTACTTCACCGAGAACCAACGCGTCGAGGCCATGGTGAAAGCTCTTCAGCAACAGGACATCGACTCCTATCTCTCTCTAGTTCGCAAATCGGGGGAGAGCTCATTTCAATTCCTGCAGAACCTCTACAGCCCTCACCACATTGAAACCCAGGGGCTCCCTCTCGCATTGGCACTGACTAGTCAGTTCCTCGAAGATGAAGGGGCATGGAGAGTTCATGGCGGCGGGTTTGCAGGGACTATACAGGTGTACGTACCGTGCGATCGAACCCAAGCATACACCCAATTCATCGAGAACGTGTTCGGCGAGGGCTCAGTCACGAAATTGGCCATTCGCAGCCTCCCCACAACACGCCTCGACGATCGTTGATGCTGCAGAAGACCCCTCAACGAACCAGTTTGTCGATCAGTTGAAGAATCTCGCCTATCTTCTGATCGACATCGGCACCGGTGGCGAATGATTCGTGCACACAACTTTGCAGGTGTGCCTCAAGCACCGTCTTGTTCGTCTTCTTCAACAAGGCTATCGATGCAAGAAGCTGGTTCGAAATATCGACACAGTACCTGTCTTCATCTACCATCCGGAGAATACCGTCGATTTGACCTCGAGCGGTCTTTAAAGCTTGGGACACCTGTGTATGGTCTGCTTTCATCTCAGGCTAGCTCCCTGATATCTGTCGCTACATAACCTGCATCGGCAACTGCTTTCGCAAGCACTTCATCGGAGACCGGTTCTGAACTGACTACCGAGGCCCTTTTCTGTTCCAGCTCCACAGTTGCACTCACTCCCGCAATCGCGTTCAATGCCTGATCGACCCGTGCCGAACAGTGTCCGCACGACATTCCTTCAATACTGATCTCTTTCTTCATGACCTTTTCTCCTTCTTCTTGATTCACTGTATGACTCTGTATAACGCTTGTTTCTGCTACTTCATGCTGGTTGCCACCGCTCTTCGGTTTGAACCGCTTCAATCGCAGTGCGTTGGTAACCACGAACACACTGCTGAGACTCATGGCTGCAGCTGCATACATGGGACTGAGCGTCCAACCGAATAGGGGGTAGAACACTCCTGCGGCGAGGGGAATACCGAGTGTGTTGTAAAACAGTGCCCAAAATAGGTTCTGTTTGATGTTCCTCAGAGTCGCTCTGCTGAGAGCGATTGCCGATGCAACTTGATTGAGGTTGCTCTGCATGAGAATGATATCTGCCGATTCGATTGCAATATCTGTTCCAGCTCCGATTGCCATGCCGACATCGGCCCGAACGAGTGCAGGTGCATCGTTGATGCCATCGCCGACCATGGCGACCTTTCGACCCTCCTCCTGCAACTGTCGTACCACTGCCTCCTTCCCATCCGGAAGCACGGAGGCGAATACGCGATCTATACCCACATGTGCTGCAATTGCTTTCGCTGTCCGCTCGTTGTCGCCGGTGAGCATGACCACTGCAAGACCGAGTCCCTGTAACTGTCGTATTGCTGGAATGCTCGACTCCTTCACGACGTCGGCAACGGCGATCACTCCCAGCAACTTACCATTCCGAGCGAAATAGAGCGGAGTTTTTCCCTCATGAGCTAAGGCATCCGACTGCGCCTCCATTGCTGAGATATCGATACCCTGCTCTTGCATGAGCAGGGTGTTCCCACCTACGACAGGAACGTCGTGCAGCGTTCCCATGAGCCCCTTCCCGGGAATTGCCTGGAAATCGGTGAGCTCGTCGTAGCCCATCCCACGTGCCTTGATATATTCGAGAATCGCAAGAGACAATGGGTGCTCGCTCGAGGCCTCCAGAGCACCGGACACAGCGAAGAGCTCCTCTTTGGTTACCGAATCTGCTGTGATCAGATCGGTGACCTGCGGTTCTCCCTTGGTGATGGTTCCCGTTTTATCCAGGACGATGGTGTCAACAGACTGGGTTGTCTCCAAAGCCTCGGCACTCCGGATCAGGATCCCCTGTTCGGCGCCTTTTCCTGTTCCGACCATGATGGCCGTCGGAGTCGCGAGTCCAAGGGCACAGGGACAGCTGATGACCAAGACCGCTATACCGAAGGCCAGTGCTAGTTCGACAGGAAGTCCTACGATCAACCAGGTGCCGGTGGAGACCAGTGCGATGGCTATGACTATGGGTACGAACACGCCGCTTATCCGGTCTGCCAACTTCGCAATCGGTGCTTTCGAAGCTCCTGCCTCTTCGACCAGACGGATTATCTGTGCAAGCGTGGTATCCTTTCCTACTCGTTGCGCTCGATATACCATTCGTCCGGTGGTGTTTATGCTTGCACTCAGAACCTGGTCCCCTTCGCTCTTCTCCACAGGAAGACTCTCTCCGGTGAGAGCCGATTCATCGACTGCAGAGTGACCAGTGAGCACTACGCCGTCGACAGGAAGTCTCCCTCCCGGTTTGACCACGATGGTATCACCTACCACCACATGCTCTATGGGAATCTCTTGCTCCTCTCCATTGCGGAGAACCAGAGCTGTATCGGGAGAGAGGTCTATGAGCTTTGCCACAGCGTCGGTCGTCCTCCCCTTGGCCCGCACTTCGAGATATTTTCCAAGAAGCACCAACGACAGAATCATCGCAGCCGATTCGAAGTAGAGATCCATCG
>Ga0334894_1002180_pt1 | contig 13977 bp, 10 predicted proteins | sample GraSluR3_MG_6_FD_207225 | JGI IMG/M metagenome (GOLD analysis project Ga0334894, IMG submission 207225) | Sludge microbial communities from methane-producing bioreactor in Wageningen University, Netherlands - Granular Sludge_12_05 R3 | ecosystem: Engineered > Bioreactor > Anaerobic >... | reverse complement strand
CCGCGATCTGTGGTTGTTTCAATCCCCTCGATGCCGGGGCGCTTCATCGGACATCGTGCCTCATAAGTCGTTGCGCGTCAAGAAGGTGGGGCGGCCATTTCGCCGATCTCGAGGTGCTGCCGCGCATCCCCTCCAAACGGGTGTCGGCCCATTTGTCGCAACCCGTTAATGCGTCATGGCTTGCGCAAATCGCCGATCGGGCTTCAGGCCGAACCCCGAACTCCTGGCCGACCAACGACTTGCGACAATCGGCCTCATTCGGGGCGAGATCGGCGATCGAGCGGATGCGCAACAAATCCGAACTGAATGTGGCGAGATCGGACATCATACCACCTGATCTTCGTCGCGTTCCACGTACGTGCCCACCCCGATTACCTCGGTTGCCGGCGTGCAGCGGCCGCAAAGATGATAGACGCGCACGGCGTCTTCCTCCCAATCGATCTCTCGCTGGATCATCTCGCGCAACTCGAGGAGGCGCGCGTCGGTGACGTGTCCCTCGAAAACGCTCTTCTGCACGTGCGGCAGGAATGCTTTCAAGCGTTGGAGAAGCCGGGCTCGGCGGCGATCCGAGACGACATCATAGCATACGACCACGTACATCGAACAGCTCCCGGTCTGAGCGGTTTTGACGTTGTGCCGCCTACCGCGGCACAAACGGAAGGTATTGTCCGTCCTTGCCTTCGATCACCCGCGCCAGATGGTAGACCTGCTCGGCCAGGATCTGGCGCAGCTCGAGGTTGGCGTCGCGGGGCCCGTAGTGGAGGCGTTCGCGCATCCTGCGAAAGAAGGCATTCAGGAGCACTCGCCGCCCGCTGTCGGCCAGATACACGGCCGGGCAGAGGGCGTCCGAGACTTCGCCGGGTTGCCCGTCGTTGGTGTCGTCGACGTCGTCGACGTCGAACGGTGGCTCGGCCGCCTCGTCGGCCGGAACCGGCGGTTCGGGTTGACTGGCGGGCTTGGGCTGGGCGGCCGGGGGTGTTTCTTCCGAGGGCTGGGCGAGGAGCGACTCGAGCGACCGCGCCGTCTGCTGCTGGAAGTCGAGTGGCCCCAATTGCCCGCGATTGATCAACCGCAGCACGAGGCCGTCGACGATCGGCCGAAACTCCTCGATCAGATCGAGCACGAGCGAGGGGCGGCCGTAGGCCGGTTGATGGAAGAACCCGACCATGGGATCGAGCCCACAGCGCAGGACCTCGGTCTCCGCCAGGTTGGTCAGCAGGGCGTAGCCGAACGAAAGCGCGGCATTTACCGGATCGCGTGGGGGCCGGCGCGTGCGTCGCGTGAAGGAGAACTGCTCCGACCGGATCAAGCGGCCGAGGTTTCCGAAATAAAGCGACGCCGCCTGGCCTTCCAACCCGCGGAGCGAATCGATCTGAAGCTCGCGACCGGCGCGGTGGAGCAACAGCCGCATCTGCCCGAGGGCCTGGGCAACCTCCTCGCAGGCGAGCCGGCGCTGCGCGCGCAGCAAGATTTGTCGCTGGTGCCGGATCTTGCCGGCAACGATCGCCCTGGACACCTGCAACGCGGCTTCGGCATTGTCGGCGAGGCGCAACTGCGCCAGGCGCAAGGCAACGTTCTTCGAGCCTCGCGTGGCCAATCGCGCGCGGAACGTCCCGCGCAGCGTCGAGAAGACCACGTCGACATGGCGTCGGGCGAGCAGCGCCACGGCGCCGGAAGAAAGTTCCACCCGTCCGAACAGGAGCAGTTGTTCGACGTCGTTCAACCGTAGCCGACGGATCGTCCGACCTTCACGGAGGACCAGCAGCAGCTCTCCCTGGGCATGGACCGTTGTGCCTTGCTCGGTGATCGCGACAACTGCCATCAGGTTCTCTCCGCGGGTGCCGTTCCTCCTTGGCCGGCGGGCTCTTGGGCGGCTGCCGGGCGTTCGTGCGGCACCCAGATGAGGGTCTCGACACCCTCGCGCTCCGAGAGTTCGTAGCGTCCGTCATCGCACTGGAGGGTACGATCGCTGCGGCCGTGAAGGAGCCGGCAAAGGGCGTCGTGCATCTGGCGCCACTGGAGCTCGATTTCGCGCCGTTGCCGGTCGAGCACGCCGTAGCGGCGAGCCAGGGTCTCGGGATCGACCGGTTCGTCGCTGCGGTGCGCCGGCGCTTGCTGGGTGTCGGGCGGCAAGGTCTCCAGATGGAGGACAGGCGTGGGATAGTGATTGGGGGCGAACTCGAAGGCGCAGCGGCATTTGACGCGTCGTGTCACGTGGCCGATGCGTTTGCGGATTTTGGGGCAGGAGATCGGATTGCCCTTCAGACGGCTCTGCATCAGCGAGTCGGGGGCGACGTCGACGCACTTCTGCAGCAGGTAGTTCACGGCTTGCGGTCCCTCCGGCACGTGCCCGAGAGAATGGATCAACACGACCTGCTCGTCGTGCGTCAGCCGGCGGTATCGATCGACTTGGGATTTCAGTTCGGCCAGAACGGCACACTCGGCCAAGAGGTGGCGAATGCGCGGATTGGTTTCGAAATCGGCCTCCGACCAGGGGGGCGGCAGTTCCGGCGGAGCGGGCGAGGGAATCGGCGCGACGGCGGTTTCGGGGCGGTCGCGCTCGTGGCCGGGCCGCGCGCCCGTCTCGTCAGGCATGGGGCCCGGGCGGGGACCGACCAGAGCCTTCCATCGTCCGATCAAGTCATAGAGTTCCTGCCGGGGCAATCTCCGCAGGTTCCGCAGGAGTTCGAACGGCCGGTCGACTGCTCGGCCGTCGCGGTCGAGGAGGAGGCTGCGATACCCGGTCCGGCGATGGACGCCCAGGGGGAGCTTGATCAGGTTTCCCAGACCCTTGCCGCCGCGATGGGGCTGCCTGGGAAAGAATTCCAGGGCAAACTCCGCGGCCAGCCCGCGCTGCAGCCGCGCGAGCAGCAGGCGCCCGCACTGGTGAAGGACTTTGGCCTCTTCGGGTTGTTCCAGGAACACCCAGTAATGGCGGCCCTTGTAGCCGGAGTTCTCGAAAAGCGGGTCGAGCCCCAGCTCGCGCAAGGCGGCGAGGATCTCCAGGCCGGTGCGCCGCGTGAGTTCGCGGAGCCGCGTTGCGCGGGCGGGGTCGCGTCGCGCTTCGTCGAGGGCCGGGCGGCGAATGTCCAGATCGATGGCGAACCAGGTGGCCGTCTGATCGAGCCGAATCGGGTAGACGCCGGCCGTAAAGGTACCCAGGAGATGGTTTCGGATCACCGAGGGGGTCAACGGCTCGTGGACCGGCGTGTAGCCCGTCCGGCCGTCCGCAGGCCGGTACCACTGCCGGGCGTAGACGTCTTCGCGGCCGGAGAACAAGGCCGCGAAGCGCACGCAGTCGGCATCGCTGGGCGCCGCGGGCGCGTGGTCTGCCCGCGCATCGTCGGCCGGGGCGGCGGCGTCGGCGGGGGCCGCTGGTTCGTCTTCCGCCAATCGCAGCAACTGCGAGGCTCGTTGGGCGGGCAACCCGGCCGCGACGGCCCGCTCGACTGCCTCGCGGAAGTGCTGGCGCTGGGGCGTTGCCCGAGTGAGGTCGGCCAACGCCTCCAGCCACGGCAGGTGGGCCGGATTGGTCAAGAGGAGCCTTTCGAACAGGGTGGCGGCCCGCGCCACGTCGCCGCGTTCGGCATAGTGTTCGGCCAAGCGCTCCATGGCCACCAGGTCGGTCTGGTCGTCGCGCATGGCGAGCTGGAACTCGCGAAAGGCCAGCCCCATGAGGCCGGCCTCTTCGCACAACAGCCCCCACTCGGTGTGGTCGCCGCGTTCTTGCTGGCGGGATTGGACCGCGCAGCGAATGGCCTCGACCGTTGCCGCGCCGGGTTGGGCGGCGAGGCGAGCGCGCAGGGCGTCGATTGCCGTGTCGGTCATGTCATTGCTCCGGAAAACTCTGCGGGAACTGCGCTAATTCAAGGAAGCGTTTCCTACCCAAGGCCGTAACGGCCCCATCGATCGCATCGGCGAGGAATTGGCTCATCTGTGCGCCGTGACGCAGGTAATCGGTCTTGCCGATGGGAGTTGTGCCGTGCGCGAAGAGCGAACGATTGCGGACGGTCAGGAAATCCAACAGCGGTTTCTTGATTTTCGAGTAGCCGTCGCCCAGCGGATCGTTTGGAAAACATGCGATGAGTCGCCAGGCGTCCCTCAGGCCGATCTCCACGGGCCCGGACCGGTCGAGCTTGCCGCGGTCGGACAGTTCCGCCCGGAACCGTTCGGGCAGGCGCTCGACCGGCAGGTCGCTGGTGTCGATTTCGTGACGGAGTTTGAGCCACTGCTGGGCCGTCAGCTCCGCCGCGCGGTAGAGCCTGCCGACGGCGTCGTCGTAGCGCTCCTGGGCGGCGCGGCGCTCGGCATTGCGGAGCAGGTCTTCGACCAACTCGAATCCATGACCGCGATTCTCGAGCAGGAGCGTCAGGAACCCCGTGTACCGGGCGACCAACTCCCGAGGGATGGGAGCCAACATTTGGCGGGCGGCCGCGTGGTCGAAACGATCCCAGGCGTCGAAGGCGCGGCAGAGGCTGCACGCGGTCGCCACGCGATGCTCCATCTCCTCGCTCGTGTAGCGGGCCAGCGCGTCCTCCAGGACCCGGGCCGCCGAGGCATAGTCGAATCGCTCCAGATACACCCGGGCGTAAGCCAGGCGGCGGCGAGCTTGCACGTCGAGGACTCGAACCGGCCGGACGAATTCGGTCTGGTCGGCGACCTTTTCGAGGTTTGCCCGCATGCCCGACACCAGGCGGATTTCGCAGCGTCCGTCGTCGAGCGCGGCGGCGGCAAGCCCGGCCGACATCGACTTGGTTCCCCCGGTGTAATCGACCACAATTCTCGCGTCGGGGCTGTGGGTTCGCGCATCTTCGATCGCGGCCAATGCCGCCAGATAGCACTCGTTCAAGTCATCGAAATGCTCGATTCGGTGCACCTGGAACTGGCGGGCGGGCAATCCGGCGAGGGTCGCCAGGTTGGGAAGGTCGGGTCCGGTTTTCTCCGGGCTGCTTTTGAGGACATTGCCCGAGCCGACCACTTGTTGATAGCTTCCCTTGACGCGGTCGCGATCCTCCGAGCAAAGAAAGTGGACGTGCGCGCCGGGCGCACTCTGAATGCTCTTGAGGAGCGGCTGGTAGCTGCCACCCACGGTGAGGATCAGAGTCATTTTCGAGTTCATCGTGCGGTTCCTTGCAGTCACTTCCGGTTACAGACGACGCGATGGGCCCTCGGGACCACGGAGATGCCCTTCATTCATAAACCACGACGCGCATCTGGCCGAGGCCCATGACGGTGCCCTTGCCGACATGAATCCAGCCGGCGGCGGCCAGGAGCGGCCAGAGCGGGCCCGGCCCCTCGGGGAGAAGCAGGCGGCCCGAGACGCCGTGAAGGTCGAGTTCCCTTTGCTGCCGGCCGGAATAGCGGGTCAAGTCGAGACGTCCGCCCTGCCAGGCATCCTGGGGCGTGCGCCGGGCAAGGTCATGCAGCCGTTCGGCCAGCGCGCGCCACGGACCTTGATCGTCGGGCGGCAGGAAGGCCGTCACGCGGCGGGTGGCGGCCACCACGATATCGGCGAGTGTCGGCTGCTCGATCAAACGGCCTTTGCGCCGGAGCCGCAAAGGAGCCTCGAAAACCAGGTGGCAGGGGGTTGTTTCGGGGTGGGGCCCGGGCCATGCGGCCCTGCCCAGCGCCCACGCGCGGGATGCCTCGCCGGCGCGGCCCGTCGCGTCGAGCCCGAGCCAGCGGCGCAGATGAAACCGCACGCGTTGGGGCCCCAGTCCCATGCCGCTGGCAGTGTCCCACGCGCGGCGGAGCATCTGGTCGTGGCGCACGCCCTCTCCGATCAGGATCCATTCCATGGCGGGGCAGAACTGCGGATCGGGAGGGGCGGGGCGCATGATGTATTGCGGCGCATCGGCCGGGGAGGCCCTCGCCGATCTTCCCTCGAAGACGCGCGAGTAGACCTCCCGATCCAACTCGCGCAGGGCCGCCCCCCACACGCCGCGCAGCATCGGCGCCGAGGCGGCCACGGTCGGCGTTTCCAGGAGGATCCGCCGCGGGAGGATTTCGATCCGGTCCAGCGCGCGACGGATCCCGTCGACAATCAGGGCCTGCTGGTCGAGGGCGGTATGGCTCACGTTCTCACCTGCGTCGGAAACCACGCTTGTCGAGCACACGCGGCGGCTCAGCGTCTGCCCGGGCCTTTCCCCGGTCGCTTGCCCCGCCTTTTCTGCTGCTGTTCGAGCAGGGCTTCGGTGGGATACTTGAAGGCGATCTCGCGCGGGTTTGCCGATTGCACGATCAGCGGCAGGCGATCTCCCGGCTTTTTGTCGCTGGGGACGTCGCCGCTGTTCTGGATCGGTCCCGAAATCCCGCTGGCCAGATGCCGGGCCCTCCAGCCTCCCTTTTTGGTGCGTTCGTCGAGCAATTCGGCCTCAACTTGTTCACCGGAGCGTGGAAGTTCCGAGCCGCCGGCTCGCGTCGCGGGGGATGGTTGCCGGGTCTGGCTGCCCTGGGAAACACCACCAGCCGAGGGTCCGCCACGTCGCGGTCCGCCGCGGCGCGAACAGGGACGCAGCGGTCCTGCCAATTCCTCGGCAAATCGTTGGAGAAATTCCCGCAGGAACTCTCGGCTTTCGTTCACGTCGGGCAGAAACGCCGCGGGAAAGGCGATCGCGCGCACCATGTGGCCTTCGTCCTGGGCATCCACGTGAATCCAGACGGGCGATGCGTAACGCTCGTTCTGCGCGTTGCGGGTGCTTCGGGGTCGCGACGACTGGAGCGTGTCAGGACGTCTCCATTTCGATCGTTCCTGGTTCTTCATCGGCTCGTTCCTTGGCCCATGAATCTTGCGCGGCAGACCGAGAGAGACTTTCCGAGGGTTGTGGGCGAAGCGCTGGGCAACCGCCTGGTAGGAGAATCCCACATGGTCCATGACCTGCCACGGGTCAGCCGAGGGGATCGCGACTTCGATCCGCTCGCACCAACTCGGCTGGGGCGGTCCCAAAGCCGCCGACTGGGCATGGGACGGGTTGAAGCGGTTGCCCAGTCGCAGCTTGTCGCGCAGCCCCGCGGCAGCGAAGCGGCATTGGTCGAGGCGGTTGTTTCGCAGATTCTCGCCCGCCAGGCCGAGCGAGCCGAAGCCCTTGCGGGCCTTGGAGCCGCAGGAGCCGAAGTGGCACAACAGCCACAGGGCCGCCTCGGCCTGCGCGAGAACCTCAGCCGCCGTCAGGGAATACGCGCCGCGGTCGGCCCGCCGGGCGATCAGGCGCAGGGACCACTGGGCGCCAGGATTTACGTAGTGCCGGCGGCGCGCTTCGCCCCTGCTTGTCTCATCCATGCCGTAGGAGGCATAAAAAAGCCCCTGGGTCGTCTTGCCATTCGGCTTGTCGCCCAGGGCATGTTGCTCTTTGAACCACGGTTTCGCGTCGTATGGGTCTTTGTAGTCGTATTCTTTGCGCAGGATGTCGGATGTTTGGTCCAGCACAATTCTCACGGCACCGCCGGCCTGGGTGTCGCCCCAGATTAGCGACTCGAGTTCATGGAGCGTTTTGGGGTCGAGAAAACCGGCGTGCATCGTGCGCCACCACCAGCGCAACAGGCCGCGCAGCGTGGCCGGGCGCAGATCGCAGTCGGATGCCTGCTGGTTGGCGCCGGCCAGGAACGCGGGCGTGATGAGCGTGAGCGTCGTGGCCAATTCGGCCACGGAGCCTCGCTCGATGAGGGCGCGCCACGTGGTGTCGGCCGTGGAGGGCAAGGATCTCGCCGCCTCCGGCACGGAAGTCACCTTGAAGGCGCCGTACCCGCTATTGGTCTTCGCGCCAACTCCTTGCGAGGCCAGCGCGCCGATGAGCCATTGGCCGGCTTGTTCCACCAGCCCCGTGTTGGCGCCGCTTCGAGCGCTGAGGGCAAAGTGGAAGGTCGCGCCGGCCGGAACGGCGAGGAAGTAGACGGGGATCGGGTCTTCCCAGTCGCCCGGCGCCTGGGCCTGGCGATAGTATTCGGGATGGTGGCAATTGAGGATGTCCTTGATCAGGGGTGGCCAGGTCGCTGGCCAGGCGTCGTGGAAGATCACACCGCCGGCGCAGGTCGCGTCGTCCGTACTGCGGGGCGGCACTCCTTTTGGCTTCCATGACTTTCCGCGATCACTGCCGGGCGAGTAACCGAAGACGGACTCGATGTTGCGCCATGCCTCCCGCGCGCGTTCCGCCTGGGTATGGTCGCGAGGATCGCCCGTTTCGTCGGCCTCGAACTGCGAGGGAAGCCAGACGGTTTCGGCGTAGGCCCGGGCCATGCCCTTCAGCGAGGTCCCCGGCAGGTACGTGAATCCGTAGATCCGATGCATGCAGATGCCGGCGTTCTCCAGTGCCGAGGCGCGGGACAGGTGCAGCGTGAGGGGCCCGAGGTTTTGGGCCTCGAATGTCAGCGCTTGCAGTTCGCAAAGCGCGGTCTTTCGCCGCGCCAAGAGATCCCGGCAGAGATCTTGGGGCGCTTCCCGCGTGCGGTTGACCACCGCGTCGATTGTCGGTCCCTGGACCTCCGCCGACAACTTGGCGAGTTGTTCGCTCGGATCCCAGGAGCGGGCGTACTTGTCGAGCATCAAGCCAGGGTGGGTGTTTTTTTGGATCAGATGCCGGGTGTTTTCTGGAAGGGGCTCGATCGGCCGATGGTTCATGACGAGTAACTCCTGTGCAACCGTTCCTTATCTTGGGTCTGCCCGAACGGCGAGGCTTCGCTGGGCTGGTGGGGCTATTTGGCCTGATCGCTTCTGAGCTCCGCCTCGGCGAATCGATTCAACCACTGGAGATAGGCGAGCACTTCGTCGGTGGCCTGGCGGAGGAAGTCGGAGTTGCCCTCGATCACGCTACGGATCAGCGAGTCTTGGGCGAGTCCGCGCAGGCCGCGCTGGCGGAGGACCCAATCGGTCAAGTCTTCATGCAGTTGGTGGAGGCTCTTCTTCTTGTCCTTTGCCTTGGCCAACAGGAAGGCAAGCGCTTGTCCCAGGCCGGATGTCATGATGCGGATCGGCAGCTTCTTGGCCTCTCCGGCGTATTCCTCGCGTTCGGGCTGCTGAGGATTGCGCTTAAGATTCTGGATCGCGGTCCACGCGTGGGCCGCACGGCGTTGATCCAGCGTTTGGGCGGCTGATTTCTCGGTCTTCATCGCAGACGTTCCTTACTTGGAGAGGCGGAAACGGACGGCACACAACCCTTTCCCCGTGGTTTCGTCGCCGCCGATTTGCAGGATCTTGGGAACGCCGCCGACGAGGTATTCGATGATCTGGGCGGCCGACTGCCCATCGCCCTCCCGGCGGCTTGGATTGGCGAACGTCAGGGCATAGAAGAGCGTCTCGGCCGGCAGGAACTCCTGGTAGAAGAGGGCGCCGTTCTTGACGGTTTTCTTTTCGTAATCCAAGCCGATCCTGGCGACGACTTCGGTGGCGTGCCGGACGAAATGGGTGAAGTGGTCGTCGTCGATCACCGCGAGATGCGTGCGGAGCCGGCCGGATGTGAAATCGTCGGCCAGGGCCTCGCGGGCGATCCATTCGGCAACCGGGGCGGCGTCGTCGGTTCGCTGGAATTCGAACTCCTCGAGGACCAGCCGATCGTCTTCGACGATCAAGGGGCTGCCGGGCACGCAGGCGCACGTATCGCGCCGCGGCTCAAGAGAACTCGCCGGCGGACCATCCGCGCAGTGGGCGAGGACCGCATCCCGCTTGAATCGCTGCAGGACTGCCGGCGAGGTCACCCACGCGAACACGCCGCGCGCGGAACGTACGGGAAAGGCCAAGATGCGGGCGTCGGTCAGGCTGATCGCGCCGGCATGCTTGTCGGCTTCCTGCGCGTCGGGCCCGAAGGCGGCAAACAGTCGATCGTCGTTTCCCGACCGCCGGCGGCAAGCGTCGCGCAGCACTCCCTTGAGCGACGTACCCGGAATCAGCGGCCACTGGGTATGGCGTTCGCGTTGGATGGGAAGGTCCACCACGCCCAGCGCCGTCCCCGAGCCGGGGTGCAGCGAGGTCTGCGCGTGGAGGAACAGCAGCGCCGTTGCCTGGCGTTGATCGTTAGCGTCGCTCATCGTTCCACACTCCTTTCAGGTAACAGCCCCAGCCTTGCTCGGCGTCGCGGTCGCGGTCGCTCAAGGTTGCGGGCCACGGGTCGAGAGGTTCGTTCAGGAAATACGTGCTGCCCGCCCGGACGGCGAATCGATTCGGCTTGGGCCCGCCCCGGGCCAGATCCCAGCCGGATACGCCGACCGCGCCGGGCACGGCGGCCGCCAGCAGACAGCCGTTGAGCACTGCCGGTTTCCAGCGCTGCCGGAACAGCCCCGGCGTGGTGAGCAACACCAATGGCTTCTGCGAACCGGTGGGCAGAGCCTGTTCGGGCCAGCGATACGGCTGGTTGAGGATTTGGACCCGCACGCGCCGCCCCTCGCCGCCGAAGCGAAGGGCGCCGATGTTGTGGAGCACCGTCCGGTCGACGCCGTCCGGGAGGAGCACTTCGCCATACAGCGCGACCTCCGGCTTGAGCGCCAGGAAGCTGGCGGTGTAGATCAGGCTTTCCTCGACCGAAAGTCGATCGGGATGGATGCCGATTCCGGTGCGATGGTCCTTTTCGTAGAGGTCGCCGGGCTGCAGGAGCTGGTCCGGCTCAACGGACTCGCCGGTCAGAAATGCCCGCAGGCCGTCGGGTGTCAGGTAACCGGTCGCCGATTCCGTCGGCGACGGGTGCCTGAGCCACAGCGGCCACAAGCCGGGCGCCGACTCGGGAGGCTGCCAACCGGGGAGCCGGCCCGATGGCAAGGGTTCGAGCCGGTGCAGCGCCGGGCGGTCGGCTCCCGGCGACGTCTTGTCGACGTGCAGTGCGGCGGGGGCGGGCACGAACACTTCGAACGGACCGCCGGCTGTCGCTTGCCGCGCCAGCCACGGGCCGCGGACGCGCGTCGCGGCGATCCACGGGGGCGCGCCCGCGGCCTCGATCGCCGCGCTGGGCGCCATGCGGCCTTCCCGCAGCCGCTCGGCCAGCCGGCGGAAGTCGCAGCCGTGCGCATCGAGCAGCGCCGTCCAGACCGCGCCGGCAAACGTCTGCGGGAAGGGCAGATCGCTCTCGCCCCGCGTGGCCGCGCCGAAGGGTCGGCCGTCGCGGAAGAACAGGACGTCCAGTGGTTCCAGTTTCAAGCCGATGGTCGTGCTCATTCGTCCCTCCCTCGCGCCAGGAAAGATGCGGATTGGCAAAGCGTGATGAAGCCCTCCAAGGCGCGTCCGGTCAGCTCCCGGTCTTGTTCTTCGCGTGTCGGAAATGCCTGGAGAAACTTGCCGTCTCTCGGGCGGCGCCGTTCGGTCAGCAACTCCTGCCGATATCGCTCGAACACGCCGGTCATGTCTTCCGGCGGAAACTTCCTCTTGGTCTCCTCTTCCGAGCGACCGATTTGCCGGCGGATCTCGGCCCGGATGGCCTCGACGGGCAATCCACGGAGCGTGGGCAGGTCCGCGCGAAGGTGATAAGCCCAACGATCCGAGGCGTCCTGCGAGAAGCGCTCGACCCAATCCGAGATCGAGCCGGCCAGATCCCACGGGCAAAGTGCCGTGGCGTGTTCGCCCGAGCGGCGGCAGGCCAAGATTTGCAGCGCGTCGCGGTTGGCCCCCTTTGCCGCCTTTTCGGCGTTGCGGGCGGCGCCGAGCGCGAACCGCAAGTCTTCCTTGTAGTGGACGATCGCCAGGCCGGCGCTCAGGGTGGCCCGGTTGCCCATCAGCAGGCATTCGCGCCCGGTCTGGGGGTCGCGCTTCCAGTTCTCGCGGAACGTATGTCGGAGTTCAGCGGCGCACGTCACGGCGGTCCGGGCCGGCAGGAGGGCCAACACGTCGTCGCCTCCCGCATAGATCAAGGTGCCCGCGTGTTTTTCGACAATCGAAGGAGCGAAGTGCAGTGCGAAATTCGCCAGCGCTTCGCTGATCGCCGCATGGAGCGCCGGTCCGACGGGGCGGCGAGCGTCCAACCCGGCGGCCGTCTCGGGTAAACTCGCGAAATACTCCCGCAGCTTGGGGTGAAACACATCGCCGACCCGTGGCGACTTTTCGCCGCGCAGCCAGCGCCCCATGTCGTCTCCGTCCAACATCAGGACGGCATAGTAGGCGGGTGGCGAGCGGTGCTCGCGACGGGCACTTCTGATGCGATTCCAGAGGTCGCCGGGGCAGGATTCCTCGGAGTCGAAATCGGGCCTCGGCCAATGCAGCCACTGGCCGCTCCAGGTGCCGTTCTTGCGTCGTTCCGCCTCGGGATCGATGCCGGCCTCTTGGAGCCACCGCGCGGCGGCCACGGTCGCCGTGTCGTCGTAGCGCAGGTCGCCGGTTTTCAAACCCAGCTTGTCGCGAAAGAAGCACGGCCCGCTGAACCGTTTGACCAGCGCCACGGCGCCCAGCCGTTCGCGTTCGCCAAGGCGAACCCCGCCGATCGATACCTTGGACGCCTGGCGCCAGAATGCGGCGGATTCCTCGAGGCCTGCCGGTCCCATCTGCTCGTGGCTCCCCAGTAAGCTGCACTTGGGTGGGAACGGTACTGCCTCGTCCCCAGCCTCGGTCGAGGCAGGCACATGGCGGATGGATCGTTGCGCCTGCATCAGGCGCGCGGACAGTTCGACCTTGGCCTGCCAACTGCCCGCCGACTTCTGTGCATATCCGGGCGTCTGCTCTGGAGGAATCGCATCGGCCAGGCGGCGTACGGCGGCGGCATGGGGAAAGGCGCCGGCAAAGCCCTCGTCTGCGGCGATCAGGCCGCCGATCACCTCGTCGCCGGCCTCGTGCCACGGCAGCACGGCCGTGCGGATCTCGAAGTAGTCTTCGACTTGCTCGTCCCACCGCGACGCCCAGTCGGGATCGACGGATTCCCATGCCCGGTTCAACTCGTGTCGGACCGATTGGCCGATCTTCCGCCAGGCCTCCTGCGTGCAGCTCCGGCAACGGGAAGCCAAGTCGCGAGCGGTGTCGCCTTCGAGCCCCCACGGCACCACGGCCAGGAATCGGTTGGGAATGCAGGGGGCGGCGCAGCGTTCGCGCGCCGGCGGCGCAATCGAACCAGCCAGGCCCTTCGTTTGTCGCAGCCACAGATCCAGCCACGGCAGCCCCCTCAAGGCGGGATAGACGAGCGCCGTCGGCCCCAGCTTCTCGATGATCGGCAGCATCCCCTGGAATGTCAGCCATGCCAGGATCACGCTTCCCGACCAGAGATCCCTCAACGAGCGTGCCGCAGCGATGAAGGGCTGCACCGGGCCGAGCGAAAACGACACAAAGGCCGCCCCCGAGGCGCTTTCGGATGCCTTCAAGGCCGCGGTGGTCTCCAGGTGTTGCCAGATCGTGTGGTCGGGAATACGGGTATCGGCGGGCAATTGCGCGAACCATTCGCCGTGGTCGCCGGACAGCTCGCTCGCAAGCTGGCGCCAGAGAACAAGGAATCGACGTTCCGTGTCGTCAATCTCCTTGACGATCCGCGCGATCGTTGCCGAAACCGCCGCCTGGTTCCAGTGGGAGAAGGTTACCCTCTTCTCCGCGGCCGACAGCGGATGCCGCGTGATGAACGGGCCTTGGTCACACGAGACCGTGAGCGCTAGCCAGTTCGGCGCGGGCAGTCGCTCGGCGATGGCAGCCCGTGGATCCGATGGGTCCTTCAACTCCGTTTCCGACACGGGATCGCCCAGGGCGGCTTGCAGGTAGCTGCGAGCGCGCGCCTCGTGCCCGCGAATCAGCATTGCCTTATCCGGCGGGTCGTGGAGATAAGCGACCAAAATGTCTCGCCAGTTCGACATGAGGATTGCTCCATTGGGTACGTGGCCGGTTATTGCGCAAACGGCGACGGACATTGGACGCGGCAGTTGCCGCTACGCATTGGGGTGAGCCATCGAAATCGCGCCGTTTTCCGCAGCCAGACACAGCCTTTCATCGGCTTCGGGCGGGTGCGTCAGGCGGCCTTTCGTTCGTAGTGCCCCAACAGCCCACCGAGCCGCTCCCGAACCACGACGTTCCAGATTACCACGAGGCAGGGTCGG
>Ga0334894_1002176_pt1 | contig 14001 bp, 15 predicted proteins | sample GraSluR3_MG_6_FD_207225 | JGI IMG/M metagenome (GOLD analysis project Ga0334894, IMG submission 207225) | Sludge microbial communities from methane-producing bioreactor in Wageningen University, Netherlands - Granular Sludge_12_05 R3 | ecosystem: Engineered > Bioreactor > Anaerobic >... | reverse complement strand
CAGGTTAGCATGGGTGATCTCGCAGTTAAGAAAGCTGCAATGTCCGTTACTGAATCTGTTGATGTTGATATCGATTCTAGAAGTATTATGGGAGTGGTGGTCCCAGTAGTTGATTCAGAAACCCAGGAGAGAACCATTGTTGAACGTGGTTACGGATTCATGGATACATCCGTAAAAGTGGATGAAGCAGCTAAAAAGTTCGAAAAATCAATCCAACTGATCATTGAGCTGGGAGAAACTGAAAAGACTATTATGCTACTGGCAAGTGAGATTGAATCCACAAAAAGACGTGTGAACGCACTGGAACATATAATCATACCCCGATTGCAGAACACTGTCAAGTATATTGAAATGCGCTTAGAAGAGATGGAAAGAGAAAGTTTTGTACGCTTGAAGATGGTCAAAAAGTCTATGGAAAGTGAGGAGGCTGTCAATGGTTAGAATAATAACAAGACTGGATCAGGTTAAAAAAGACCAGATAAAAAAAGCCAAACCTGCCATTGATTTCGAAATCGGCAACATTTCTGGGAAGGTTCGCGCTATTATCTCTGCTGAAGAAAAGGAATTCAAAGCGGGGGAAATAAAACCAATCCAAATCAAAAAAATCGACATCAACGCCAATCACATTGGTTTCATAAGTGCCTACGGAACTAACAAATATGGACACGCTCTGGCAGTTGGTGAAGAAACCTACCTCCCCATTAGCATGGAGAGAACAGCAGACCACGCCCTTTTCGCAGCGGCACTGGACTACAAAGTAGAAAAAGATGATTTAATAGGCATTTTGATTCTTCTACCTGTGGAAATCAACTTCTGATAAACCAAAAGTATCAAATGCCCATAATATTTTTTTTAATTGTAATTATTAGATTACTCTACAATCCACCCAATCTACCTTTAATATAGTTATTAAGCGGATTTTTGGCTTTTTTCATCTGAAGGGATAACTCATCAAGAATATAACGCATTGCATAATATGATTCTAATGACTCATCATATTTTTCTTGAAGTTTTTTCAACTCTTTGACCTTAGATTTCCCCCTAACTCTTGATATTACTCCAACTGAACGACCTTCAGCATAATCAACATTTATCTTATGTTTTTTTTCTAAAAAATCTAGTTCCATATTCTGAATATCTTTATTTATACGTTTTTTAAGCTCTGCCAATATCCTTTCCCTTTCATTGAGTTCAGCCAAAATACGTCTTGATTCAGCAATGGAATCGGCTTCTAAGTCGATATCTGATATTTCCTGTATCAGTTTTTGGTACTCTTTAATTTTCATCCAGGCACCATTAAAAAAAGTTTGTTATCATACATAATTAGGGACCATTTATGGTTTAATGTCTATAATTATTTTAAGAATATTATCATCAACCTCACAATGGGTCTTTAGGTCATCATGCTCCTTCTCCATGTCCCTGAGTTTGTAAAGGACATTGGTAAGAGAATATGTGTGTAAAACTCCTGTAATATTATCGGGTTTAGATGATATTAAGAGAATGACCACTTGGTTATCTTCAACCACCACGTTATAATTTATGGCATTGATGTAGATGGTGTCCGACAATCTGAGAAGTAATTTTATGTGTTTAATGGGAAGACCACTTGTGCTGATTATGTCCTTTATCTTATCATTCTCTCTGCATTGCTCTATATCAATATCCACATTATCCACCATGTTTAGTTATATACTACAATATTATATTCCTCAAAGAATAAAATCTTAACGATGATTCGAGATCAAAATCGGGAAAGTAGACTTATGAAAAAACAGATCATGAGTCTCAATCGTCATCTTCCCCGGCAAAGGAAAAATTTAGAAGAACTTTTAAGAGAGGATAAACCCCACGTGCAAGGGATAGATGGAACAAGACACCGTTTCAAAAGAAATGAACTGAAGAAAATTTCTTCCATGATTCCCAATGAATTGTGGGATGGTTTAAAGCTCCCGATTTATATTGAAATTGATTCTAATGCCAGTGGATCCAGAATAACTGGAAAACTAGAATGTCTTTTAATCTGTCAGATACTAAAGAGGGATGATTGTGGTGATGAAATCTATATTTACCGACCAGACATAAAGTTAGTCAGGCAAGAGTTGCCAACCACTTCACAATACATATTCCTAGTTAGATAAAAACTGGTTTTTGTAAGTGATTTACTTATAAAAAAGCCATTACCGGTCATTTACTCAATAATAGAATTATGGAAGGAATAATCATTATCACAAGACTATAATAAGGATGGATTTTATCATGGGTTTTAAAGGTGTATGGAAAGCAATAAAGTCATTTTATTACGATTTTTTATATGATTTTGATTGGGAAGAAATAAAAAAAGACCCTGATAAGATGGCTAAAGCATCTGTTTTATTCTTCGGTGCAGAGATTATGGTAACAGTTCTAATTGTAATTGGAACGCTGATTTTTATTTATTTAGTAGCGTTTACTTAATAGAAATGAAATCATATTAGTGGTTTAACCGACCCATAAACTCTCTGAACTATTTTTTCAGCCGTATAAATAGCATCTTCTTTAATAGTGCTTGCAGTTAAGACTGTAGCTAACGGTTCTCCCTTCTCAATGATAACACCCTGATTCGGAAGGTCATAAAGATCCCCTATATCCAGACTACCAACCTGAGATCTTTCTTGGGCATACATGACCATCTTTACTGCAAATCTTTCGGGAATGGGAACAGGCATAATGTGACCATGGCATGCTTCAAGATGTAATTCGGCCATGTTTACACCCATAGCCATTTCTGCACATTCAAATGTTCCCTGCAGGCGGGGGTTAACTTCAATAACATATATTTCATCATTTCTGATTATGAAATCCACTCCAATTGAACCGATTAGGGATAGATGGCCCACCACGTTTTGAGCAATTTCTGAGATTAAAATATCTCCAGTGTATGGCACTATGTTCCCACAGTATACGAATGGTTCCCTCTGACCAAGACTCTCATCACCAATTATTTGAGAGTTGGTGAGTATAGTTTGGGCATCGTCCCTGGTGGAAAGTACAGAAGCACTGATAGTCTCTCCATCTATAAATTCCTGCAATACCCATCCACCTTCTTCAAGAATATCAAAAATTAATTCTTCTTTATGTTTTAAACTTCGTGAATCCAACGTAAACACCCCATAACCTCCAGAACCGGATCGGGGTTTTAAAATAAACTGTTTCTCGGGTGAATTTCTGACAATTTCACTAACCTCATGAATATCACCAGGCAAAAAAGTATCAGGAAGGTTAAAATAACCTTTAAGTTTCTTGAAAAACCTGTATTTATCCTCAGCAATCCTTATATCATGGTTTCCTATGATCTTATGGGATGGAAATTTATCTGGAGTAACACCAGCGCAACAAATAATTCCATCAACATCATCCACCATCTCCAGAGCCATTTCCTCAACAATATGGGAATCGAATCGTTCAGAAAACTTACCACATGATTTAGCAGGTTTCTGATCTAAAACAGACCTCACGATATCAGCACATGGCCTTAAATCCATGACTCCAAAATAATCTGCAGAATAAACAGTATATCCTAATTTTTTAAGAGAACAAGCTACAGCGCGGGTGTTTGCACCCACTACCAGAATGTTTTCCATGTAATTCTCCTTGAAAATAAATAGTCCCGAGCGGAGTCGAACCGCCGTCGCCGGTTCCAAAGACCAGCAGGATTACCACTACCCTACGGGACTAAAACATAAAAAAGGCCGCAATTGCAGCAATCTCCTTTTAGACGGAGGTGATATTTAAACTTATCTACACCTTATTTAAAGTGGGTTAAATTATTTAAAGCGACCCAGGCATGGCTTTTTTATCGCATTTTCTCTTCAAACGGCAACTACGGCACTTTCTAGGATTTTTAGTTGGTAAAAAATCCTTCTTACCTAAAAGTAGGTCATGCACCCGATTAATGAGGGAAATTGTGTCGTGTTCTGCCTTCTGATCGAAGTATGCGGACCAGAATATATTATCAGTGCCTCGCTCCCTTAAGGAAGCCACGATTTTTCTTTTTTCCTTAACAGTGTCCTGGAAAGCAAGGCAATATCCAAAGACCTGATGAATTGATGATGGGAATGCACGGTTACCAGGTTTATCATCAATTATAACAAACTCATCTGGAGTCATCCACACCTCATCAATAAATCCTCGAATCCCGTAACTTGTTGAAATTACTGGTAACTCTCTTGACAATAGTTCAACAGTTTTTGATTCCTCCAGCATCTGTTCAAAGGTGGCAGGCTCTGCATCTCGTTTAAAGTCTTCCTCTAACCGGGCATGTTCCCTGGTTCCAATAACCATGTCCAGAGTGGGTTGAACTTCAACACCCTTAACATTTTCCAGAAATATACTGTACTCGCAGTATCCCTGTTTATTTAACCAGCTAATAGGGAAGTTGTTACGCCCTCCTATGATCATAACCTGAGATACGTCAGGATGAGGTTTAGATCTTGTTTTAGGCACTAAAAACACCTGTAAAGTTATCAAATGAAGTTTTTAATGAAACATATCATCAGGAAAAATATGTATTTCAATCAACAAATATTGATTCAGGGAAAGATAAGGTTGATGGTAGAGCATCTGATAAGTAATAATATTTACTCGTCTTTTTCTTCATGTTCCTTCTTGGTAAGGCGACTTTTAAGAGCAGTCCAAATGTCTTTATCGTCTTTCTCTTCATTATTAGGAGTACTTGTTTGGTCATCATCTGCAATGATTTTATCTGATTCTGATGACTTCTGCCCAGCTGATGGTTTAACATCAGGGAACTTCTGAACCCTCACCCCATTGGCCTGTCTTTCCTCTTTCAGAGCAGATATAAGTTTAATCCGGTCATTTTCAAGGGTTTCAATCTTATCTTCCAGTTCCTGCTGCTTTCTGCGAGTTTTATTATGCTTATTGAGAAGTTCTTTATAAGATTTAGAGAGTTGACTGTGTTTCCACTCTAATTCTGCTAGTTCAGTTTCGTACTGAGCAATATGACTTTTGTATTCCTCTTCCTGTCCTGAAATATCCTTTAATTCTCCTTCTTCATCAACAAGATCCTTAACATCATTTTGAGGTATTACGAACACGCCCATACTACAATCAAGGTTATCAGACCTTTTTAAGGGAACCAGATACTGGTTATATTCATAGGTCTTCTTCTGGCCTCCCACGTTTTTCTTGGTCTTCTTTTTATAGCATTTAACATTCGATTTTACCATTTTAACCATTAAACGACCCCTATGATGATTCAGAATGATTTTCTTACAGATATAAGTTATTGATCTTTTTTGATAAGTTAGGTTCTTGCACTTCATAAAGTTTCTTAAATTCAACTTTTGACAACTTCAATCACATGGACTTGAAAAGGGCTACGTTGTGGATCCATCTAAAGCAATCGGTTTAATTTTTTCCATTATGAAAAATATATAAGAAAAAAGGACAATAACTAATAAAACTTATCACGTATTAAATTTGATTTATATCCCTAAATTCTTAATAAATATCAATTCGGTGCCCTTAATGGAAAACAAAAAACCTATTCTTGGATATGACCGATTTTTAATGATGGCTCTCCTTAAAGAGGGACCTCTAAAGCTGGATGAACTGGAAGATAAAACAATCCTCTTTTTATCCCTCATCTGGTACCAGCAGTTACCTGAAAAAGACCAACCATTAATGGAAAGATTGTTTTTCACTTTATCTCATTTAAGATCTGAGATAGAAGATGAAAGAGATTCTAAAAAAGTCGGTGCAACCAGGGATGAATGCGAAAAACTAATTGATAGTGGATGGGTGAAACTAGATGAAGATCTTTATTCTCTAACTCCCGAGGGAGAAGTGGAAGCCCAAAAATTCGTCCAAAATATGGAAAAAAAAGTATCTATGGTGCGGAAGGATTTCTTTAAACCAGATGCGGCAGCCAAAAACACTACAGTATTAGACGCCTTCCTGGCAGTGATGAAATTGGGATCAGGGCTCATTAGTGGAAGTGTGGGGTTGACAGCCGATGGTACTGATGCTACCATGGACACAGTTTCTGCCTTTATGGTGTGGTTGGGAATTAAATACCACCGTGAAACTCTATCAACCCTACTGGTGATATTTGGATTGTTCTTCGCGTCCCTCAGTATTGGTTATGATTCAGTTACTCACATTATTAGTGCATTTTATGGGAATTTAGACCCCATGGGCATGCCTTATCTGGTTATAGTTGTTGAAGGAATTGCAATACTGGCCGCGGTTTTCTTATTTTATTATCAGCGGTACGTGGGAAAGGTTAATTCAAATTTAACCCTTATATCTCAGTCTGTAGACTCTAAAAACCATGTATTTATTGGTTTTTCCGTTATTGCAGGGGCAGTTTTTTCTTTGCAGGGAATTTACTTTGTAGATGCTCTGATCGCATTGTTCATCTCCGTTGGTATTTTCAAAGATGCCACGGATTTGCTCAGAGATGCCATCTCAGCTCGAAAAGGAGAGGAAGAAAATTATTCCCAGTTCAAACTTCCCTTAGAGGAATGCTGGGATGATAATAAAGTTATGGCCTTCCAGAACTGGATTTTATATATTTTATGGTCTGGAGAGCAAAAAACAAAATCGGAATTAGTTTTATCATTGAACAATGCCTTTAACCCAGATAATTATATTCCAGTATTATCAGAACTTAAAGCCACTTGTAAGGAGACCCATGACTTTGATGGAATATTTAAAGACCTTGTAAATCCCTTAAAAGATCACCGACTGCTCATCGTCAAGGATGAACATTATATGTTAACTGATTCTGGAGGTAAGTATTTGGAAGAGTTTATGGCGAATTTTGATTACTATGATGTGCATATTTCAGATACTATCCTTCTGGCAATGGCTGAGGATGTTAAATAGTTTTTCACATCCTGAACATTATTATTAAATCAGATGATAATCAAGAGAAAAAAAATTGAGAATAAGTAATTCTAAAACTTATTTCTTGCATTATTCGCCGCAGATATTAATTGACAATATTTGAACCTCAAATATTGGATATTATCCCCAATAAGTTCATTTATGAACTTCTCAACACTTTCATCATCTAAAAAATCGCGTATTTTATATAATTTTGCCATAAAAAACAATCCCCCAGCTATAACAATATTGTTCTTGATGACTTATATAACTTACCACAATTTCTTTGTATGTCTAAGTGTAATGAATTTCGTTATAGTTCTGAATAACGAAGTTAAATGAAACTCGAATTCATGACAATTAAATTTGAAATCCATTAATAACAAACTTTTTAGGAAAGAATATGGGACATCTAAGTAAATGTGTGAGACTAATGAATAATTATATTCCTATTGGCCCTGAATAATGCTTAAGATTAGGTTTAATATGGTAAATGGATAATATTTATATACTTTTAAAAAAGATAATAACTTGGGGTCAGTTTAGATTATTCTTCCGATAACTTGTGGAAATAGGGAACTCTAATCGTATTAAATTAGAGGGATTCTTGGATGAGGCTTCGTATATCTTTAAAAACATTGAATGATGATTATTTAATTCCTTATAATTATAGTCATATTCTATCTGCAATCATTTACCGTAAAATCGCTGATTTAAATTTAGCCAGCGACCTTCACGCATCAAAAGATTTTAAACATTTTACTTTTTCTCAGATAAACGTTCCCCGCCGTAAACCCTCCAGGAATGGTATTATATCCCGAGACGGCAGGTTTCATTTCTATATTTCATCACCTCATGATTATCTTATTCAGAGTATGGTGGAAGGCTACCTGGATGACCCTCAGATCATTTTCAGGGGAGATAATATAATGGTCGAGCAAGTGGAACTTTTAAAACAACCTAATTTAAAGAAAAATTCTCCGGTGAAGATGAAAACCTTGTCCCCGGTGATAGCCAGAATAAAACGAGAAGATGGTCGTATATGGGACCTTAACCCAGGGGACCTGCGGTTTTACACCGCCCTGCAGCAGAACCTCATTAAAAAGTACAACTCATTCTACGCTGATTCCAATTACAATGGTGATGAGTACGTTAAAATCGTCCCTGAAATGGATTCTGTGAAGAGGAAAAGAATAACTGTTGATAAGAATGGAACCCAGACACATCATAGGGCCTATTTGATGCATTTTGAGGTTGAAGCGGATGAAAGGCTGGTTAAATTTGCTTATGACTCGGGTTTAGGGGAGAAGAATAGTATGGGATTTGGTATGTGTGAACAGAATAAGGGAGGAAAAAGGAAATGAGTAAGATTATTTATGATTTCACAGGTAATCCATTCGTTGACGCTGGCATATGGGCATTAAGTCAATGGGTTGGTAAAAAACCTGAAGAACTACATAAAACTGATTTAAAAAAAGTTATTGATGATGTGATATCTCTTTATTTAACTCCAAAATGGTCAAAAAGTTTGTATCAGATCTTTCCAAACAACCCGATTACTAACAACGCAGTTAAAGATAAAAAAGATAGATATACTTCAATTTTAGATGATTTAATCAATAATATAACGCCTTTAGGTGATTATGGAGATTGTGTTGCATGCGGTAGGAGAAATATTGTACAAAAATCTGCTAAAGATAGGATACCTCTAACAGGATCAAAAAAATTAATAAATTATTTCTCATATGGTGCTGAAGGCGCAGATTATTGTCCTGCATGTACATTTGCAGTTCAGTTTTTACCATTAAACACATATTTCTGTGCAAACATGCTTCTGATCCATTCAGATTCAAATAAAATAATGAAATATTGGTCTGAAAGGGCAATCACAAATATTCGTTCACAATTAATTTCAAAAAATTATACAGGATGCTTTAATGAAGGATTTAAAAATCCTAAAAATGCTCTTTTCCATATTATTCAAGATATAATTTTACATTATGACGAAAGATGGTATCTTGAAAAACCTTCAATAGATTTTTATTATTTCACCAATTTCAATCAAGGACCTAATTTGAATTTATATCATGTTCCAACACCAGTTTTTAGATTTTTGGCGTATATCCCCCAACATGAAAAATTCATGGAATGGTTGAGGATTGTAAGGCGAGGTTATAAATTTGTGAATTGGGAAAAGGTGAAAGAAGAAAATGAGTACAAAAATAATCCAAATACCGTTTATGAAAATCTTTTAAGTGGAAAATCGATCATTAGATTCTTTATTGATAGGAAAAATAGGGAAGCTTTAGGAGGATGGGATCTTCTGGACCATTACCTTGAGGAGGTAAGAAATATGGATGAAAATCGGATAGAAACAATTAAAAAAGTTGGAGATGAACTTGCAGAGTACATAAAGTCTTCAGATGATATTAAAACTTTGAAAAAACTGGAAACAGCGAGTAATTATAGAAATTACCGCAACATTCTCAGGATTATCATTAAAAAAAGGATTGAAAATGGGGCAGAAGAACCACTGTTTTCTTTTGATGATTATGTTAAAAATTTATTCCCAGAAGGAAATCTAACATGGCGAGAAACTCAGGATTTAATACTTTTCAGGATTTATGAAGTTTTACATGATTGGATAATTCAACAGGGAGTTTCAGAAGAATTAATTGTCAATGAAGATGAAAAGGAGGCAGCAGAAAATGTCTAAAACTATTGTAGGTTTTATGTTGGTTGATGCACCCCACTCTGCATTAAACAATGCAGGTGCTGATGCAGGAGATCGGACAGATAATATTGTAAGGGTGAAATCAATAAGAAGAGGTAGAAAGGTTTATCCTTATGTTTCAGGGCAGGCGTTAAGGTATTGGTGGAGAGATACACTTGAAAAAAAATGTGGATGGGATTTATCACCAATAGTTCGAGATAAAAAAATTGCATTCACGCATGCCAATCCTATAGATTTTGATGATGATGACGTTTTTGGTTATATGCGGGCTTTAAAAGCAAAAGAAGGAGGTACTGTTACTCGAATATCTCCACTAAAAACTTCACCACTAATATCTGTAATCGGGCAGAGCCCTACCCAGGATTTTGGAGTTATGGCTCGACATGAAGGAGATCCAGTTCCTTATGAACACGAATTTTACTCTACAGTGTTAAAAGGGATATTTTCTCTTGATCTTGATAGTGTAGGTGTATTCTATGCTGAAGATAAAACAGGATACAAAAACATGTACCCCGATCTAATAGAAAAAGCTGAGGAAAAGGATCTAAAAAATGATGAAGATGAAAAAAAATGGACCATGCCTAATGATATTCGAATTAAAAGGGCACAAAACGTGATTGAAGCACTTCCCTACCTTCAAGGAGGAGCTAAATTGACGTCCCACTTAACGGATGTTTCCCCGAAATTCATTATTTTAACAGCAATTGAGGGAGGAAACCACATATTTATGAACATAGCCAAAGAAGTTGAAGGAGAAGCAACAGTTGATTTAGATGCCCTCAAAGAAGTTATAGATGAATATTCGGACAATTTACTAACAGATGTTTATATAGGTCGTAGAAAAGGATTTTTAGATGGACATGATGAAGGAATTGCCAGTCTTTCCACTGAAAATACGAAATTCCAATTTGGAAACATCAAAGAAACTGTTGATAACTTTAAAACCATTATTCCCGAGCTGATGAAACCATGAAAGCTTTAAGGATCCTGATTGAAGGTTGGGTAACTTCCTTCAGGTACCCTGCCTTTATCAGCGGATTTCAACCTTCACTACCAGTACCTCCCTTAAGCACAATATACGGACTTATATCCGCTGCCAAAGGAGATTTGGTGACTCCCGAAGACTTATCCGTAGGTTACATTTTCACTCATCGCAGTAAAGCTGTTGATCTTGAAACCATATATGAATTATCAGGTCTTAAAGGAAAATCAAATGTTATTAAAAGAGAATTTCTGGTAGATCCTAAGCTTTATCTGTATGTTGATGATCCAAGCTACGAAAAATATTTCAAAACACCCCACTATCCACTTTTACTTGGAAGATCAACTGATCTTGTAACTGTAAGCCAGACCAAACAAATCAACTTGGATAAAATGTCTAATGTAAAACTGGGAAAAACAATTTTACCTTTGGGCATTGATGGGGCCTATGGAACTATTCAGGCTCTTCCAACCCATTTTACAGATACAATACCACGTAAAGCAATGGGTACAAAACCATTCATAATGATGAACCAATTCTTTAACTGCTCCCAAAAATGTCATTATGATGAAGAAATGGAATGGGGAATTTGGTTCCATAAGGGGTAATAAATTGGTACTTTTAGCAAAACCCGATGAAACTCTCCTAGAACACACTGAAAATTCACTTAAAGTATTTAAAAGTATTAAAGAAGCATATGGTGATGTTCCTGAATTATGTGGAGTTGAAGATTTTTGGGAACATCTTTTTTACTCTCTATTTTTTCATGATTTTGGGAAAGCGGCGACAGGATTTCAAAAAATGCTTAATGAAGGGAGTCAAAAAGCGCCCTGGAAATACCGGCATGAGATATTATCCGCAGGATTCATATCTGCTCTAAAATATGATGAAAACTACAAAAAAGCAATAGGATTAGCCATTATAACCCACCATAAAGATATCAACAAATTGAGAGAGCGTTACAACACTTTTCCAAGCCCTAACGGGAAAAAATTATATGGTAAAAAATTATCTGAATTGGAAACTAATTTTGAAGAACTATCCTCCTATTTTGATAAAATAAGAGAGTGGAGTGGTAATTATCTCGGTTATGAACTGAAAAATTTTGACATCATCTCTTTCAACGATCTAAGAGATATCTACAAAGAAATAGCTCTCCCTTACTTTATTTCATGGGAAGATGAGGAGTATACGGAATTACATGGAAAGTACGGAATTTTCATTAAAGGATTTTTAAATGCATGCGACCATCTGGCTTCTGGTTCAAAATATCATATTTTAAACGGTATTCAAGATATGAGGTCAATATACAACTTCCCTGAACTTCGAAAAATGCAGGAAGAATCTCTTAATACAAAAGGAAGTGCATTTTTAACATCTCCCACGGGCAGTGGTAAAACAGAAGCTTCACTTTTCTGGAGTGATGCCAATCAAAATGCCATTAGTTCAAGACGTGTATTCTACTTACTCCCTTATACTGCAAGTATAAATGCCATGCACAAACGACTTCAAAAAGATTTTAAAGAAGAGGATAAAGTGGGTTTACTCCATGGAAAAGCTTCATATTTTCTTTACAAAGGATTATCTGATGATTTGGAGAAATATTCTGAAATTGAAAATGATTCCGATAACTACGATAAAATCAAAAAGAAAGTTAGGGAAATAAAAGGACTTAGCAAAAAGATTTATAGACCTTACAAAGTCCTCACACCATTCCAGATCCTTAAAGCATTTTTTGGTTCTAAAGGTTTTGAGATGCAACTTTCAGAAATGGCCAATGGTCTTTTTATTCTTGATGAGATCCATGCATATGATGCACACACAACTTCCCTTATTCTAGAAATATTGAAAATTTTAAAGAATAATTATCATGCTGAAATCTTTATAATGTCTGCAACACTTCCCACATTTATTAAAAAGTTATTTAAAGAGGATCTCAGTATTTCAACTGAAATTAAAATGGAAAAAGATGAATTAGAGAAATTTAAAAGACATAAAGTTAATGTTGTTAATGGAAACATTTTTGATAATTTAGATAAGATAACTGAGGATCTATATGGAGATAAAAAGGTTCTAATTGTTTGTAATACTGTTTTAAGGGCTCAAAAAGTTTTTGAATATTTATCAAATGATGTTGAGAATAGTGCTCTTCTACATAGTCGTTTTATGCTTAAAGATAGGGAAAAAATCGAAAAATCACTGGATAATCTTAATTTACTGGTAGGTACTCAGGCAATTGAGGTCTCTTTAGATATTGATTACGATGTTTTGTATTCTGAACCAGCGCCAATCGATGCTTTAATTCAGAGATTTGGACGAGTAAACCGAAAAGGCTGGAAAAACGATATAATCACTCCTGTGAATATTTTTTCTGAAGGTTCCGAGAAAGATAAGTATATATACACCCCAGAAATTGTCCAAAAAACAATGCAAAATCTTGAAACTGTTGATGTACTGAACGAAAATCTAATCCAAAAACTTGTAGATGATATTTATTCAGAGGGTTACACTGGAAAAGATAGAAAGGAATTTGACAGAGTCAAAAAACATTTTGAATCATTTAATAAAAGAATAGTCCCTTTTATTAATAATAATGAAAGTGAACTGGAATTTTATTCCCTCTTCCAATCTTATGAAGTTGTTCCTTTCAAATACAAATTGGAATACCTTGATACGATAGATGCAGGTAAATACTTTGAAGCGATGAGTTATTTTCTTTCAATAAGTGTTGGTCAGTTTAAGAAGCTAGAAACGGAGAATAGAGTTGATTTTGATAAAAAAACCTATTTTGTGGATGCTGATTATGATGATAAGGTAGGTTTAAGGTTGGATACAGAAGAAGATTCATTTATATAGCTAATTTCAAGCATTTGTCAAATTATTATAAGATCAAACGGTATCCAGTAATATTTAATAATATAAAGCGAGTTTATGGGTTTGAAATAAAAATAAAAATAATAATAAATATTTAGTTAGTTTTAACATAGCTTTGAAAAAGTTACATTAATTTGTTCCTAAAACTTTGAAAAACCTAACCCTTTGAGAATATAAATACTTTGAAAACTAATATTACTAGTAGGTGATTATGAATGACCGAGACCAAAATCTCAAAGGGTTTCCAGACAGTTGTTCCCTCAGAAATAAGGAAGAAGTTCAATGTGGGTCCAGGAGATGTTATGGAATGGATAAGCACTAAAGAAGGGGTAAAAATAAGGTTTCGTAAGAAGTTATCCCTATTGGACATAGCAGGTATCGGAGAAACCGAAGAAAAAACCAATGCTGTGGAGCTTAAAAAACGAGCCCAAAGGGGAGAAAAGATGTGATATTCATAGATTCTTCCTTTTTTATTGGTTTGGCACTTGCAAAAGACCAGTGGCATGATCGTGCCCTTGAA
>Ga0334894_1002170_pt1 | contig 14045 bp, 8 predicted proteins | sample GraSluR3_MG_6_FD_207225 | JGI IMG/M metagenome (GOLD analysis project Ga0334894, IMG submission 207225) | Sludge microbial communities from methane-producing bioreactor in Wageningen University, Netherlands - Granular Sludge_12_05 R3 | ecosystem: Engineered > Bioreactor > Anaerobic > Unclassified... | reverse complement strand
AGGCGCTTGAGCAGAAGGAAATGAGTGAGGACGAGCTTGACAAGATCGGTGCCGGTGACCAGGGAATGATGTTTGGATTTGCCTGCAATGAGACTGATGAGCTGATGCCACTTCCAATATCACTTGCCCACAAGCTGTCAAGAAGACTTTCAGAGGTAAGGAAGAACGACACCCTTAACTATCTGAGACCTGACGGAAAGACTCAGGTTACTGTTGAGTACCACGATGATAAGCCTGTAAGGATTGAAAACGTTGTAGTATCAACCCAGCACAGCCCAGTGGTATCATTGGAGCAAATCAGGGAGGATATCGAGAAGTATGTTATCAATGAAATTATCCCTGCAAAGATGATGGATGAGAACACCAAGATATATGTCAACCCGACTGGAAGATTTGTTGTTGGTGGACCAATGGGAGATGCAGGACTGACCGGAAGAAAAATCATTGTTGACACCTATGGTGGATATGCAAGGCACGGTGGAGGAGCATTTTCAGGTAAGGATGCCACAAAGGTTGACAGATCAGGAGCATATGCATCAAGGTACGTTGCAAAGAACATAGTGGCAGCCGGACTGGCTGACAAGTGTGAGGTAGGACTTGCCTATGCAATCGGAGTTGCACATCCATTGTCAATATTTGTGGACACCTTCGGAACAGGTAAGATAAGTGATGAGGAAATAACCGAATTGGTTAAAAAGCACTTTGACCTAAGACCTGCTGCAATCATCAGAGACCTTGACCTTAGAAAGCCAATCTACAGACAGATTGCTGCCTATGGCCACATGGGGAGAACAGATGTTGAATTGAACTGGGAAAAGACAGACAAGGTTGAAGTACTAAAGGAAGCATTGAAGTAATAAAAATCCCGTCAGTATACATTATTGTATATTGACGGGATTTCTTGCTATAATGGGAATAGTGAAGAGAAATGGGGTGAGAATGTGGAGATTCAGGGAATTGTTGAGGATATAATATACAGAAACGAGTCCAATGGCTATACGGTTGGTAAACTGTACACATCAGAGGGCAGCATAACATTTGTGGGGCAGGTTCCATACATTCAGACTGATCAGGCAGTCCTTCTAAAGGGAGAATGGATATACCACAATAAGTTTGGCGAGCAGTTCCAGTTCCAGTCCATGGAGACAATCATGCCAACGACCACCAAGGGAATAGAGAACTATCTGGGCTCGGGATTGATTCCACATATCGGCCCAAAAACAGCAAAGAGAATTGTGGACAAATTTGGTGAGAAATCACTTGATATAATTCAGTATTATCCGGAAAGGCTTCTTGAAATTGAGGGCATAGGCAAGAAAAAGCTTAAGGTCATAATGGAATCCTTTGACGAGCAAAGGGAGGTCCGGGAGGTTATGGTGGCCTTGCAGGAATTCAATATCAGCCCAAATCAGAGCATGAAAATCTACAGGGAATATGGGAACGATACCCTAAAGGTCATCAGGGAAAATCCCTACAGGATAGCTGAGGATATACATGGAATGGGCTTTAGGACAGCGGATGAGATAGCTGAAAAGGTTGGGCTGGAGAAGAGCTCCCCACACAGGCTGCAGGCTGGACTAAAGTATGTCCTTACAAGGGCCGCCGGAGAGGGACATTGCTACCTTCCTGAGGATGAGCTTCTTGAAAAGGCGGCGGGACTGCTTCAGGTAGGCAAGGATAACCTGGATGATTCCCTGACTGCCCTTGTCCTTGGCAAGAGCTTTCATCTGGTCCAAAGCGGGGATGAAAAGATAGTTTACCATATGCCCTATCATATGGCGGAAAACAGTGTAGCCAAGGCTCTTGTGGAGCTTAGTCTGGTTGAACAGGATGAGATTGTGGGGGATGTGGAGAAGGCCCTGGACAATTTTGAAAGGGAACAGGACTTTACGTTTGGTAGTAAGCAAAGGGAAGCAGTAAAGAGTGTTCTAGACAATGGCGTAACTGTAATAACCGGTGGTCCAGGAACAGGAAAGACCACTATAATAAATGCAATTATTGCCCTGATGGAAGCTGAGGGCAAGGAGATACTACTTGCAGCTCCCACAGGGAGGGCTGCAAAAAGGATAACAGAGACCACCGGCCGGGAGGCAAGGACAATCCACAGGCTCCTTGAGATTTCCTACCAGGATGAAAGTCTTCAGTTCAACAAGAACGAGGAGGAGCCCCTTAATGCAGATGTTGTAATTGTAGATGAGATGTCCATGGTGGATATTTTGCTGATGAATCAGCTTCTAAAGGCCATAAAACCAGAAACCAGGCTTGTTCTTGTGGGAGATGTTGATCAGCTTCCATCTGTGGGAGCAGGGAATGTGCTTCGGGACATAATTGACTCAGGTGTTATCAAGGTGGTGAGACTGGATGAGATCTTCCGTCAGGGGGAGGAGAGCATGATAATAGTTAATGCCCACCTGGTGAACAGGGGTGAAAAACCACTTCTCAATGAAAGGGACAAGGATTTCTTTTTTGTGTACAAGGATACTGGGGCCGAGGTAAGGGATACCATAGTCCAGCTGTGCCTCCAGAGGCTACCGGATTTCTACGGTCTGGACCCGATAAGGGACATCCAGGTGCTCTCCCCAATGAGAAAGGGAGATACAGGTGTTGCTGCCTTGAACAAGGCACTGCAGGAGGCCATTAATCCACCATCTAAAAAGAAAAACGAAAAGTCCATGGGAGAGGAGCTCTTCAGGGAGGGCGACAAGGTCATGCAGATAAAAAACAATTACAAGGCTGCCTGGACCATCAACAGGGGAGGTATTACGGTAGATGAAGGAGAGGGTGTGTTCAATGGAGACTTCGGATATGTGGAGCACATTGACAACGACGAGGGTACCATCACAGTGATATTCGATGATGACAGGGAGGTGGAATACTCCTTCAATCAGCTGGATGAACTGAGACTTGCCTATGCCACCACTATCCACAAGTCTCAGGGAAGTGAGTTCCCTTGTGTTGTTATTCCAGTGTTTTCAGGGCCTCCAATGCTTCTGACCAGAAATCTGCTCTACACTGCAATTACAAGGGCGAGGGACCTGGTGGTCTTGGTCGGACATCACAGATACCTAAATCAGATGATACGAAACAACCTTATAACTGAAAGGCATTCCTCATTGGACAATAAGATCAGGGAATACCTGCATCTTCTTCTTAAAATGGAGTCGGAGGGGGGAACCTTCATTGATTGACAGGCTGCTTTATCCCAAGGATAAGTTCTGCTATATTTGCAGAGACGAATCAAGAAACCTGGATCATGCCCTGTGTATGGAATGCAGATCCAGGATAGAGGAGATACACATGGAATTTAAGCTTGACAGTCCATATATAAACAGGTGCCATTCGTCGCTTTTTTACAACAATTTCACCAAGGATGCAATACACAGGTTTAAGTTCGAGGATAAGAGCTACCTGTACAGGACCTTCCACTCCTATATGCTAAAGACGGTTGAAAATAACAATATTGCGGATTACGACGTTATAATCCCTGTGCCCGTACATTGGAGAAAGGAAGCCATAAGGGGCTACAATCAAGCCTATCTGCTTGCAAAGCCACTGGCTATGAAGGTCAACAAACCAATTCTGAAGGACTGTCTTGTGAAGTCCAAATGGACTAGGGAGCAGAACACACTGTCGGCTTATGAGAGAAAAAGAAACCTTTTGGGCTCCTTCAAGGTAAGAAATAGAGAAAGAATCCTGGGCAAGAGGATTCTCCTTATAGATGACATATTCACAACGGGAAGCACCCTTAAGGCCTGCAGCGAGGCTTTAATAAAGGCAGGCGCCGGTAGTGTAACAGCCCTGACCCTGACCTCCACAAAAATGGAATGACACAGCCTAGGCTGTGTCATTATCCTTGTTTTTTTCGAGGAATCCCAACAATACGCTTTTACCCTCCAGTGCTCTGTAGCCATTGGTCCTCAATAGCTCCAGTGTTGCATTGATCTCTCCGCCAAGTACAATGACTATGCTGCTTATGAAGAGCCAGACCAGAAGCACTATAACCCCTCCAAGGCTTCCGTAGGTCAGTGCATAGTTTCCAAAGTTGGAAACGTAGAATGAAAAAAGAAGCGAGAGGACTATCCAACTGATTGTGGTGAAGATAGCGCCAGGCAGGGTGGTTCTAAGGGGAACAGAGTGCCTGTGCTTGATGTTTGGGCTATACTTGTAAAGGAGTGCAAATGATAGGATCATAAAAAGTATTGGTATTATGAATCTAAGGTAATTCCACATTGTAACAAACAGATCCTCAATCCCCAGGAAGTTTGAAACCAGAATCCCTATCTGCCTTCCTGCAACCAGGGAAATGAAGACAACCAAAATCATTAAGATCAGGATCACTGTAAAAAGAAGGCTCAAGCCCTTCATTTTAAGGAAGGACCTGTTCTCGGAGTAATCGTATGCCTTGTTGATGGCCCTTATTACGGCCTTGACACCGGAAGATGCGGTCCAAAGTCCAGCAATTGCTGCAATTGACAAGAAGCTTTGTGAGCTTGCACTCACTACATCATCGTGGAATGTCTGAATGATTTCCTGAATGTCTGTTGGCATGTACTGGATAAGGTCCAATATAACATCCTCACGGCCCAGGGGAGTGTAGCTTATTATATTAAGGAGAACCATAAGAAATGGAAACAGGGATAGGATCAGAAAATATGTCAGCTGTGCCCCTGTTCCGACCACGTTGTTCTCAGTGAACCTGTAAGCCAGCTGATCCAGGAAAATCACAGAACGTTTCTTCATGTATTTTTTTATGTTGTTTTCCATAAAATCACCTGCCTTGAAAGCTGTACCTTACTTATCCAAATGCCTATCGAACCAATCTGTTATCTCCTTCAGTCTGCGAATTCTTCCCTGAGGTCTTCCATCTCTTGAAAGTCCATGGCTTTCATTCTTGAAAACAACCATCCTTGAATCGACCCCATGGTACTTAAGGGCGGTATACATCTGAAGTCCCTCCGGAATCCAGCAGCGATAGTCCTTGTCTGAATGTATGAATAGGGTAGGAGTCTCAACCTGGTCAGCGTACTTAAGGGGTGAATTGTCCCAAAGTGATGAATAGTCCTTCCAGGGAGTGGCCCCAACCTGGTCAGCTGCAAAATAATATCCTATATCTGAGGTTCCAAAGAAAGAGAACCAGTTTGAAATGCTCCTTTGGGACACTGCCGCCTTGAATCTCTTGGTGTGACCGATGATCCAGTTGGTCATGTACCCTCCGTATGAGCCTCCTGTCACACCCAGGTTTTCCCGGTCTATGGACGGACAGGTCTCCAGGACCTTGTCTGTAAATAGCATGATGTCTTCGTAGTCCATGAGTCCATATTTGCCGCGAATATCAGAGAATTCATTTCCATAGCCGTCACTACCCCTTGGATTCATGTATAAGACAAAGTAGCCAAGATTCGCCCAAAGCTGCATTTCATGGTGGAATACCCCACCAAATACGGTCTTTGGTCCTCCATGGATATGAAGGATGGCAGGGTATTTTCTGTGCTTGTCAAAGTCAACAGGCTTAAGAATCCATCCCGTTAGGCTTGTTTCCCCGTTGTTGAATGAAAGAACCATGGGGGTTGAAAGCTTTCTGTCCTGAACCACCCAATCGTTGAAGCTTGTCAATCTCTGCTCCTGATGATCCAGCCCATACAGTTCCTGAAGGTAGAGATCTCTCATGCCAATAAAGTATATGGTGTCATCCATGACATCGAAGTCGTCCACGGACCCTTCCTCCGTGGATATTTGCTCCAATTGCCCATCCAGGGAGATCCGGTACAGGTGACAGCTGTATTCCTTTGTACTAAGGAAGTAAAGATGATTGCCAGCAACCTTGAAGCCTCTGCCTGAGCCATACCTGCAGTCTGAATTCACTGAGCTCCACAGGGATAGGTCGGGTTCTGCAATTCGGACATAGGTTAGACCTTCATCCTCTGTTACGAAAATACGGGGATTCTCATTTACTCCATATTCCGCCATGTCTGTTCCGGCAAAAATGATCCTATCGTCAATATAGTCTGCATAGTAGTAGTTGAAATCCGATATGGGAGAAATCTTTTCACAGCTCCCGCTCATAAGGTCGAGCTGATAGATCTGATTGTAGGAGCTCATCTTGTCTGTGTATGAGGATGTCACAAGCAAGGCCTTCTCCTTGGAAGGATGCACGGAAATGCTTTCAACATTGGTGAACTCATCCGTTATGGGGGTTAGCCCTTCTGTGCTGCTGTCAAATATGTAGCACCTGGTTCTATTTTTGTTTGTATAGTCTCCGCCATCGGACCAGTAGGGTATTTCATCCAGGACCTGGAATTCGTTCTCCTTCTTCATCTCTTCAATTTTCTCTTCTATCTTTTTCTCATCAAGTCCCTGGATTTCACCCAGTCTTCTGTCGAAGGAGCCCAATAGAAGGTATTTGGTGTCCCTTATATGCTCTATTTTTGAAACGTTCAGATAGACCTGAAAAGCTTTTTTTGCCTCTCCTCCCCTGGTGGAGATTTCATAGAAGCTTGTGATGGGATATCCCTTGTCCTTTTTCTCCTTGTCATTCTTGTCCCTGAGGGAGGAGAAAAGTATCCTGTCCCTTCCCTTCCATATGAAGGAACCTTCTGAGTCAGAAGCAGTAAGCTGTCTTGTGCCATCTATCTCGTCCCATAGGTAGATGTTTGATAGGTACTTGTTTTCCTCTTCATCCGCAGTGTGCAAGACGAAGCCACAGGTTCTTCCGTCCGGTGAAATTTCAGTGCCTGAGAGGAATTTAAATCTCGTCAAGTCCTCCCGCTTTAGATTCTCCATAGCCTTCCTCCTTGTTGCCTTTAGTGTATTGGCCAATGTTAATGACAATATTTTTTCTGGGCTTGCTCCATTCCTCAAGGTGTGCAGCCACAACCCTGCCAGTTGAAGTCATTGATACAAGCTTATCAAAGCCCCTATTTGTTAATATACCCATAAATGTCATGTATCTTACCAACAAATACAGGTCATCCTCGCCTGAAGCGTCCAGATCAGCAAGGTAATTGCTGAGTACAGGGCCTTCCTTAAGATCCTTGACAAAATTGAGAAGCAGCTTCATCATCTGCTTGGAGCTTCTTGAATCCCCTTGAAGTAGTACCTTAAGGGTTTCCTGACTCCAAAACCCTCTCAGGTGGAGGGTGTACTGGTCTTCTCTGGACATGCTAAGGTACTCAGAGGCATTGGCAGTAACAGAAAGTATGTTTTTTCTTATTTTTAGAAGCTTCAGTCTAAGCCCCATATGAAAAAAGAAATGAACTATTGGCGTCTTCATCTGTCCCGGCCTGCTGAAATAAAGGGGATAATCTCCTTCGAGAAAATCCATTATGTTGTCCTGGTCCGCCTTTTTAACATGCTGCCTTTTCTCCGTAAGAGCAAGTGGATAGTCAAATACGTAGAGAAGGAATCTGTCAAAATCATTCAAGTAGCTTTTAACATCCTCCGATTCCTGGTCCCTTAACTGCAGGGAAAGTAGAGGATCTACCTGTGCCAGGGAGTTTCTCCTGATTATTTCCTTCAGATAATGAAATCTCTCCTTGCTGATTTGAAGGATTTCCTCATGGGCATCCTTGTACTTGCTTGAAATCCTTGACTTGTAGCTCAAGTAAACCTTGAGGGTATTGATATAGCTGTTGAATACAAGACCTGATGTGATGAATTTCTCGTATATGGCGTCTCCAAGCATATCCTTCACCGAAATCTTGTCAAGATCCTTGAAGCTGTATCCTTCCTCGCTCAGGTAGTATTCATAGAGCTCAATCATATTTGTCAGATGCTTTTCTATCTGGGTAGAGCTTTTCTTTGTTGAGAGATACTCCTCAAATTCATCCAGCTCCTGGTAAATTGGAATCAGGTCCTCGTTCTGGGGATCAAAAAATTTGTAGGCGCTTTGGTAAAAAAGATCATAGATTTTAAGGGCATCATTTTTCAGATAGATCTTCGTGCCTTCTGACCGCCTTTCCTGGTCAAGCTTGTTGAAGTCCTTAATCAGGATTCTGATAAATGAGTGGATAACAGATTTAGGAACAAAGCTCACCTCGCCAATCATCCTGCTGTTCCCAAGAACCGTTCCCAATCTGGACAGGAGGTAGTCTCCCTCCTTCAGGACATAGGAAACCTGGGGCTCAAGCAGTCTGTGCTCCTCCCCGGTCAAAACATCGGATACAACAACGTATGGCTCCTGGAATTCCTTGATCTGGAACAGGGAAACATATGATGCCGATTTCTCCCTTAGTATTTCAATCTCATCTTCAGAAAGGGAGTCATCCTCGAGAATCAGCCTCTCGCCAAAGGTCATGCCTTCCTTGTCCCTGTAATCGCAGCAAAGCCATATGTTAAATGGAAGCTTTGCGCTTTCCTCCTGCAAGAATGGATGCAATCCCAGCATCCTGTCGTAGATGTATTTAATTTCATCCTGCTTGTTGATGTATTTTATAAGCTTCTCAGTCGCCTTGCTTTCAAGGAGCTGAAGTCTATCATATTCCTTTGTATGCATAAAATCCTCCTTAATAATTCTTAAAACATTATACCCTAAGAGAATCACATATACAATAAAGGGGGTGAAATCAAAACAATTCTGAAATATTTACAGAAATGTTCAATTTACCTTAGGGCAAGTGAAAACATTCGCTGGTAATGTCAACCGGGATTCTGGTATATTGTAATTAGGAAAAATAACGGAGGTGCATAGATGAAATTTGGAGATTACAGATATGAACGACCTGACCTGGAGGGGATGGAAAAGGAGATAGGGAACCTTCTTGAAAGGTTCAAGCTAGCGGAGGGACCACAGGAACAAAGTGAGGTGATCAAGAGGATAACAGATATAAGAAACCGATTTGAGACCATGTACACACTGGTAAGCATAAGGCATTCCATTGACACAAGGGACCAGTACTATGAAAAGGAACAGGAGTTTATGGATGAAAACTCCCCAAGGTATACAAATATGGTCACAAAGTTTTACAGTGCCCTTGTCCAGTCTCCTTTCAAGGAGGAGCTTTCACAAAAGTGGGGTGAGCAGCTTTTCAGACTTGCCCACCTTCAGATAAAAACCTTCAGCGAGGAGATTATGGATGATCTTGTTATGGAAAACAAGCTATCCACAAGGTATGACAAGCTTGTGGCAGCTGCTGCAATCCAATTTGAAGGAAAGACAAGAAATCTCAGCCAGCTGCGACCCTTTATGGAATCTCCCGACAGGGAAATGAGAAAGAGGGCCTATGAGGCCTACACCTCATACTTTGAGGAGAAGGAGGAGGAGATCGGGGGAATATATGACCAGCTGGTAAAGGTCAGGGACAAAATGGCAAGGAAGCTTGGATATGGGACTTTTGTACAGATGGGCTATGACAGAATGTCCAGGTCGGATTATGACCATAGGATGGTGGAGAACTTCAGAAATCAGGTTCTAGGGAGTGTGGTCCCTGTTGTAGGGGAGTTGAAGGAAAGACAGAAGAGACGATTGGGGCTTGATGAGCTTTATTATTACGATGAACCACTTCAGTTTTTAAGCGGCAATGCCAACCCCAAGGGAGGTCCCGAATGGATCCTCCAGAATGGAATTAGAATGTACAATGAGCTTTCAAGGGAAACAGGAGAATTTTTCAATTTCATGGTCCAGCGGGACCTTCTGGACCTTCTATCCAAGGAGGGAAAAAGGAGCGGAGGCTACTGTACTGTAATTCCAGATTACAATGCACCCTTTATCTTTTCAAACTTCAATGGAACGAGCGGCGACATAGACGTGCTTACCCATGAGGCGGGGCATGCCTTCCAAACCTATATGAGCATGGACCACGAGCTTCCAGAATACAAGTTTCCAACCCTTGAAGCCTGTGAAATCCACTCCATGAGCATGGAGTTTTTAACCTGGCCATGGATGGAAAACTTCTTTGGAGAGGGTGTGGACAAGTACAAGTACAGTCACCTTGATGGTGCTGTGAGCTTTCTGCCCTATGGTGTGACCGTGGACGAGTTTCAGCACCTGGTGTATGAAAATCCTGGTATGACACCAAAGGAGAGGAAGGATACATGGAGGGAGCTTGAAAGAAAGTACCTACCATTTAAGGATTACCGCGGCAACGACTTTCTTGAAAGCGGAGGCTACTGGATGAGACAGGGACACATATTCTCAAACCCCTTCTACTATATAGACTATTGTCTGGCTCAGGTTTGTGCATTCCAGTTCTGGAGAAGGAGCCTGGAGGATAGGGAAGAGGCCTGGAAGGATTATCTGGAACTATGCAAGGCGGGAGGAAGCATGGCATTTACAGAGCTTGTCCGTCTGGCAGGATTGAAGGATCCATTTAAGGACGGAACCGTCCACTACGCCTTGGAGCCTGTAAAGAATTTTCTTGAGAACATTGAACATAAGGAGATTTAAGAGAAGAAAACAATGAAAAAACCACCTTCAGGTGGTTTTTGATTTAAAGCAAATTAATTCTCATGGTCCAGGAGATAGATAAGGTTTTTCAGCAATCTCTGGAGATGATAGTTGAAGATTATGTCGTTTTCAGCGATGATGGCCTTCTTCTCCCATATGGGAGTGAAGGAATAGAGCCTTTCAAGAAGGTCAAGATTGTCCGGGCTGATGATGGCAATGTGCTGCATCATCTGAAGGGCTGAAAGGTCGCTGTAAACGTCATATATTATCTTCAGGGTAATTTCAGATTCCGGTAGACCCTTTTTCTTAACAAGATTTATTTTAGTTTCACTTTGAATAAGCTCAAATATCTTTTCGATCTTGGTCAGTTCTGACTTGAAATCCTTAAGGTCCACCTTGTGACGTCCAACGACAAGCTTATAGGCATAATCCTTGGCTCCATGGATCATCCTCTCTGCGTACTTTTCAAACATCTTATTGCTGCTTGGTGCAGCCACAAAGTAATTTACTAGGACACCTATGGCTATTCCCACAAAAGTATCCAGAATCCTGCTGAGTGCATAGGGAATTATCTCAAAATCATGGTTCAGGGAAACAGCTATAAATACTATTGCGGATAGAGAAATAGCTTTTTTCCACCCAACAAGATTAAGTATATGGATGACAAGGATAATTCCAAGGCCCATGAAAATTTGGTTTCTGGGAAGGTACAATGCAAAAATGACAGCAACAATACCACCCATGACAGTACCCAGGATCCGGTTCTTGCCGGTTTCAAAGGATTCCGAAACCGTTGCCTGCATGGCGTGTATGGCACCTATACCAACAAAAAGGGGACTTTGCAGATTAAATACTTCGGCAATGAATAGTCCTATTGACACTGCTATTGCAGTTTTTATTGTCCGCATTCCTATCTTGTATTTCTTGATAACCATGACTATTCTCCTTCAACATATTCTTCATTATACTCTACCCCAATGCTTAAAAATTATCAAGAGGGTAATCCACAAAATAAAGCCCATTATGTTGCGTTTTCCACAGAGTTGCCCACAATATCCACAGAGACTTGTCAACTTATCCACATAAATAGGGCAATGTTATCCACAAGGCTGTACTTCTGATAAAAGCAGGCATGGAAAATACTGACAGGAAAACAGTGTTTAGTCACCGGCTCCCTGAGGGTATAATAGAGACAAATAGTATAAGAGATTATACTACATGAAAGGAGCTGGGTTTATGAAAATGAACTATACTGGAAAAAACATGGAGGTAACTGACGCACTAAGGGACGTAACGGAAAAGAAACTGAGCAAGCTTGAAAAATATTTTCAATCTGATATCTCAGGTAACGTTACATTCAGCACTGAAAAGAACAGGAAGATCATAGAAGTTACCATAAACCTTCCCGGCACTATCCTAAGGGCAGAGGAATCCAGTGATGATATGTACGCATCAATAGACAAGACTGTTGATATCCTGGAGAGACAGGTAAGAAAGCACAAGACAAAACTACAGAAAAGGTACAGGAACAATGACACCATTAGATTCGACAATGTACCTTCACTGACCAAGGAAGAGGAAGAGGACAAACCTAAGCTGGTAAGAAGAAAGAGATTCGGTTTGAAGCCGATGTCATCAGAAGAGGCAATACTTCAGATGGAGCTTTTAAGACACAATTTCTTCGTGTACATGGATGCTGAAACTGAGGAAGTATCAGTTGTTTATAAAAGAAAGGATGGAAACTACGGTCTGATCGAACCAGATTTCAACTAACATAATGGAGATTTCAAGCAGGGCCTAGGCCCTGCTTTTTTGATTTGGCACTCTCAATGATAAATGGTATAATTAAATGATGTTAATTTTGAGAGGATGATTTTGATGGGACTATTTGACAAGGTTTTCGGGACCTATAGCGAAAGGGAGCTTAAGAAGCTTGACAAAACGGTGGAGCAGATTCTTTCCCTGGAGACGGAGATCCAGAGCCTTAGTGACGAGGCACTTAAGAATAAGACAAATGAGTTCAAGGATAGATTCAGAAACGGCGAAGGCCTTAACGAAATAATGCCAGAGGCCTTTGCGGTTGTTAGGGAGGCATCCTGGAGGGTTCTTGGAATGAAGCACTTTCCTGTGCAGATTTACGGTGGGATAATACTTCACCAGGGTCGTATAGCCGAGATGAAGACAGGTGAAGGTAAGACCCTTGTAGCTACATTGCCTGCATATCTTAACGCCATAACTGAGCTTGGAGTCCACGTGATAACTGTGAACGACTACCTTGCAAAGCGTGACAGACAGTGGATGGGCAAGGTTTTTGAATTTCTTGGACTGACTGTGGGTTGCGTGGTGCATGGGATGAACAACAAGGAAAAGAAGGAAGCCTACGAGGCGGACATAACCTACGGTACAAACAACGAGTTCGGATTTGACTACCTAAGGGACAACATGGTCATCTACAAGGAAGAGATGGTTCAGAGAAATCTCTACTATGCAATAGTGGACGAGGTTGACTCCATACTTGTTGATGAGGCAAGAACACCACTGATAATTTCAGGAAAAGGAGACAAGTCCACCAGCCTTTATGGTATGGCGGACAACTTCGCAAGGTCACTTTCATCAAGGAAGCTTGATCCTGAGGAGACCAAGTCGGACCCCTTCAACAGGGAGATAAAGGAAGAGACGGTTGATTACCTGATAGATGAAAAAGCCAAGAGCATTGCCCTTACAGACAAGGGAACCGCTAAGGCAGAAAGCTTCTTCGGAATCGAAAACCTGGCGGATGTTGATAACATGGAGATAGCACACCATATCAACCAGGCAATTAAGGCAAGAAGCATAATGAAAAGGGACATAGACTATGTTGTGCAGGATGGCGAGGTTATAATCGTTGATGAGTTCACAGGGAGACTCATGTATGGAAGAAGGTACTCAAACGGACTTCACCAGGCGATTGAAGCAAAGGAAGGTCTGGATGTACGGAGTGAATCCAAGACCCTTGCAACAATAACCTTCCAGAATTACTTCAGGATGTATGAGAAGCTTTCCGGTATGACAGGTACTGCAAAGACTGAAGAGGAGGAATTCAGGGAAATCTATAACATGGACGTTGTTGAGATCCCGACAAACAAGCCAGTGGTAAGGGTTGACAACCCAGACAGCGTATACAAGACAGAACCTGGGAAATTCAGGGCTGTTGTGGATGAAATTAAGGAAAAGCACCAGCTGGGACAGCCGATTCTGGTTGGTACAATAACTATTGAAAGATCAGAGCTTCTTTCAAAGATGCTTAAGAAAGAGGGAATCAAACATGAGGTCCTCAATGCAAAGCAGCATGAAAGGGAAGCTGAAATAGTAGCACAGGCAGGTAGGTTTGGATCTGTCACCATTGCAACAAACATGGCTGGTAGAGGTACAGACATCGTCCTTGGAGGAAATCCGGACCATATGGCCAAGGATGAAATGAAGAAAAAGGGCTATGACGAGGAAGTGCTGGCATATGTGGATGGATTCTTTGATACTGATGACCAGGAGATAAAGGAAGCAAGAAAGGTCTACCAGGATCTTGTGAAAAGGCATGAGGAGGAAACCAGAAGCGAGCACGAGAAGGTGGTCCAGGCTGGCGGACTTCATATAATAGGAACTGAAAGACACGAGTCGCGACGTATTG
>Ga0334894_1002163_pt1 | contig 14064 bp, 10 predicted proteins | sample GraSluR3_MG_6_FD_207225 | JGI IMG/M metagenome (GOLD analysis project Ga0334894, IMG submission 207225) | Sludge microbial communities from methane-producing bioreactor in Wageningen University, Netherlands - Granular Sludge_12_05 R3 | ecosystem: Engineered > Bioreactor > Anaerobic >... | reverse complement strand
ATCGTAGCTGAGGTTTCGGATGGTTTCTTGTTCATAATGTAAGGGCTTTCATGATATCTCTTACAATTCTCAGTATAACAACTTTCTTTTCACTTGTCAAACGATTCATCTAAATTGTTGGTAATACCATATCTACCTTGATAATTCTTTCAATATAAACCCCAAAATTGACGGGGCAGGAACAGTGGATTAAAATGGAACCGTACTTGCTAATCGACCAAAGAACGGATTCTATTATGCCGATTTACGAATATGTTTGTCAGAATTGCCAGCAACATTTTGAGGTGATCCGACCCATGAACGAGGCTGACGCATTTCTGGACTGCGTCCAGTGCCACAGTCAGAATGTCAAACGTCAGCTCTCCCTGTTCAATGCCTCCAGCGGTGAGCGCGCCATCGCCGGCAGTAGTGGGTGCGGTGGCTGCGCTGGTGGGTCGTGCAGTTCCTGTGGATCGCGATCATGACCGGGAAACCGCAACTCGCCTTGATCACGGGTGGTTCCAGCGGGATCGGTCTTGCCCTGGCCAAACAACTGGCCTGGGAGGGTTCTGATATCTGCCTTCTTGCCCGGGATGAAGAAAAATTAGCTCAGGCGCGAGAGGAAGTCCTCTCAACAACGTCCAACGCTCAGCAATCCATCACCACCCTCTCTTGTGACATCACAGATTTCATTACCCTTTCCCAGGCATTAGATACCTGGGTTGAAGAAAACGGCCTCCCGGACCTGGTGGTCAACTCAGCCGGTGCGACCTACCCGGGTTATTTCCAGGAATTGAATCTGGAAATCTTCCACTGGTTGATGGGTGTCAATTATTTTGGCACGCTTCATGTTTTAAAAAGCCTTGTCCCTGCCATGATCGAACGCGGTTCAGGGAAAATAGTTAACATGTCCTCTCAGGCGGGTTTTGTTGGCGTCTTCGGCTATTCAGGCTACGGCGCGTCAAAATATGCCGTTCGCGGGCTTAGTGATGTATTACGTGCAGAATTAAAACCACTGGGAATTCAGATCTCGATTGTCTTCCCACCCGATACCCAAACCCCTCAATTGGATTTTGAAGCGTCGCTGAAACCCATCGAGACCAAAGAAATTGCTGGAAGCGCGAAGGTCCTGAGTCCTGAAACGGTTGCCACAACGATCCTCAAAGGTGTCCGTAAAGGCCAATATGTCATCATTCCAGGGTTGGAGGGAAAACTGTTTTATCGTCTGACCAATTTGCTGGGCAACCTGACCTACCCGGTTATGGATTGGATGGTGTGGCGGGCTCAGAAAAAGAAAAATTTCTCCTGATTTAGTTCATTCAGCGTCAAACCTGGCTTCCAGCTGACTGCGGTAGGCCAAATGCTTGCGCAATCGCTCAATTTCCTCCGGCAACAGGAACAAAAGTCCTATTAGAAACAGAAGGCTGACCCCCCAGGAGCCTGTACTCACCCAAAGAATTGCAGAGCCTAACCCGATCTTTGCCGCAAAGTAATCCATCATAGCGCTACCCACGGTCATTCCCGCTAACTGAAAGACCATAAAAACAGCGATTGCTGAAGATCGGATTTCTGGCAGTGTAATATCAAACAGCGTGGCAAACAAATTTGGCTGCTCAAGAGCCATAAACAGGCCTGAAAAAGTCAAAAGTGTGAGAAAGTCCAATCCCCGCAGATCCGTTACTGAAAACGATAAATACAGACACAACGTTGCCAGAACTATCCCTGCGATACTAATAATGATACGCCCGCGCCGTTTATAAATGAACAACAAGTCCCCAAGCATGCCACCAATTGGATAGCCTAAAGTTAATGCCATCAATGCAGGCAACATGATGAGATAGACATCTATCTGGGAAAGACCTCGCAGCACGGTCAAATAGGGAAACATTTTCTGAGAAATCACAGTCCACGGGATGATGGCAAAGAACCCTGCGCCCCAGAGCAGGATCATCGCCGGGTTTTTGATCATTTTTTTTGCAATATCCTTATCAAAAATGTAATTCCCTTTGATCTCCATTTCACTGAGAGCCGGATCACTCTGACCCCGTTTCGGATCCCTGATGACCCACAATACAACAAAGGCCATTAGAAAACCCATTGACCCAGCCAACAAAATAGTAACCCGCCAGTAGTTCCCGATATCCAGTATCTCGATTAAAATTGTCGCCAAAAGAAAAGCTATTGTTTGTGTGGCGAGCAGGAGGCCGGTGATTTTCCCGCGCTGTCGGGGAGAAAAAATATCGCTGACCAATGAATAAATTCCTGAATAGCCGGTATTGGCACTCGCACTGGCGACATATGAGACAGCAAAGGTGGTATAGGTCGGAGCAAGACCAATCAACCAGGAAATCACGCCCCATAATAACCCGGATAAAGCCAATAACCTTCTGCGGGAATAGCTATCATAAAGATAACCCCAAACTAAAAAACATATCCCTGCTAAAAAAATACCCAGTAGGGTCAACGAGTCCATTACTTGCTGATTTATCGCAAAGGAATTCAGAATCTGTGAAGCGACAGGCCCTAACAGAACAACGTCAATATGATGAAGGGTCATGAAAATGAAAAACACCATGACATAGACCCACCTGAATTTTTTATTTGTCCCTCTCATTGATTACTCCTGATTAACACAGGGTTTTTCATACCAACAAGTATAACCCCACCCATCATTGATAACAAACAGGTGATATTTAATTTCCTGAATCAATGGATTGCATCTGCTATTATTTCCGATTATGATTATGATACGTGAAACAAATATTCGAAGAATTCTATGAGCAATAAAATCCGAACCCTATTGAGCCGCTGGAGAAGCCATTCAACAATTGCAGAAAATGTCGTTGAATGGCGTATCCTGGCACCCAACCCCCCCGACCTGGTCAATTTCCCGGATTTCTTGTCGCCCGATCTGGTTATGTGGTGTCAATCGCAGGGGATCCCATCTCTCTATACCCATCAGGCGCAGGCCTGCCAGAAGATCCGGGAGGGGCATAATGTTGCCATTGTCTCTGGCACGGCCAGTGGGAAAACCCTGTGTTATAACCTGCCCATCATAGATAATTTACTAAAACAACCCGAAGGTAAAGCTCTCTACCTGTTCCCTACCAAAGCCCTCTCACAGGATCAATATAACAATTTATCAGACTCCCTTATCAAGATTAACCGGCCTGAGATTAATCAAGCGAGTATCTATGATGGTGACACACCGCAGCATATGCGATCCAGACTCAGAAGGGAAGCCAACATCATTATCACCAACCCGGACATGCTCAACACCGGGATCCTCCCCCACCACACAGCCTGGAAAGACTTCTTCACCGCCTTGCGTTTTATTGTGATTGATGAAATGCACGCCTACCGCGGGGTTTTTGGCTCCCATGTTGCCAATGTCATCCGCCGGTTGAAACGGATCTGCCGGTTCTATGGAAGTCAGCCCCAATTTATCCTGACAACAGCGACCATCGCAAATCCGCAGGAATTGGCTGAGCGTCTGATTGAGAAACCGGTCCTCACCATCGAGCAGGATGGATCTCCCCATGGAGAACGCCACTTCCTTATCTACAACCCGCCCTTCCTTGACAAAAAGATGGGTATCCGCCAAAGCGCTCTGCTGGAAGGGACCATGCTGGCAGGAGAACTCATTGACGAAGATATCCAAACGATTGTCTTTGGACGGACCCGGCGCAGCATCGAATTGATCCTGACCTATCTCCGCCAGTGGGGATCACAAGATCATCCCAACCGGATCCGCGGTTATCGCAGTGGTTATCTGCCGAAGGAACGGCGGGCTATCGAAGAGGGTCTCCGTAGCGGTGAAGTCCAGGGCGTCGTCGCTACCTCCGCGCTTGAACTTGGAATCGACATCGGCGGGATGGATGCAGCTGTGCTAATTGGTTATCCCGGCAGCATCGCCGCCACCCGCCAGCAAGCCGGCCGAGCCGGCCGGAAGTTGACGCCTTCTCTCGCAGTGCTCGTGACCTCCCCCAATGCAATGGATCAATACCTCGCCCGGCATCCCGATTACTTCTTTGACCGGTCACCGGAACGTGCTCTGATTGCACCTGACAATCTCCTGATCCTCCTTCAACATATCCGGTGCGCAGCCTTCGAATTGCCTTTCCATTCCGGCGAGGGCTTCGGTTCAATCACAAGCGAACGGATGCAGTCCTTTCTCGATCTACTGACTCAGCAGGGCGAATTGCACCAACAGGCGGACCGCTATTTCTGGATGGCGGATCAATACCCCGCTGCGGAGGTCTCCCTCAGGAATGCCACGCCTGATCAGGTCTCGCTGATTGTAAAAAATGAGTTCCAACAGCAAACAATTGGTCAGGTTGATCGCCACAGCGCCTGCTGGATGGTGCATCCCGACGCCATCTACCTGCATGAAGGCACATCGTACCTCGTCGAAGACCTCGATCTCGATACAGGAGTCGCCTTTTTGCGGCAGGTCGCCGTTGATTATTACACTCAGACAAACAACGATACCCAAGTGGAAAAGAAGACCGACCTCAATACTGAAAAAGTGTCCGGTGGGACAAAAAACCTGGGCGAGATTCTGGTGACCACCAAGATTGTCGCTTATCGCAAAATCCGCTGGTTCACGCATGAGCATTTAGGCGGCGGTGAGGTCGACCTCCCACCAAGCTTCCTGAATACCATCGGTTACTGGATCACACTGGATGAAAAGACAGTCGGAATTCTGAAGGATAATCTGTTGTGGACAGGGGATAATAACGATTACGGTCCGCAATGGGATGAAATCCGCCAGCGTGTCCTCCGCCGGGATGGTGATCGCTGCCAGGTCTGTGGTGCGAGCGGGTTTGGCCGCCCCCTGCATGTCCACCATATCAGACCCTTCCGCACTTTCACAGACCGTGATACCGCCAACCAGCTTCAAAACCTGATCACCCTTTGCCCCGCATGTCACCAGCTCGCAGAATCTCGAGTCAGAATACGCAGCGGGATGGCGGGTTTGAATTATATCCTCCACAACCTGGCGCCTCTGCTATTGATGTGCGATTTTGAGGATATCGGCGCGCACTACGATCCAAATTCCACATTGGGTGATGGGAGCCCCACGATCGTCTTGTTTGATAACATCCCCGGAGGATTGGGGTTAAGCGAAAGCCTCTACGATCTCCACCATGACCTTCTGACACAGAGCTATGACACGATCATCCATTGCGAATGCGAAGACGGCTGCCCTTCCTGTGTGGGGCCGGTGGGCGAAGAAGGCTCCGGCGGCAAAGAAGAAGCCCATGCAATCCTAAAGGCATTGTTGAAATCATGATGGATTGGAAATCTCTCGAGGAACAATTACGAGCCCTCGGCGTTCAGATAGGCAAAGAGAAAAAGATCTCATCCACGCGCCTCAGCCGTCATCCCATTGAAAAGGTCGTCCCCGGCCGCTTTCTGAACCTGATCGATGGCGAAGTATTCTGCCACGAGGAAGTGTATCCCCATGATCATGTTCATGGTACTAAACCTCTCTCGCCTTCGGAACCCATTGACACTCTCTGCCAGTGGGCAAATGCCCGATCCGCTTCTCTCGACAATCTCCAGAATTTCATCTTCCTGGATACCGAAACCAGCGGCCTGGCCGGCGGCACCGGTACCTACGCTTTTGAGGTGGGCCTGGGGCGGTTTACCGAGGAAGGTTTTAAACTGGCGCAATTCTTCATGCGCCACCCGGGTGAGGAGCCAGCCCTCCTCGCTGGATTATCGGAATTCATGGACGGCATGCGGGCAGTTGTCACCTATAACGGAAAGTCCTTTGATATCCCTCTTTTGAACACCCGCTATACCCTGATGGGGATGAGCAGTCCTTTTGAGGATGTTGATCATTTTGATCTATTGCCGCTGGCCCGGCGCTTATGGCGGTTTCGCCTAGAAAGCCGTACGCTAGGCAATGTCGAAGATCAGATCCTCGGCGTGAAACGCGGCAAACAAGAAGTGCCTGGGTATCTGATCCCAGAGATGTATTTCGAATATCTAAAAACCAAAGATGCCAGACCGATGGCCGGCATCTTCTATCACAACGCCATCGATATCCTCAGCCTTGCGGGGCTCTTCAGCCACATGGCGTTCCTGGTCCATGAACCGCACCCTGATAAAGTCCGGCATGGCGAAGACCTGGTTGCTCTGGCGCGCTTTTTCGAATCCCTTTATGATATCTCACAGGCGGAAGAACTGTACCAAAGTGCACTCAAAAGTCGCCTCTCCGATGATCTTTACTGGGATACCCTGGAACGTTATTCGTTCCTCCTCAAGCGCAAAGAGGACTGGGAAGGTGCCCTTGCGCTTTGGGAAACTGCCACAGAAAAACGCCACCTTTATGCATTTGAGGAACTGGCAAAGTATTATGAGCACCGGAGCAAAGACCTGGATCAGGCCAGACGCTGGACCCTGGATGCGCTTGAAGTCCTCCAACGCGAACACATCCCATCTTACGAATATCACATCTGGCAGGAAAGACTGGCACACCGGCTTGAACGTCTTGAACGGCGGCTGTCTCAAAATGAGGAAGATCAATAACCGATCAAGTAATTGTACAATCTACAAATACTCAGTTAAGAAAATGGTATAATCGTTCTATTCTTACGGAAATAGAATTTATTCAATTTTCCGTAATAAAGGAGAATTTTATATGTCAGGACATTCACATTGGGCGACGATCAAGCGCAAAAAAGGCGCTGCAGACGCCAAAAAAGGAAAGATATTTACCCGTCTGGCCCGGGAAATTGTTATTGCCGCTCGCGAGCACGGTGGCGATCCTCAAATGAACGTTCGCCTGGAACTTGCCATTGATAAAGCCAAAGCCGCCAATATGCCCAAGGACAGCATCGATCGGGCAATCAAACGCGGAACTGGCGATGACAAAGAGGGCGAAAGTTTTGAGGAAATTCTATATGAAGGCTATGCCCCACACGGCGTGGCGTTGATTATCGAATGTGTGACTGAGAACCGGAACCGCACAGTGGCGGAGCTTCGGCATATTCTCAGTAAGGCTGGTGGAGGCATGGGCGATCCTGGCTCTGTCGGCTGGCAATTTGACCGAGTGACTTATTTTGCCTTATCAGGCAACGAACATGACTTTGATACCATCTTTGAGCTGGCGGTCGAAGCCGGAGCAGAAGACATCCAGCAGGACAACGACGTAATTGAGATCTTTGGCTCCCCCAGCAGCTATCAGTCCATCGCGGATCATCTGACCAAGGCCAACATCAAACCTGATGATTCCGGGATTCGCTTCCTGCCCAAACAGGAAATTTCGCTTGAAATCGAACAGACCCTGAAAGTCATGAAGACTATTGAGGCGATCGAAGAATTGGATGATGTCCAGAATATCTATTCCAATCTGGATATCTCAGATGCTGCCATCGAAGCCATGGAGACCAGCTAAACTCCGCATGCTGGTCCTTGGCATAGATCCCGGGATCGCCATTACCGGTTATGGGTTTGTTCGAACTGGGGATCGTAACGAATATGATTGTGTCGATTATGGCGTAATCACAACTAAAGCCGGACTGACAGATGCCCAGCGTCTGAACCTGCTTTTTAATAATTTGACAGAACTTCTCAGTCTCCACCGTCCTGATACCAGCGCGGTGGAGAAGTTGTTTTTCCAGAAGAACGTCAAAACTGCCATCTCAGTCGGTCAGGCCCGCGGCGTTGCCCTGCTGACCCTGGCGAGGGCCGGCCTTCCCATTCACGAATACACGCCGAACGAAATCAAACAAACGGTATGTGGCTATGGCAATGCGGGAAAGCAGCAGGTCCAACGTATGGTGCAGACTCTGCTCAACCTGCAGGAATTACCCAAACCGGATGACGCTGCTGACGCTCTTGCTGTCGCCATCTGTCACCTCAATCACCAATCTTTCAACAATATCGTGAAGCAGGCTCAAAGCTCATGATCATCACCAGCTTCGCCAACCCAAAGGTTAAATACATCCGAAAACTTGAGCAAAAAAAGCACCGCCAGCAAACAGGGCAGTTCTTCATCGAAGGATTGCGGACGGTGGGAGAAGCCGTCCAAACCGGCGCGCCGATCCAAATGCTGGTTACCGCGCCCGACCTGCTGGTCAGCGATTTCGGAAAGACCTTGCTTGACCATCCTGAAGTTCTGGATATCGATCGGATTGAAGTCAGTGCGGAGATCTACACTAAACTCGCCCATAAAGACGGGCCCCAGGGCATTGGCGCAATCGTTGATCAGCGCTGGATACCATTGGATACGGCCACTCTCCAGCCTGCCGACCTTTGGATTACCTTGGACTCTGTCGCAGATCCCGGCAACCTTGGCACGATCATGCGAACGGCTGATGCTGTTGGCGCCTGCGGGATCATCCTCTTGGGAGATTCCACTGACCCCTATGACCCCGCTGCGGTTAAAGCCAGTATGGGTTCCCTTTTTACAATGAACCTGATCCAGACAGGCTGGGATGATTTCCTGTTCTGGCAGCAAACCCATCAAATAGCCCTGGTCGGCACTTCTGACAGTGCTGAGAAGGATTATCAGCAGCTTAGTTACCAGCGCCCAATGATCCTGCTGATGGGCAGCGAGCGCCATGGATTATCGGCCGAAAAGCAAACAGCCTGTGACCAGATGGCCTGCATTCCCATGGAAGGCCGCTGCGACTCTCTCAATCTGGCAGTTGCCACATCCCTAATGCTGTATGAGATCTACAACCAATCGCGAGGTTTGGATATAATTGAATCATGATTGCAACAATAACCGGTGAGATCAGTCAGGTCCTTGATAGTCAGATCGTCCTCAGTGTAGGCGGGATGGGGTTTTTCGTTAACCTCACAGAAGACACCTGCCTGAGCTGCCGCCCCGGCATGAAGAAAGCCTTCCATACCCATCTGGTCGTCCGGGAAGACCACCTTTCCCTCTACGGATTCGAGCAGATCGAAGAGCGGGACCTATTTGTTCATCTGATCAGTGTTGCGGGGGTGGGGCCAAAGATCGCTCTGGCCGCGCTCTCCACCCTGACGCCCGAAACCGTCCGCAGAGCCATCACAGGTGACCAGCCGGAAACCTTCACCCGTGTCCCAGGGATCGGCAAAAAGACAGCCCAGAAAATCATCCTTGATCTGCAAGGCAAAATCAAACCTTTGGATCCATTGGAGACAGTCTCCCGGATGGATGAGGTTGACACCGAAGTGATGGAAGCCCTGACCGCCCTTGGATATTCAATCGTTGAAGCCCAGGCGGCGTTGCAATCCCTGGGAAAAGATGAGGAATCGGACGCGGAAGAACGCCTGCGGAAGGCACTCCAATACTTCAGCTAGTTCCTCAGTATCGCAGTATTACACCTTAATTCTGACGGTCCAGAGTCATCTTTCTCGCTGCCGTATTTCCTTTGATCCTGATCTTTCAGTAAATTCAATCCGGGGAAAGCGAATATAATCAACCCAGATATATGAGATTTAATTATGACGAAAATCCACCATTCAGTTTTAATCCTGGGCAAGTAAAATAAGGGGCAATTGGAACCTATTTCATTGGAGGATTTTTGGCTCGCTCAGCACAGGGCATATCCAGCATTTGGCAATTAAGCGAATCACCCATCGGCAGCGGGGATGCCGGTGAGGTCTATGCTGCCATTAGCGAAGAACAACCTGAACTGACCGGCGTCCTTAAAAAGCCGGCCCGGATTGCCTCAGGCGGCACAATTCAGCGGCAAGCCCGCCAGATTGCCCGGGAAGCGCAAGCCCTCGCCCGGTTGGACGGCCTTCCCACATGCAAAGCCCATCCCCCGAGACTTCTGGATCAATCCCCCGATTTCACAGTTGGCACGGCGGATTTTTTCATCGTCAGTGAAACTGCACCAGGTGAGAATCTGGCAGACATGCTAAGCCAAACCCGCCAGGCTGGGAAACCTTTCCCTCGTCGTGTGATCATTACCGTGCTGGACGCGCTTTTTGATCTTTTTGCCCGCGCGCATCGCGCCGGTGTCCTTTGGAACGACGTGAAGCTTGACCACATTTACTGGCATAATCCCACCGGCGAAGTCGCCGTCATTGACTGGGGTAACGCCCAATTCCTTGATAATCAGGGAGAAGACCAGCGCCATTCCCTGCCTCGCTGGGAAGACTATCGTCAGCTGGTGGACACCCTGGGCGGCTTCCTTCGCCAGAATGCACCGGAGCTGTATGATGACCTTGGCTGGTCTGAATTTCAATCTCAGGAACTTGACTCGGCGCGGGTTTCAGTGCTTGCCCGCCGGATCGCCTATCAACAACAGGTTATCGCTCTCAGGGTGATGGAATACCAGTCACTGATCCGGGTCCTTCTCCAGTCTGAACCCAGCCTCACCGGGCTTGAACAGGTCCAGGCTTATCAAAAGAACCTGGAAATCATCGGCGCAACCTGGGAATCTGAGGCTGTCCTCGATTATGGGCACAAACTGGTCCAATCCCAGCTGGCAGAAGGAGAAGTCCAAACCGCGGTGCGCGCATCAATAATCGTTTGGGACCTCTTTGGGGAGTCTTTAGGATTGTCCTGGTATTTAATCCGGGAGTATTTTAGCCAGATCGATATCCTTTCCCACTGCGCCCTCCCTGACCTGGCTGAAGCAACCCTTAATCAAGATTGGCCTGACGCAATCTGGGGCCTGGCGGTCATTGCCCGGGATTGTGAAACCGGTTCATGGTGGAGCCGGCTTATGCCCGTTCTGCGCCAGAAAGCGCTTGACACGCACACCCCGCCGCCTTATGAGACTGTTAAGTCCCTGTTGGATTGGGCGCAATCCAACGATTTTGAATCAGATGAAATAATAAAAACAATAAGTGAAGTCCTGGAAAACTGGCAATCCAGGGGCAGCGACCTAAAAGAAAGCCCTTTCGAGTACGAAATTCTGGAACAGCTCCAGCATGCTTCGGATATCCCCCGTCAACTCAAGCTGGAACTCAAACACAGTTTTGCAAAGGGAGAAATGGCCATCAGAGCCTTATACCAGACCTGGACTGAAATGAACTGGAACTCGCTCCCTGAAGCCTTGCGTAGTGTACTGGTCTGGGATCCGCAACGCTGGGGCATCCTCCGGCTGGCTGAGGCACTTGAGGAGTTTCAAAATTGGCTGGAAGATCTTTATTCGGGACCATCCATAAACGAAGATCCTGAGGAATTTCTTCACCAGCTCGTGGCAGTCCGGCCGCCTGTGGAATGCCTTCTCGGGACGCCTCCCTGGCTCAACCCGCTGCTGAAGTTGCTGAACGAGTTGAAGAAGGATGAGTCAGTCCCGGAGCTAAACCCGGCCATCCGGCAATGGTGCCCCTGGTTGTTAGCGAGTGGCGCAGGGCAAAATATTGATCTACCCCACCACAATCCAAATTCACCAGAAACAATATCAGCCCTGCAATACTTTGTAACCGCACTGAAGACCGGTGAAAATCCAGAAAAAAGTTTGAAGGATGTCAAGGATCACGCGCCAGCTTATCACCCCACCTGCAAAAAACTGGCTGCCGGAGTCCAGATGGTCTTTTCTCTGAACCCGGACCTGCCACTGATTGAAAAGTTCTGCAAAAATCCTGCACACCCAGTCTTACAGGATGCCTGCAACGTCGTGCTTCTCCTGGTGGGCTGGCGCAAGTCCCTCGATGAGGAATCCATTGAATCAGCTTATGAAATTCTAAAAGGCTCTCCTCATCAGGATTGGCAACCCATCAACCACGCCGAGATAATCACGCAAAAGTGGTTGCACCAAATCCTTCCCCAACTGGATGCTCTCAGAACATTTAGCCTGCCGCGGGCTGACCTTGCTGAGCCGCATAGCCTTGTGGCTGCCATCAAGTCCGGGTATGAGCTAAGGGAGAAATGGCAGACCCTTTATGACTCAGGTCTTCATGGGAGCCTGCTCGAATCCCTGGAAATGACCATCGAAACAACAAGGAGGGAATTCCAGAATTGGAGGCAGGACCTGGATCATCCTTCCGACCAGGTGGAATACCTTTTCCACCATCTTCAAATACGCCAGATCCGCCAAATCGCAGAGACTCATCTTCAACTAATCCAGCGCATTCGCCGCGCAAAATCGGCTTTTACTTCGCTCCAATCAGGAAGTGAGGTCTTCCTCCTGAATCAGATCGGCGGGGCAGAAAAGGTCCTTGACCATCTCCGCGCAATAGAAGCCCAGCTTGTTGAAGACCCGGAGCAAAGACATTTCCCTGGCTGGCTGGAAGATGTACAGGAAATCGCTGCGATAGAATCCCCCGACATAAGACGTGAGAGGATCCTGACCCTGAACAAAGATCACCCGCTTTACGCCTGGCTGGTACAATCAATCCTTGCATAAAAATAAATAATACAAGTAGAATTGGAAAACCCCATGGAAACCCTTAAATTTGGTCCTGATGAGGTCATGACCTTGACCGAACCCCTCGACACCTGGCTCTCTGCCGGGCTGCGGGATTTCGCAGTCCCGGAAGCCATAGGGTCTTCAGCCCGGGTGTTTGGTCTGGATTATGAACCTCTGAATAGTGACTATGCGAATTTTCCCGCTATTAAAATCATGCGGCCGGACAAAAAAGACTATGCTCTGCCTTTATTTGAGCAGGAAATCAAAATCCTCTCTGCCATCCAGGATGTAGCCGGGATTACGTCTCCTCTTGGTTTGATGTATCTACAAATCGAGAGTGGCATCTGGCCAGAAGAAATCGCCCCCCTTTCAACCACCCTCGAATCACAGGCGTCTGCCAGCCATATGGCCGGGACTGCTGATTATTGCTCTCCGCAGGAAACCGATGGATTTTTATCAGAATTAAACAACCGGGCGGCGGAGGATTGGCTGGCTGCCATCATCCTACCCCGCCGCTGGGAGGATAACCTCTTCCTGAGGTGCGATGCCGGCTACACCCGCGGGGAGTTCCACCGCACCTTCTCCGTGTCCCACGCTCTCAAAGCAGCCTTCCAGATTTGCGAGATCCTTCAGGCAGCCCACACCAACCGAATCGTTTATCTGGATCATAAAATCCTGCATTATTACTGGAATGAACCCCGCCAGCAGGTTTACGTTATCGACTGGAACATCGGACGCATGCTTGAGAATGACAATTCTGATGAGGTTTACGCCTTTGATGTGCTGCAATTCAGCGCCCGTGCCCTCCATCACCTTCTGACAGGCCGTCAGGCGCCGGGTTCGGTAAAGGTTGGGCCCAACCAGCCGGATGAAATCCAGAATGCGCCTGATAAATACCGTCCTATCTGGACCTATGATGACCAGGAACGTCTTACAGAGAATGAGCTGGAAGTCCTGGGGGCTGCCATTCAGGGCAGCTATTCTACACCAACCGACTTGGCTAAAGACCTCCAATCCCTGTATAATCAACGACAATCACAAAGCTGATTTCACCCTGTGAAAGGAAGCTCAAGCTTATGTTGAAAGACCTAATCGAACGGACAAAAACCGTTCTTGACCAATCAAATCCGCCAGAGAGCGACCTTGTCGATATCGAAAACGGCCTCAGCGCTTATCTCGAAGCAATCGCCACTGACCGCATCTCAGAACCCGTGGATTCCGCTGACCTGGAACACGCCAACCGTCTCTTGCGGGAAGTGCGCCGCATCCGCTCCCGCCGCCTGGCCAATTCCCAACAGGGATCGGGCACAACAGAAGAGATGTCTTCATCTGATGAGGCATCTCCCCCTGGCCGGGTAAACATCTCTCCGGATTTCAACTCGGATGATACCTATGACCCCCTCCGCAAATTTCTCAGCGCCAGCCACGACCTGGAAGCGGAAGCATTGATGGATTCGGCGGAAGAATCTTTTTATGCGGGCAATTACCAGAAAGCCATCCCGCTCTACGAAAAGGTGCTTCAAGTTGAACCGGGTTGGGTTCGCGCCCAGGAACACCGCGAGGAAGCGGAAGCCTTCATGCGGACAGGCAATATCCCCTCAGTGGCGCTTCCCCCCGATGCCGGCAAGGCCTATGGTAAAGCCCAATCAGCCGCGCGCGTCTTCCGTTATCAAACCGCATTGGATTATCTTGATGAGGCTTTCGCCAGCTTGAAGGAAACGGGCATCAACCGCTGGCGTGAGGGAGAAGAACTGCGCCAGGACCTTGAAAACCA
>Ga0334894_1002151_pt1 | contig 14101 bp, 20 predicted proteins | sample GraSluR3_MG_6_FD_207225 | JGI IMG/M metagenome (GOLD analysis project Ga0334894, IMG submission 207225) | Sludge microbial communities from methane-producing bioreactor in Wageningen University, Netherlands - Granular Sludge_12_05 R3 | ecosystem: Engineered > Bioreactor > Anaerobic >... | reverse complement strand
GTTTGCGTTGCCTAACATAGCTGCAAAAAGTTCAATCCATAAGTTTTTATCAAAGGCTTCAATATATGAGGTAGATCTTAAAATATAATCAATGATTATTGTTGCGGGATCCTTTTCAAGTTTAAGATCTGCTTCATCATCAGTTTCATTTATCAAAGATTCTCGGACCATAATGGAAATAAATATTTCCGCTTTGGATTTGAAGTAATTGTAAAGAGTTCCAACACCCATATCTGCTTTTGCAGCAATTTCTTCCATTGTGGTGTTATTGTAACCTTTTTTTAGAAATATGTCCCTTGCCGAGCTAGTGATTTTTTCTTCGGACTCTTTCTTTTTCCTTTCCCTTAATCCACTCATCCAATCCCTCTAAACTAAATTGGTATCAAACATTTTTAGATTCATTTTTTCCATGCATCCCTAATTTGAGGGTTGTGTTGGAAAAACTTCTCACGAACCTTTTTATCTACTCTATTGGCTGGGCATGCAAAATTAATGCATTGGTTGCACATGTATGTTCGCATATAATAAAAGCACACCACAATAAGAATTAAATATACTACTAAAATTGGGTAATTCTGGGACAATATTATTAAAAGGAGGGGATAAACCGCTATTAATAGTCCTCCCAAAATAAAAACGATTTTTTCTAGTGTGGACATGGGTCCCGGACGGTATTTCCACAGTTTTGGTGAACCGTAATTGGCCCAGCACTTTAAGGTTTTTGTTTCAGTTTCAGCATAATGGGGGCAATGGGAACACATAACCCGTATTTCAATAAAACCGAAATACAAAAAACATATTACTAACCAGATAATGATTAACAAGGGATTGTACAAAAAGATTCCAATCAAACCCACCAGCATAGCCGGAACAACGGATAATAAAAATTTTTGGGCTTGATTAGAATTAAAATGGCAGTGTATTTCTTGTTTAACGTTGCAATTGTCACATGATTGTTCTTGACATGTTTCTAGTGGTTTTTTGGGGTCTAAAAATTTCAAAGTCATATCTCCTGTTAATTTCACAATTAAATTATGAATGTATTCATATAAAAATATATTCATAATTGAAGGGATTCATATGCATCACAGCAAATTTATCTATTCTTGATAACCAACGAATTTCTATAATTAATTGAAATCCATGAATACGTGAGAAATATCCTAAATGCATCTCCAGGACATAGTTGAAATCATTAAAAGCAAAAAAAAATGTTCTTAGACCGTATGGATAGAAAGAAAATCTAGGATCATAGGATGTTCTAAAAGAAATTACAAGGGTATACTCCAAGCAAAAGGACTTTAATGTGTTGTTTTCATTTAAAAGGCTGTTTTCTATTGGATGCGGATAATTAATAATCTATCCCTAAACATCACTCCGATAGGCTAATTTTATTTTTTTTTGATTTTTCCAGAATTATCCAGCCCAAGTGCTTTTAAACCAGAAGGCATCATTTTATTTTCACGGATAAGTCGCTCTACATGTTCCAGATTACGTTTAGAAGTTGTACCTATTTTACGTCGTGGTGTGAATCGTTGCAGATATGATTTTTCATCACATTTCATCCTCTTACTTTCACTCCAACCAAAACATAGCCCCTCATCAAGGACTTCTTCAAAGGTAATACTGTCAACTCCAGAATTCTTTTTATAAATCCTGAGCCATACCCCTCTTGATGTGGCATGATTTTCTGTAAGCCACCCCCGTAATTCATCTGCCGATTTGAAGGAAAGAATTGAAAGTTCTTCTTTTTCTATTCTTTTATTAGACATAATTTATCAACTCTTACCCTGAGAGAAATATTGTTATTTTAGTTGTTTCATGATGATCTGTAGGTTTCCAGATTTTGATGAATAGAAATATTTATATGTTATGTTGAATTTAGATGTAAGTAGGTGAAAGACGTTGCAAAACATCTTCACCATTGCTTTCATGTGCTTTCTCGCCTCCGAAGATAAAGGCATGATAAGATGTTCCCAGGATCTGGACTCTTGGGAACCTATTTTTCATTATGAGTTTCAGGCAGAATATAGGTAATTTATATACAATAATATTGTTGTATTAATATTATGAAAAATTGTTCAGGTGATTTTGCTTGGCAAATGAGATGAAAATCAGTAGTACACTGGATGTTATAGATAATGATGGGAATTTATTGGGAGCTGTGTGTGTGACTCCCACTAAAGAAAGTGGTAAACGAGACATTCTTTTAATGGATGAAACTACAGGAACACAATCTTTCAGGAGTATTACTGAATTAATAAATATGCTTTCAAGAAAAAATGTGACATTTAAGGAACGAAAGCGAGTTCTCGACTTTTTATCAGAAAGATTGATTTATCTAGAACAGACAATACCAACAACCGCTTCCAATAAACCTAAAAAGACGAAAAAATGATTTAAACACAATAATTTTAGCGCTGAACTGGAATAATTGGAATTAAGTTCAAAGCAAGGGTGAATAGGTTTTAGAGTAATAATTGGGACAGATAACAGTTGTATCAAATTATTATGATTTCTCTAATGGAAAAAAATATTTAGAGGGAAAATATGAAAAAATCAACACCCAATGAACGAAAAACTAGCCAGAGTGCCGGTAAAGCAGAAGGGGAAAGTGCTGCACTCGCAAAAATCTCCAAGATGCCGGAACCTTATCGTACCATGGGTGAACGGCTTCATAATATCATCAAAGCCAGCTCACCATTACTCATACCAAAAACCTGGTACGGGATGCCCGCATATGCCAAAGAGGGCAAGGTCATCTGCTTCTTTCGGGGGACTAAAGACGAAAGGTACATGACATTGGGCTTCACCGAGAATGCTAAGCTGGATGAAGATAATTTTTGGCCTACTTCCTTTGCACTGAAGGATTTAACTGCCGCCGAAGAAACTAAAATCACCGCTCTGGTGAAAAAAGCTGTGAACTGAGTACTAATCTTTCAACTGACTCCAAGATAGTGGTCATAGGAGTAGTCGAGGATCTAATATAATCCCTATTTGCATAAATTCAATAGATAACAGTTTTTGCTCAAGGTAAGATTCTAGAAATAAAAACATAAAATATTGGCATATAACATAGTATCTTAGGCTAATCAGCAAATGTTGATATATTCTTCCTTGAAAACAACCCACAATAATAATCTTTTTCTGAATTATCGGTAAAACAAAATCTGCAGAAGATACATCTTTCCCTAGATCTCCTTCTTCTAATATTACTGCGGTTAAAGTTGCAGTGACGATTGTCACACTGCCCTGCACACCCATGAAACTAAATCAATTAAGACTTCAATACACTATTTGCCTCGATTAATTCGGCTAAATAATAACTGCCTAATAAATAAATAAGATAATAAATAGAATAATAAGTATTAGGACAAGATATTATGGCTGAAAACCAGTATAAATGGGGAACAGTTTTAGTTGCATGTATGGCAATCTTCATTATTGTTTTAGACTCATCAGCAATGAATGTTTCAATAACCAACCTCGTGGTGGAATTAAACACCACATTATCAGTAATTCAGGCCATTATCGCATTATATGCCCTTATTATTGCTTCATTTATGATATTGGGGAGTAAACTTCAAGATATTCTTGGTAGAAAAAAAACATTTCTATTAGGATTACTTATTTATGGTTCTGGAACAACTATTGCCACTTTGAGTATCAATGCAGGCATGTTACTAATAGGATGGGCTGTGTTAGAAGGTATAGGTGCAGCCATGATGTTCCCTGCAACCACAACCTTAGTGAGTTCTAGTTACGAAGGCAAAGACAAAATCACTGCCTTCGGAATTTGGGGAGGCATCGCAGCAATGGGAGCTGCCATAGGCCCCATAGTGGGCGGAATCTTCACCACTTATCTTTCATGGAGGTTAGTATTCGGATCCGAACTCCTGTTTATAGCAGCTATACTAATCTTCAAACATTACCTAACAGAATCAAAACCAACATTAAAATGGAAGGATCTAGACATTCTAGGAGCATTCCTTTCAATAACATCATTAATATTAATCGTTCTGGGTATTTTGCTACTCACAAGGCCACAGAACTGGAGTTATGTGACTGTGCTAATAGGTTCTGGTTCTGTTCTATTCATAGTATTCTTATTATGGCAGAGGAGAAGAATTAAAAATGGTTTAGAACCCCTTACTGATATATCTCTTTTAAAAAATCGTCTGTTTGGATTAGGTAACATAACCTCCATAATTCAACAGATTCCCTTGGCAGGTTTCCTTTTTATCATACCAGTCTTCCTGCAACAGGTCACCAAAGCAAATGCATTTGATACTGGTTTAACCCTTTTACCAGCGTCGATTATCATCCTTGTGTTTTCAATGCTCGGAGCCAAGTTTTCATCAGTTTTAGAGTCCAAATATATCCTGATGATCGGTTTTCTTATCTCAGCAGGAGGAACCTTCATACTGGGCGGAGTTTTCAATGTAAACACTCAAATGATGGATATTATACCTGGTACCATGGTCTTTGGTGTGGGTGTTGGTCTTTTACTATCACAGTTAACCAATCTCACCATGTCCGCAGCCAGGAGTGATCAGGAAACTGATGCTTCTGGTCTGTATAACTCTTTTAAAAACTTAGGATATTCTATAGGAACAGCTTTAATAGGAGTTTTACTTTTAATCGGAATATTCGGAGGTCTTACAACAGGTATAGAATCATCAGGAATAGCTGGGAACATGACCACTGAACAAATTCAGAACAGCCTTTTTGACTACGTGGAAACAATGCAGACGAAAACGCCCCAGATCCCCCCAGGACAAGTGCAAGAAGCGAATCAGATTGTAGAATCCACAATTAGCTCTGCAATGAAACAAACATTTAATGCCTTATCATTAATCCTTCTTTTAGGATTTATCACCAGTATATTCCTACCCAAGACAAAAACTAATCCTGGGATGAAGAATTAATAATTGCATATTCATTACAACAAAAAAAAGGAGGTAGAAGTGTATGCAAAAGAATGCCATGGCATTGATAATGATTGTTTTGGGACTGATTATTTTGATCTTCCCAATGTTAGGACTGGTCCCATTAAGTTGGATTACTGGATTTATAGTTCTTATCTTGGGTATTGGTCTTCTAATCAGCGGATTTAATGATATGAGTGTCAGTAAAGGGGTGGGGATAGCTGAAATAATATTGGGAATAATTGCCCTAATATTAGGTATTGGATTTATTGTGAACCCTGGATTATTCAGCTGGTTACTCGGTTTAATTGTATGGATTGCAGGCCTATTCCTCATAATTGCCGGAATCATCGGAATTTTCGTCAATAAAGGAGGTTTCCGATGGAATGGAGTCATAACCCTAATAATTGGTATAATATACATAATTGTTGGGAACCTAATAGCCGATCCCCAGATATTAGGTGCCTTAATCGGCTTATGGCTAATTATAACCGGAATACTGGCGTTTATAATTAAAGAGTGAAAATGGATATTTCAACCAGATTATATTCATTTTCCATTAATTTTTTTTTGATTAGAATAATCTAGAACTCTTGATACGGAAACACTTGTTGATCGGAACTAAAACTGTAAAAACCGTTTTTACTTAGATAAATCTGGAATTCCCACCTTTTAAACTCCCCGTTTTCAGTAATGAAGTCATCAAAAAGCTCTTTAAATTTTTCTTCACTTGCATCGGATTGTATTATAAACAGGAGATCATGACCGGCATTTAATTTATTGGTATTTTTCCGTTTCTCAGTGATGCAATCAACAAAAAACGTGTTTAAAGATCCTGTTTTCGTCTCAACAATTTCGTTATCCTGACTTTTTCCAAACATAATAATCACCTCATATCATTAATTAACATTTAATATTGGAACAAACTTAAAATAAAATTTAAGATAAACTGGGGGTGAAAAACATGCCAAGGGTTGTTCATTTTGAAATACCTGCAGATGATCCTGAAAGGGCCATAGAATTTTATAGGAAAGTTTTCGGATGGGAAATAGAAAAATGGGAAGGACCCTTTGACTACTGGCTGGTTAATACTGGAGATGAAAGCGAACCAGGTATTAATGGCGCTATAATGTCAAGGGGAATAGATGGCATTGTTAAAAATGCCATTGCTGTGGATTCTGTTGATGAATATATAAAGAAGATTGAAGCTGCTGGTGGGAAGATGTCTATGGAAAAAAGTGAAATTCCTGGTGTAGGTATCATTGCAGAGTTTAAAGATACTGAGGGAAATATTTCAATAATATTAGAACCAGCGGGCGGATAACCTTAAATTCAATTTTTTTTTAATATAGGAAAATCTATTGATATATAAAAAAAGATCACACTGATACACATGCAAACTTAGTTTCAAGTTGTTCGAATTGTATGATTGATTTTTAAAAGATCATTGCCGATTACCTAATTAAAATTTATAAATATTAAAATCCCATTAGTTATTAAATAACAATTAAGGAACTGATAATGATCACTACTAAACTAAATGTTAAGAAATCATCTCTTTTGATGTATTTCCCTTTTTTAATATTTTTTGCAATTGTTTTCCTGTGGCATTTCCGTTTAATCCCTGCAGGGGATGATTTGTATTTTAGCAGGGTGTATTATGAGCAGAACATATTTGTTTTTCTAGGATCTCACTATGAAACTTGGACATCACGGATTATAATTGAATTTTTCATAACCATATTTGCAGGGCTACCCCAGATAATCTGGAATTTTTTGGATTCAATTATTTTCACATTGATAGCTGTTTTGATCCCTAAACTCACATTTAGCACAACGAAAATAGGTGGAAAAAAATCATTTATATATAACTCTTTATCCTGTGTTCTGGTATTACTATATATTTTCACGATAGATGGTGCTTTATGGTCCGCTGGGTACATAGCTTCCACTTTAACTTATACCTGGCCCTTATTTTTCATTTTATTACATTTTTATGTGGTGAAAAAATATGTATTTAATGAGCATAATCTGAATATGCTAAGTATCACTAAAAAAGTGGCTATTTACGGAATAATGATCTTCTCTTTAATATTTGCCATAAATAATGAATTAGTGTTATTTATTACTGCTGGAGCTTATTTTTTTATCATTTGTTACTGTTGGTACAAGAAGATAAAAATCCCAAAATCAATTTTTTTAATGTTGTTCATCATATTGTTAGGCTTTTTAAATTTCTATTTATGCCCTGGAAACCAGGCAAGATACGTAAAAGATACATTACGACGTTTTCCAGATTATTACACTTTAACTATAATTAATAAAATAGATCTGGGAATTAGTGTGTTGTTTTATAAATTCATTACTCCCGATGGTCCCACGAAATTTGGACCTATCTACCTGCTCTTCTTTGGAGTTTTGACTTTTTATGTATACTCCATCACGAAAAAAAAGATCCCAGTGTTAATAAGCTTAATACCCCTAATAATTATGCTATCATCCTTTGGATTGATTCTTTTATGGGGATATTCACCTATAATTACGTTCATGAATGAAGCAGTGACAGAACATGGATTATTACAATCCAATTTAAGCAATATCTTATTAATTTCGGTTATATACGCAATCGTATTGTTTTCTGTTCTTTATAGTTTAGTGCAAATCTATAAATACAGGGGAAAGAAACTTAGTGGCCTGATATTTTGTTTACTTGCATTGGGATTTGCTTCGCAAATGGTGAAAGGTTTTTCACCTACTTGTTGGACAACCGGTGATAGATGGGAAATATATTATTATTTCTTCATTACCTGTGTTATTTATATTTTAACGGTTGAATTGTTGGAAAATCGACAAGATGATGGTAAAATAACTGATTGGTAAACACACCACAGAGTTTTGTAATATAGTGTGAAAGATATACTATTAAATCCACTTTGATTTCTAAATAGTGCCACATTGGTGCTTAGAATTGTATTTTACACTTTAATAACAAAATAGGATTAGGAAAAATCCAATAATAATTGATCCAGTGAATTTAACGAGACTTATAATTCCCACCTTTTTTCAAACCTTGATATTAGCTCTAATTAAATAGCACTAACTCGTATCTTGGTTTTTAAAGTTTATTATAGGTTTTCCAAATAAATCAGACACTAATGCGTGGATAAAAGCAATAGGTGTTATAAGAGTTCCTAACATCATTTTCAGCTCATAAAGTATACTGCTTCTAGGGTCAGATTTGCCTCTCATCCTGTTGATGAAAGAACTCCAGGGAATGCCATAGGTATTTCCAATCATGATGGTGCGAACTGCACCAAGTATTCCTTTTGCTTTAGATTCACCATAGATTTCAACGATTCGCAGCCAAGACTTCCTGGTGGGGTTTCCCCTGGTTTCGGCATAGTGTTGGGCGAACAATACTGCTTCAAGTTCATCACTGGGAACATCCTCCATAAGCCCTGAGAGCATCTTCTGGATTTCTTCATTGCTCATTCCACTTTCAAGAGCTCTTTTTGTATGTGCATAGGAACATATTGCACAGTCATTCACTTCAGTCACTGCCAGCATTAACCTTTCAATAAATTTAGGGCTTAATTCTTTGTTCCTTTTGGCCCTGAACATGTATTTTAAGGTTCGGATTCCTGCGTGAAAAATCCAGTAAGATTCCATAACCGAGTATAGTTCCCTGCCAGAGAGAACTTCATTGTGGGTTTTTTCATTATTTTTGGGAGTCATAAAACTTCACTTAGATTTATTTACATTCAGCCAATAACCAGAGTTGATATTATATATCAGTATCATCAATCAAGGCTTTAAGTCGCAACATATCATTAATACTTTTTTAATTATTGTTTGCTAAGAGAAATATTTATTAGTTAATAATTTAATAATAGTTATTACAAGTATAATACCATGGTGTGATTGATTTGAGAATTAGCATGTCGCTGCCTAGAAAATTGTTAAACGAGTTTGATGAAGTTTTAACAGATAGAGGATATAATTCAAGATCCAAAGGTATTAGGGATGCTCTGAAAGACTACATTGTACGCTATCAGTGGATGAAAGACCTGGAAGGAGACCGTGTAGGGATAATTGCCGTTATCTACGACCATCACTATCCTGGAGTAATGGAAGAAATCACTGACATTCAGCACCAATACAGAGACCATATTAATGCAACTATGCACCTCCACATGTCTGAAAAGAACTGTTTGGAAGTTATTATAGTTAAAGGAGATGCCAGTGAGATCCGGAATCTCACAGAGAAAATTATGAGTCTTAAAGGTGTGGAACACGTTAAATTAACCACCACTTCCAGTACAAAGAACAATTAAATGAAAACTCAGATATCCAGTCTAATAATCCCTAGTTAAGAGAATGAAAAAATTATTTAAGATTGATCAAACGATCCAATCCAGTTAACTCTTTTTTAAGTTGAATAAAAGAAAATAGTGCCATTCCCTTAATTTTCGGGTCTATTCTGATAAATTATATAGCTGATTTAATAGTGCTGGTATTCTAAACCAGCAAGACGAATTGATTACAGATGAAATGACAGGATCTCTTAATTAAGGAAATAAGTAAATATGGGCTTATTAAGGAATATGATGAGATTTTTGAGCTTGATCACTCAGATCATTATTCTATTTGTGAATTTTTATTCCTTCAATCAGGGATCATTTTAATAAAAAGACAATTATTATAAAAAACCTTAACCCACTAAATATATTATATTTTATATAAAAAATCATGGCAAAATTATTCTTTAGACATATCTTTGAAAAAAATGGTGAATTATAATGGCTTTTCATGTGATGCTGGTTCCCACCCTGGGATGTCCTTCTAACTGTGAATATTGCTGGAGTTCTGAGGAAAGTTCTCCAATAATGGATGTTAGTATAATTAGAGAAGTTGTAGAATGGCTTAAGGACTTCCGAAATGAACCGGTTACTTTCACCTTCCATGGTGGAGAACCTTTACTGGCAGGGTATGAATTTTTCAAAGAATCATTACCACTCCTGGCAGACGGTTTAGCACATCTTAAACCAGCATTCGCTATTCAAACTAATTTATGGAACCTCACACCAGAACTGGCGGAATTATTCAAAAAGTATGAGATACCAATTGGTTCCAGTCTGGATGGTCCCGAGGAACTTAACGATCTCCAGAGGGGAACTGGATATTATCAGAAGACCATGCGTGGTTATGAAATCGCAAAGGATCATGACTTGCAGGTCAGTTTTATATCTACCTTCACCTCGTACTCGGTCCAATACAAGGAAGATATTTTCAATTTTTTCCTTGAAAATGGGTTGAACCTTAAATTACACCCTGCTTTGCCATCATTGCGTGACAGAAATCCTGAAAAATGGGCTTTATCCCCTGAAGAATATGGGGAACTGTTGATATATCTCCTGGATGAGTACTTGGAAAATATGGACCAAATTGAGCTTAAAAACATTGACCACCTAGCAAAATGTGTTTTCACCCGCAGAGGAGTGGTTTGCACATTCGTCGACTGCATGGGAGATACATTCGCAGTGGGTCCAGATGGAAGTATTTATCCCTGCTACCGTTTCGTTGGAATGCCTGAATACGTTATGGGAAATGTGGTAGATCATCCCAGCATGGAAGATTTAGCCCAATCCGATTCCTGGAAGCTTCTTCAGGATTTCAAAGACTATGTAGATTCAGAATGTAAAAAGTGTAATTATATAAAATTCTGTAGAGGGGGATGTCCCTATAACGCCCTTAAAATCAATGAAAAAACAGGTGAAGCAGAAATAAATGGAGTAGATCCCCATTGCACAGCCTATAAGATGATATTTAAGGAGATTACCAAGCGGGCTACCAAAGAAATGCTGGGCCCCAGTATGGGTCTGGCAGTGGATACATCAAATATGGATAAAAAAACCAAAAAGGGAATAATGTCTATAATGCTCAAACCTTCTTGAATAAGAGTATAAGAAAAAATGAACATTTAAAATGTGAGATAGATAAAAATGAATAAAAACACGCCAGTGATAATGGGGCTTTTACTAATAATTGGTATAGCTGCCCTTGGTTACTTCGCTGATTTGGACAAGCAGGACAATGATTCTGCCAATAATTCGACAAATTATTCTCTTCTTAAATATCAAAATTTAACTAACAAAACAGCATCGGATACGGTTCAACCTTCAAAGTCATCGGATAAATCATCTAAAAACACAACAGAACAGAATAACACCAATATAACCAGTTCCAATAATAGGACTGCAAGTTCTACAGAATAACTCTTAATAATCCGCTCACTAAGAATAAATAATGTCTAATCAATTTCAGGAGACCCAATACATGAATCTAGGAAAACTTAATGAAAAATGTCCTAAATGCGGTTCTATGGACAAAACCCTTAAAAGGAAATTAGATAGTCAACATCGTGCTTTCGGTAAAACACAGTCTTTCACTTGCAGCAATTGCGGTTACGTCTTTAGATCCCCTGAAGATGAAAAAGAAGATAATGATTGATTGGCATTAAACTTCCCTAAACAGATCTAAAGGTTATAAAAATCAATTAAAGGGGTTTTAAAGTGGAAGTAGAGTTCAATTTGGAAAATCTGAAGAAATGTTTATGTGATTGCTGTCCTGTCCAGAACAAGACCAGATGCGTTTTAGATAAGATGAAAATAATTCAGGAAATTTCACAGGATGATCTGGACTCTAGAATCATGATTGAAAAAGAAAGAGTGCCAGCAATCTACTGTGCAGGTGGTAAAGCTACCTTAAATAATGTAGACTCAATACAGGAATGTCAATGTGATAAATGTAGGGTCTGGAAAGAGAAAAACTTATTCAGTGGCGAACCACCAGGTTATTTCTGTAGAGACGGGAAGTCAATGCAATAAATAAAATTTTTATTAAATGAAATCATGCTTTATATTAGTTTGATCCTAATTTTAGTTTAGATTAAAAAATAGATATGTATCCAATTATTCACATGAATACTAAAAGTTTTTAAAAAGTAAAACTAATAGGTTAGAAAGCAAAAGTTTTGATAATAAGTTTGATTAAATAATAATTCCATCAGAATGAAATTATTTAATTTTGAATGAATAGCAATAAGAGATTGATAATATGATAGTTAAGGAATGGTGTATGTACTGCGGAGAATGTGCAGGTGTATGTCCTCGTAACCTCATTGAAGTACGCGAAATAAGCTTAAATTTCAACAAAGAAGAATGTAAAGACTGTAGAATCTGCGTTAAGGCATGTCCAGTACAGGCCCTGGAAAAAGGGGATGATTAAGATGATCGAAACTGATATTCTGGTTATAGGTGCAGGTCCCGCCGGTTCAACAGCAGCGAAACATGCTGCTATGGCTGGTTCCAGTGTAATTCTAATGGATAAAAAATCTGAGATTGGATCTCCCAAAAGATGCGCTGAAGGTGTGTCCAAGGAAGGCCTTAAGAAGTTAGAGATTGAACCATCTGAACGTTGGGTGACCAAGGAACTCAGTGGAGTCCGTATGGTGTCTCCAAATGGAACTGCAGTGAACCTTACCGAGGATAAAGTGAAACTCCCTGAAGCAGGCTATATCCTCGAACGTAAAGTCTTTGACAAATACATGGCCATGGATGCCGGCCGTGCTGGAGCCAAAATCATGATCAAAACCCTGGCAACAGGCATGAAAAGGGAAGATGATCAGATGGTGGTTACTGCTGAAAGAATGGGTGAAGAGTTTCAGATCAAGGCCAAAATTGTCATAGCCGCTGATGGTCCTGAATCCAGGGTTGGCAGATGGGCTGGGCTACGGACTTCTCTTAAACCTAAAGATATGGAATCTTGTGCCCAGTTTGAAATGGCTGGAGTCGAGATGGAAGAACCCGACTGCATAGAATTCCACTTTGGTAGTGTGTCTCCTGGGGGTTATGCCTGGATATTCCCTAAAGGAGACGACATAGCTAACGTTGGTCTGGGAGTTTTGACCACTATGACTGATAAAAGTGCATATGAACACCTTTTAGAGTTTGTAGAGAACAATCCTGCCACCAAAAATGCCCAGGCAGTTGAACTTAACATTGGCGGAGATCCTGTTGGTGGATTACTCAAGAAAAAGGTTACTGATAATGTTCTGGTCACTGGAGACGCTGCGAGTATGGTAAATCCATTGACTGGTGGAGGTATTATTAGTGGTATGTTGGGAGGTCGCATAGCCGGCCAAGTAGCTGCACAAGCTGTGATGGAAGGAGATTACTCTGAGAAAGGTCTTGGAATATACGAAGAACTTTGTGAACGAGAATTGGGCAAATCATTCGAAAAATACTTGAAGGCCAAGGATTATCTTTTAAGTCTTTCTGACGAGGAATTGGACCAGATTGCAGAAGTATTCAAAGACAGTGACTTTGAAACCATCAACACTGCAGAAATGGTTAGAAAGTTGGTTAAAATATCACCAAAAGCTCTTTTAAAGTTGGGTAAGTTGTTCTAAGAGTTATTCTTTTTTTACTCTTTCTTATTCTAAAAAAATATTCTTTTTTAACCTTTTTACATTCTTTAAACCATTATTCCAGCTATAATTAACTTTTTTTTAGCTTAAAATACTATTATCAGAATACAAAGTAGGAAAAATACCATTGCCACTTGATGATATAGAATATCTGCCAGCCGAAACATATCATCCTTTTTTGTGAATAGAGAAAGATACAATGGGATTGCTGCCAGGAATGATGGCAAAATCGCCACTGCGAACTGTATAATGTTCATATCTCCTGCTAAAAGTGCGTATAAAATGACTAATCCCCCAATTATGCCAACCAAACTGGCTGGTTTCGGTTTTGATTTATACATAAGGTAGGTTCCCATTCCTGCCAGGTACATAAATATATACACGCTTAATGGCACCAGGAAAACATTCCCCAGAAGCACAGCACATGATGCCAAACGTAGCACAGAATTGGTTGCTGTGCTAAAAAATGGGGCTAAGACGGTTTCTTTGAGTCGAATAGGTGGGAGGGTGTATATAAATTGATTGAGGAGCATTAGGGATAGTATTAATGTAAAAGCTGGGGGTAAGATTGAAAAAGATATTTAGGGTCTTAGATTTTTCTTTTTGAAAGATGTATTTTCCTTCGGATTTCTCATGTTTTGTGCGTTATTGAATCGTTTGTTTTTAAAAATACATTTGAATTTTT
>Ga0334894_1002147_pt1 | contig 14122 bp, 16 predicted proteins | sample GraSluR3_MG_6_FD_207225 | JGI IMG/M metagenome (GOLD analysis project Ga0334894, IMG submission 207225) | Sludge microbial communities from methane-producing bioreactor in Wageningen University, Netherlands - Granular Sludge_12_05 R3 | ecosystem: Engineered > Bioreactor > Anaerobic >... | reverse complement strand
CTCGTCACGCACGCGCTGGCGTGGGCCGACCGACCGGCGACGCCGTCGTCCGCCGTGGGACCGCGGACGCTCGAATCCCCCTGCGCGGCCGTTCGCGCCGGGGCCGATCCACCGCCAAATCGCAGCCGAGCCTGACGTTGTTTGCGAACGTCGCAACCGGCTCCGTGGAAGCGTGGGGGGGGCTTGGCGGTCGGCGCGCCGGCCGGTATACTCCACTCCGAACCGTGGGCCCCGATACTCACGAGTGGCTCTTCCGAGTCGACCCCACGGCCCAGTATGCACTTTGCCCTTCACGCTCTCCAGGTTCGTTTCCCGTTGCGAAGGGCGAGAGGTTCGGTGTCGTTCCAGTCGATCCCAGCAAAAAGCCACGAGCAACAAGCGACGCAAGCCTTTGAAAAACAAAGACTTGCGAAGTGAACCCGAAGCAGCAGCCGCCCCCTTAGCTCAACCGGCAGAGCATCTGACTCTTAATCAGAGGGTTGGAGGTTCGAGTCCTCCAGGGGGCACATCGAAAGCCCCGACGTGACAAGGAGTTACGTCGGGGCTTCTTCGTTGGAGTCGGGGAGGGCGGGCACCGCTGGGTCACCCCTGGGTCACCCGGAACGAAAAGGAAACCCGCGAGCCCCTGAGAGCCCCGCTGCCGCGTCGATCGGCGGGGCGACCCGAGCATCGGGCAGGGCGCCTTGAACGCGGGAGACGCGGAATTCGGGGGCCGATCCCCGTTCCGGTCAAGAGGCCGGAACGGGGGTCAGTCAATCGCCTCCACGCCGCTGGCGCGGATCGTGCAGCGCGGGGGCCGTCGGGTAGCGCCCCGCATACTCCCCCCACATTTCTGGGGATGGTTGCCAGTAGTGTCCGGGGCGAAAATCCGCCACAGGAGCCTGCACAAGCTTGACTTCTGGGATTTTCCCGTTCATTGTTGTAATAGGAAGCCAAGGATGTCTTGCTTGAAATGACGGTCGCGGGCATGGACGCCTGCCGATTCAGACTACTGGGCTTGATCCGGAAGCCCGCGAAAGGTAGCATCCGGCGTCGTCGTTTGGAAGCGAGGCAAGAGAGATGGCCGCTCAGACCTACAGTTCCCTCCAGGGACAATTTCGCCTCTACGAAGAGCAGGTCGAATCATGGAAACGGGAGCACGAAGAGGCGATGTGCTGCCGAGACCTGGAGGACGCGATCGCTTTTCTCGTGATGTGCGTAGAAAGGCTCGACCGTCGAAGCGAAGAATGGGCTCGGGAGATCGAGGCTGGCACGGTCGAATTTTCCTGGGATCACTCAGAAGAGACAGCCGGCTGGTATCGCCGCTGGTTGGACGTCGCGGCCGCCTTCTTGAAGGCAATCGGAGTGTACGAAACGCAGAGCTACGAGGTTGTGGGGGCAGCTGGGCTTCGCAAGAAATACCAGGAAGTGTTCCTAATGTGTTTAGACCCAGGGAAAGCCCGGGAGGCGATAGAATCCCTGGAACGGGGGCACGGAATCCCTGCCGATCGCGCAATGAATGAGCTACGAGATCGTTTACGCTCCGAGCGCGCTTGACTGCCTTCTGGCCCTCGATCGCGCTGATCTTGTGGACTGCTTCGAGCAGAACATGAATCGGCTCGCAAGCGACCCACCAAGGCACAGCAAACCCAGCCGCGTTCCTTTCCCCCGCGGGCAGGCGTTCGATTTTTCATGTCCCCTTGGGGCCGGTCGTCGTCAACACTTTCGAGTGCATTTTTTCTACCGCCAGAACGAGCAGGAGTTGTTGGTGTTCGACGTGCGGACGGAGGACTATCTCTGCCTGTAAGCCCGACTGGCGCAAGAGACCGCCCCGGCGGTCCTTTCGAGACCGGCCGGGCTCCCCGGCGCCAAGGGTGTTCCGGTTCGTCTTCGTATTGCCAGCCGAGTAAGACGGCGAATTGAGCGGCAACGAACTCCGCATCGCGCCACCTGCCTCCAGCGTCGAGCTCCAACTCGATCGTCTTGTCGTCGGCATAGCCTTCATCCGGTACTGCTGGCGAACCACGCTGTTCGCGAGGTGAGTCGTAAGGCGATGATCGAGAATGCGACTGCCCGATAGCTCGCCCTCGCCTGGGCAATTCGGCTTGCTCGCGCCCCCGTTGCCCGCCTACGGCAACACCGCCCCCGACACCCGCTCGAACAACGTCTGCCCGTCGACCCGGTGCGAGGTGTAGACCCGGATGCCCGCCGGCTCGACCATATCGCCGGTCGACCTGCGCCCGGGCACGATCCCGCGGGCACGTCGCCATCGCTCCTCTGGCGACCAGCTCGCTCGGATACGGCGGCACTCCAGGGCAATCTCTGCCGCCGTCGGAGCCTGGTCGTCGGCAACCGCCTCAGCCGCCAACGCCCGGCAGCCGCGGCCGCAGTACACGCCCCCGCGGATCGGCTCGCCGCAGAACGCACAACGCCCCATCGCAGTCGCAGCCATGACCTTCTCCCGGTGGACGATCGAACACTTCCCGGTTGGAGTGTAGTATACCCCTGAACGCCCCACGTGGGAAACGCTCGTGGGCGCTATGAAAGGGGGCCCCGTCCATACGGCTGGGGGCGCCCTGGGGGGGGCTACGGGGGCTTGCCGGGGCCTTGCCGTGGTCGATGCCGCGTTGCGTCGGCCTTGTTTGCCCGCTCTTTCGTGCCCGTTTCGTGTTTGGAGTCAACGCACCGATGCCGTGAAAGCATCATCGAAAGAGCCCCGAAACAAGCCGGAAACAAGGGGCTCGCAACTGCCCCGAGTCTCGGAATACCAGGTGTCCGCTCGGGGCGTTCGGTTGCCGGTTCTGGTTCGCTCGAAACGTCTTTGGGCGTTTTCGGCTATTGGCCCCTTGACTCGATTGCCGACACAATTATACTTGCATCGGCGTTTACGAAATTGGCCCCGCGCGGGAGCAAGCCGCCGGGGCCGTGGCCCAAACCTGTTGTGGAGGTTCGGACAATGAGTATCGTATCCCCTTCTGCCGTTGCTGGCAACGCCCCTCGACTCCCGCTCTTTGAGCAGTATCGCCCCCGATCCTGGGCCGAAGTCATCGGGCAACCCAAGATCGTCGGCAAGATCGACCGGCTTCGCTCCCGAGGGCTGGCAGGTCGGGCGTTCTGGTTGTCTGGGCAATCGGGAACCGGCAAGACCACGATCGCCCGGCTGATTGCGGCCGAGGTAGGCGACGATTTCAACGTGGAGGAAATTGACGCGACCGACCTTTCCGCGGCCCGGGTGCGTGAGATCGAACGATCGAGCTACACCCGAGGGCTCGGGGAGAAGTCGGGGCGAGCGTACATCGTGAACGAGGCGCACGGTCTGAACAAGGCAGCCGTGCGCCAACTGTTGACGACGCTGGAGCGTATCCCCTCGCACGTCGTATGGTGCTTCACGACGACTTGCGACGGGCAAGACTCGCTCTTTGAGGGCGTTGATGATGCCCACCCGCTCTTGTCGCGTTGCATCGAGCTACCGCTTGCGCGTCGAGGGCTGGCCGAGGCTTTCGCCCAACGGGCAAAGCAGATAGCCGAAGCCGAAGGGCTCGACGGGAAGCCGATCGAAGCCTACATCCGGTTGGCAAAGGATCGTCGAAACAACATGCGGGCCATGCTCCAAAGCATCGAATCGGGCGACCTGCTCGATTGACGGCACCCCCTCGGGCCCGCGTTCCGACCCGGCGCGCGGGCCCGGTTTCGCGTCGAAACGGACCCGAGCGAGGGCTTGAAATAATGTGTCCCATAATGTGCGTTTTCGGACACATCGACCCGAGAAACACCCCAACGGCAGAACAAGGAAACCACCGATGATGATAGCCGCAATCACTCCCGCCCCTCGGCATGACCTGCAATCGACTACCACCGTGGCCGATCTTGTCGCGGCGTTCCTGGCAGGTCGAAAGAAGACGACGCTCGAAGCCTACCGGCAATCGCTCGAAGACTTCGCCCGGTTCCTCGGGGTGGCGAGCATCGACGATGCAGCCCGAATCCTCCTCGACCGGCCCCACGGGGACGCGAACCACTTGGCGTTGACGTATCGGGCTAGCCTGATCGAACGGGGCTTGTCGCCCGCAACCACGAACACCCGCCTTGCCGCGGTGCGGAGTCTCGTGAAACTGGCGAACGTCCTCGGGGTGGTGCCGTGGACGTTGCAGGTCGCGGGCGTTCGAGCCCGAGCGTACCGTGACACCCGAGGGCCCGGCCAGGCTGGGGTCCGCTCGATCGTCGTCGAAGCAGCCCGGCGCGATGATCCGAAGGGGCTGCGCGATACCGCGATAATCCGGTTGCTGCATGACTTGGGCTTGCGCCGTGGCGAAGTCGTCGCGCTCGACGTAGAGGATATTGACGTGGACGGGCGAACCGTGGCCGTGGTCGGGAAGGGGGACACGGGCAAGACCACGTTGACCCTGCCCGAGCCGACAGCACGGGCGCTCAAAGCGTGGCTCGATGTTCGCGGGGCAGAACCCGGAGCGTTGTTCCTGAACGCCGATCGGGCCGGAAAGGGGCGACGCTTGACGGGGCGTTCCGTCGCCCGGATCGTCGCCACGCTCGGGGACCGGGCTGGGGTACGATGCCGGCCCCACGGGCTGCGCCATGCTGCGATTACGGAAGCGCTCGACCGGACGGGCGGGAACGTCCGATCGGTACAACGGTTCTCGCGTCATGCCGACGTGCGGACGTTGCAGGTGTACGACGACGCCCGCGCCGACCTGGCGGGGGAAGTCGCCAAAATCGTCGCCGTGGGGTTCGAGGAGGGCGAGGGCAGGTGAACGGATGTATCAGGCGCATCCCCGTCAGAGCCTCTCACGCCCCGCGTGGCGCGTTTTCTGCCGCGGGTCGCCAACGGGGCAGGGTCGCCCAACGGGTGTCCTGGAGCGTCCTGGAGGGCGGGGGCGGGGTGGGACCGAAGAGAGTCGTTCCGACCGGACCGCAAGGCAAAATGCTTGTGGTGCGTGCGGGGTGTACCCCTACGGCCGTCCTCGGCGGGAAAATCGAGCAATTCGCAAGTCCGTGCATATTGGTCGTCGCCGAGGGGGGTCTGGGATCGGTGGTCACGCTCAAAGGTCAGTAGGTGCATGATGTTACGTTGATTTCTCCGACCCCATCGGGAACCAGCCGCCCCCCGCTCGGGAGGGACTGAGGGCGCGAACCCGATCGGTCGCCCTCCGAATCCCCAGCATCCCCGGCAACCTACTCATGTTGCTCGTGCTTGTCGCCGATCGACCGGCGGGCAGGCGGGTGAGGGGGGGCGAGGCGCGCGCCCAGCGCCTCGGCGAGGCGGGCGTGAGCGGCGTTGATCTCGGAAACCGCGGCGTGGATGACCTCGGCCGCGTTGTGACGGGCCTGGTGTAGTTCGGTGATGGTCTGGCGGATCTCTTCGTCTCGGGTCACGTGCTCACCTCCCGCTCGCCCTCCCGCGCGCGCCGCAGCTTGCCCACGATCGCCGGGCCGTCGTCGGCGAAGAGCCGGGCCGGCCGGGGGACGACCAGCAGGTCGTCGGCATCGAGCAGCCCTTGGTCGACCTTTTCGAGCAGGTCGGGGTCGAGGCGGTGGAAGACGGGTTCGACGGTTCGCTTGCGGCGGGTCATATCAGCCCTTCGATCGGCAGGGGCTCGACCGGCTCGACGTACACGTAATCGGTCCCCTTGTGCTGTTGGAAGATCAGCCGCCAGGCGTGACCACACTCGCCGTCGAAGACGATCGCCAGGGCGTTACGGCGCTCGCCGGTCGGGCCCTTGGCCACGGTGCCCTGGTACGGCGGGCCTGCCTCCCCGGGGTCGCGGCCGATCAGGGAGTAGGCTTCGCGGATGTGGGAATTTTCCTGTCCGCACTCCGGGCAACAGATGGCCCATTCCGGCGTCGCGGTAAGGGCGAGCCAGTCAGGCCGCTGGCACGGGCGCGGGGGGGATGGTGGGGCTATCATGGGCGACGGTTCCTTTCTTTCGTGGGGTTGGGCGCGAGCGATGGGACAAATTGCCGTGGGCGCTGCGATGGGGGGACCACCGACGCGATAGGACTCCTCTCTAAAGAGAGAGAGGAGTCCCATCGGCGGTCGCCGATGGGGATGCCCTGTCCCATCGCTTTTGTCCCATCGGTCCCATCGCTACTATTGGGTGACAAGCTTATACCCGTCATAGGGGGCCTTTCTGCATGATCGGTAGATGTCGCACGGCTCGATGTCGCCGTCGTCGAGTAGGGCCGCAAGGATCGGGGCGAGCTTCGTCGTGCTCATTCCCACCCACTCGCTGATCTTCTTGGGAGTCTGACCATCGGGAAACTTGGCCAGCACTTGGCACACTTTGGCCTTGTGGTTGTTGATCCGCTCTTGCTCTTTGCGGTCGCGGTCCGCCTGCTTGGCGTCGTGGTCGGTCTGCCTGATTTCGTCGGGGTTCAAGACGGTCACGTCCCAGTAGCGGCTCCCCGGCCCGTCAAAGACGCCTTCGTCGACGTCAAGGCCGTAGGTGCCCCCGTGCCCGAACGAGCCGCCGACAACCAGGTGGAGCTTGTGGAATCCGCTGCCCGAGACGTAGGGTTCGCGGCGGGAAAGCATCATCCACTGCCGACACCACTCCCCGAGCCCCGCCCCCGTCACATCAACAAGGTCGAGGGGTTCGTACTTCCTGGCGGTGCCCTTTTGCGTGTGGTGGGCGACTGCAAGAGTGGTGTCGTGATCGGCACATAGCTCGCTGATCCGCGACACCTGCGCCCCCTGCGCCGCAAGATTGGCTTGGTTGTCGCCGTCGATGCAGAAGTACAGAGGGTCGACGATCAAGAGTTGCGGCGTGAACTCCTGAAGCATCGCCTTCGTGGCCTGGATGTGTTCCAGGTCGCCAAACTTGGGCACCTTGCTTTCAACCCACAGATTGCCGATGGTCGACCACTCCAGGCGGTAGTAGTTCGCGACGCGGCGGAAGATGTTGCGCAAGGACCGCTTGCCCGATTCGCCCGACATGACGATGACTTTGCCCTCGGCGGCCTGAAAACGATTCAAGAACATCCCGCCGGTGGCCACGGCAACCGCCAGGTCGGCCAGCACGCTCGTCTTGAGTACCTTGCTGGGGCCCGCGACGATGCACGATTCCCCGGGCATCAACACGTTGTCGACCAGGAACGATTCGTCGAACTCGGTATGCAGCAACTCGGCAATGGGGATCGGCGCGAACTTGAGCGTTTCACGCTTTCGCCGGGGGCCCGGATCGGTCTCGCCGGCGCCCTGGTCGTGCCCGTTGTACTCGTATCGCTCCCGGCGCTCTCGCGGCGGATCGAAGTGGTGATCTTCCAGGCGTCCTAGGGTCGCCACGACGTCGGCCCATCGGCGGTCCCCACAAGACTTGTGCCAGCACTTATATGCGGTCATGCCGCTCGCGTTCTGAACGACGGCCGATTCGCCGTGCGCCCCGTGGTTCGCGTCAAACGGACAATGGGCGAGTATGTAGAGCGTCGCATCGCCGTCCGCCTTGGTGGTGAACTCGATGCTGTGGTCGGACAGATAACGGGGCACGTCGATTCGGCGGCCGGTGCGGTGTGAGCCGTTGCCTGTGTGCGTCGACGATTGCGACGCCTTGGGTTGGGGTGCGAGTTTGGCCACATCTTCCAACTGTTCGGCCGTGACGAGCCACGGGGCGGCCTCGGGCGCGGGCAGCAGCGTCGCGAGCCGGTGGGGCCGGTCCGTCGTCGAAAACGCCTTGCGATTCGTTGTGCCGGGCAGCCGGATGATTCGGGCCGCGTTGTGTACCGCATCGTCAACTTCCGCGTCGGGCGACACGGCAAGGGTCGCCAGCCCGGCCAGAAACCGCTTGAGCAGGTCGTGGGTCGGCTGGTCGTTCGGCAGGTCGATCGGATAGAGCAGATACGCCCCGTTGCCGCTGTTCACCTGGTGCGTTTCGGGGAACCCGTGATTTCGCAGTTGCGCCTCCATGTCGTGCGCCAGCAGCAGAGCGGCCTCCATTTCGTCGCTGGTCGCGGGAATGCCCGATGGGCGCTTGGCGTCGATGTCCACGAACACCCATCGTCGACGGATGATCTCGTTGTCGGTCGTGGTGTGGGCCGGGTAGTCGATCATCCGATTCGGTGCGCGGGATAGCAGGGCGGGGTCGACGGGGGACAACGTGACGTACACTCCCGCCGGTCCCCGAGCATCGTATTCGGCCGCTGCCCGTGTCGCTGCGTCCTTGTCGCTGAAGTACCCGCTCGCCGTGAACGGCTTGCCGCGGCCCGGGATACCCAACACGCGGATTTCGAACACGTCGTCATCGCCTGGGTGTAGCAGATCGAGACCGCGGCGGATTTCGCCGGTGTCGGCGGACGGGGTGGTCGAGGTCGAGGTCATCCTAGTAGCACCTCCCGGCGGTAGTATGTGCGCATCAGGTGGGCGAGCTTGTGACAACCCGTACAGAGGATCAGCACGTTAGCCCGATCGTCGGTGCCCCCGTCGGCATACGGGATGATGTGGTGCCCTTCGAGCGTTTGCCGGGCGGGCAGGTCACGCTCGGGCGTGAGGCACCACTGACAGAATCCGCGCCCATACTTCCTGACAAGCTCCCGATGATTCGCGGGGCGCTTGGCGCGGTCCTGGTCAGGCTTCGGTAGCCATCGCAGCCATCGGCCGCAACGGGCGCAGACTTCTTTGGCGTGGTGGGGGCCGTCGGGCGTCAACTCGACGTGACGTTCGGTCGCCCCGCAACGCTGGCAAGGGGTGGTCACCTGGACACCTCCTCGATCTGATCGGCCACCCGGCGCAGCAGCCAGGCGACCCGGCGGCGCGTCGGCTCATCATTGCCGCATCGGTGCTGGATGGCGCGGACCGCGGCGTCGATCCGACGGCGCGCCCACACGTAGTCCAGCTCGACGTAGGGCGCGCGGGGCAGGGTCGGGGGCGAGGTCATGGCGCGCTCCTCCTCAATCAGGAAACGGGAGGAGCTACGCACCGGCCGTCGACTCGGAGGTCTCGACGACGCGCGCCGCAAGAAACTCGTCAAGGTCGCGGACCCGGTATCTCACGTGCCGGCCCGATACCTTGACGAATCGCGGTCCGCGCCCCTGCATCCGCCAGACGGCGAGCGTTTGGGGCTTTACTCCGCCGATGTATTCGGCGGCTTGGGAGGGCGTAAGGAGGTCAGAGCAAAGAGTTGCGGCAGTCATTTCAGTGTACTCGCATATGGGTGAACAAAACACCACTCAACACGAGTACATACTACCGCCGTCCAAGTCGTGACCAAGGGGAATTTGGCCAAGTGTTCGCGCGCGAACACCTCAGAGGTTCACGCGCCCGTTCTTCTTCATCCGCCGGATTTGGGCGAGAAGGCTTTGCGCTTTCCGGTCCGCCCCTGGCGTTTCGCCCGTAAATTTGCGGGCGATTACGATTCTTGCGCCAGTCTCCGATGACAGACGTACTACCAAGTCCACGACGTCAGGATTGTCGGGTACGCCCCTCGGAAAAAGCCGAAAAGTGTTCGCGCTGTTCGCGCTAGCGAATCCATTTTTGATCCACGACCGTAGCGTTTTCGCTTCGTCGATGAATGCTCTTATCGCTGCCTCGGGCGTCCCGAACTGCCAGCGGCCTCGACCGCGCGGAGGATCTGTCCATCCGTGCTTCTGTGCGAGGTGGTTGGCCAGCACGTGCAGATTCCACACGCGCGTTTCTGTCATGCGCGTGGCGCTCTCGATCGCCTGATCGGCCGAGTACCCGATCCGCCCCCAGTATCCTTGTGCCGCTGCCTCCAGCCGCCCTTCGCCCCAAGCTATTTCGCTGTCGAGCCATCGCACGATCGTTTCTTCGCGGTCGTCTGCGGGCCATGAGCCGGTGTCTCGCCATTTGGGCGGCAGCCATGCGGCCAGTAGGTCATGGTTGGTCATCGTCGTCGTTCTCCGGTTGCGCCGCTTCCAGCATCGCGTTTGTGGCCGTGGTCACGCTCGCCCGGATCGGGTCGAGCGACAGGCGACCGTAGACAGCGGTTACAGGCGACCCGGGCTTGTGTCCGAGACTCCGCCCGATGATGGGCAAGGACGCGCCGGCCGCGGCCTGCCAGCTTCCGAGGGTTCTCCGCAGGTCGTGGGGTCGCACGTCTTCGAGTCCGGCCCGCTTGATGATCCGCGCCCACGCGGTCTTGGGCTCGACGATGTGACCGGTCTCGCCGCGGCTGGGGAACACCCAGGGCGAGCCGTTCGAGAGTCGCCGTCGAGATTCGAGAACCGTGATTACCGCGGGCACGAGGGGCACCAGAACCGCTTGCCCCGATTTCGTCTGCGGAATCCGCCAGACCGCCAGGTCCAGGTTGACGTCTTTCCACGCCATCGCCTGGACGTTGCCGCGCCGGGCGCCGGTCAGCAGCAGCATGAGGTAGAAGTCGCGGAACGTCACGTCCTCCAACTCCAGCGCGGCGAAGAAACGGCGTAGCTCGCTCGCATCGAGAAACCGGTCCCGCGACTCCTCGGGGAACCGCTTGACGCCCTTTGCTGGGTTGTCGCCGCGGTGGGGCGGTTCGAGCCGATCCGCCTTGTTCCACGCGGCCCGCACGAGCGACAACAGCCGGTTCGCTTGATACGGGCCGCTATGCTCGCCCACCCGGTGGTGCAGGGCTTCCACTTCGCGCCGGGTGATCGTCGAGATTCGGCGATTCGCCCACGCTTTGAGGAACTTCCCGTAGAGCCGCTCGTCTTCTTTCCAGGTGCGTTTGTGCCGTCGGGCATACTCCAGCCAGTAGGCGAACAGGTCGCCCACCGTGGGCTCCTGGCGGGCGGCCTGGCGGATCGCGGCGGGGTTCTCGCCGGCGGCCACCCGGACGTTCAGGTCGAGGGCGATTCGCCGGGCGTCGTCGACGCTGGAAACGTCGCGGGGAAACTCGCCGATCGTCACGCGCTGGGCGCGCCCCTCGATCTTCCGTCGCCAGAAAAACGTCCTCGATCCGCTCGAACGAACCCGGATTCCCAGCCCCACGGTCTTGGAATCGAGGTAGCTCGCCTCCCCCTGTTCGGGGACGGGCAGTTTGAGAAGTCGCCGGTCGGTGAACGCCACTTTCGATGCCATGATTTGACCCTCTGATTCCCGTGAGACGGTGTACGGCTCGTTTCCTGGGTCACCTATGGGTCACCTTTTGTCAAATTATTGAGATTGACGGGAGGTGACCTGATATGAGAGTGTACCCGTAACCCCAAACCCAGTCAACCCCTTTCAACGAATCGGAATCAGACGGTATCCCCCCGGAAAGCGACTCTTAATCAGAGGGTTGGAGGTTCGAGTCCTCCAGGGGGCACTTGCTTGATCCTGGCGCTTCTGAGGGTCTGCGGCTTCGTGCTGGGCCGACGGCGGCGGGAATCTGGTCGGGCCTCGCGTGTTCCCCCATAGAAGAATGGTCGAGACGGCGGTCGATGTGCGCGCGGCCTTTGCCGAGGGGAGCGGCCTCGGCTCGCATTGAAAAATCGCGCCCGGCACGTTCTACTGTGGGTTTCCCACGATCTGGTCCGGACCCGCAGAAGTGCAGCGCTATGTTTCGTTCCGTGGAGAGCTCGGTTTCGTTCCCCCGATTGGAGGAGGAAGTCATCCGCTTCTGGCAGGAGCGAGAGATCTACGAGAAGTCGCTGGCGATTCGCGCCGACGCGCCGGCCTTCGTGTTCTACGAGGGTCCGCCCACGGCCAACGGCCTTCCCCATCCGGGCCACTGCCTTACCCGGGCGATCAAGGACCTCTTCCCCCGCTACCGGACCATGCGAGGCTACCGCTGCCAGCGCAAGGCCGGTTGGGATACCCACGGGCTGCCCGTCGAGGTGGAGGTCTGCAAGGAGCTGGGCATCCACTCGAAGGAAGAGATCGAGCAATACGGCGTCGAGGCATTCATCCACAAGTGCCTCGAAAGCGTGTTCCGCTATACCAGGGAGTGGGAGCATCTTACCGAGCGGCTTGGCTTTTGGATCCACCTCGACGAGGCGTATGTGACCTACCATCAGAGCTACGTCGAGAGCGTCTGGTGGGCGTTGAAGAACCTCTTCGACCGCGGGCTGCTGTACCAGGGGCACAAGATCGTGTGGTGGTGGGCCCAGGGGGGCACGGCCCTTTCGTCGGGCGAAGTGGGACAAGGCTACCGCGAGGTGGCTGACCCCAGCGTGTACGTGCGGTTTCCCCTGGTCGACGAGCCCGGCACCGACCTGCTGGTCTGGACCACCACGCCCTGGACCCTGCCGAGCAACCAGTTCGCCGCGGTCAAGCCCGACCTCGAGTACTCGATCGTGCAGTTCGAGGGCGATTCGAGGCAACTGGTCGTGGCCTCGGCCCTGGCGGCGACGATCGCCGAGAAGGTCAAGAAGCAGTTCGAGGTCGTCGACCGGTGCCTGGGCGAGGACCTGTTGGGCCGGCGGTACGTGCCGCCCTTCGACTACTACTGGAAGAACCAGGGCGAACGGCAGGGGCGTCTGAAGTCGGGCGGCACCGAGCACGTCGCGTGGCGCGTGGTCGGGGCCGACTTCGTGACGATCGACACGGGCACGGGGGTCGTGCATCAGGCCCCGGCCTTCGGCGAGGTCGACTACGACGTGCTGATCGGCGAGCAGGCCCGGTTCGTCGACGGCGACGGCCCGCCGCTAATCAACGCCGTCGCCCCCGACGGCACATTCACGGCCGAGGCGCGCGACTACGAGGGCCGCTGGGTCAAGGAGGCCGACCGTGACATCATTCGCCGCATGCGCGACGAGGGCACCTTGTTCCACCAGGAGCAGTATCTGCACGACTATCCGTTCTGCTGGCGGGCCGACGACGATCCGCTCATCCAGTACCCGCGAAAAAGCTGGTTCATCCGCACGACCCGGTTCAAGGAGAAGATGCTGGCCAACAACGGGCGGATCCACTGGCTGCCCGACCACATCCGCGAGGGCCGGTTCGGGAATTTCCTAGAGACGAACGTCGACTGGGCGCTGTCGCGGGAGCGTTACTGGGGCACGCCGCTGCCGATCTGGGTGTGCGAAGCGACGGGCCACATGGAGGCCGTGGCCGGTTACGACGAGTTGCTGGCGAAACCCGGCGTCGAGGGGGTCGAGGTCTGGGAAGCGGCCAAGCGGAAGAACCCCGATCTGCCCGACGATCTGCGAGTGCACAAGCCGTACATCGACGCGATCACCTACGACTCGCCCAAGGCGCCCGGCAATCGCATGCGCCGGGTGCCCGAGGTGATCGACTGCTGGTTCGATTCGGGTGCCATGCCGTTTGCCCAGTGGGGATACCCCGGTCTGGCGGGCTCGCGCGAGCGGCTTGCCGGGCAGTTTCCCGCCGACTTCATCAGCGAGGCTCTCGACCAGACGCGCGGGTGGTTCTACAGCCTGCTGGCGATCAGCACGCTGCTGTTCAGCGAGGAGGACGGCAAGCCGGCGGCCGGCGCCGAGGGGTTCGGCGCGGCGGCCGCGCCGGCGGTGCCCTATCCCCACCCCTATCGAACCTGCGTCGTGCTGGGCCTGATGCTGGCCGAATGGTGGGAAAGCGCCGACGGCAAGCAGCGTTTCCTGGGCGAGGAGGAGGCCCGGGCGGCCTGCGGCAAGAAGTACAGCCGCAAGGTAGGCAAGATGTCGAAGCAGTTGCGCAACTACCGCGCCCCGCAGGAGATCTTCGACGCCTACGGGGCCGACGCGCTACGCTGGTACTTTTTCGCCAACCAGGCGCCGTGGAACTCGATTCTCTACAGCGAGCGGGCGATCAAGGAGTCGATTCCCGAGTTCCTGCTGCGGCTGTGGAACGTGTACAGCTTCTTCGTGATCTACGCGAACATCGACGGTTTCGACCCGGGCGCCCGGATTCCCGGCGACGGGGGCTCGTTGACGCCCGACGTGCTGGCCGGGGCCGGCGATTTTCGCCCGGTGGCGGAACGGGGCGAGCTGGACCGGTGGATTCTCAGCGAGCTGCACCGCACCACCGGCGCCGTGGTCGAGCGCATGGACGCCTACGACAACTACGGGGCGTGCGTCCGCTTGACCGAGTTCGTCGACGCGCTGTCGAACTGGTACGTGCGCCGCAGCCGCAACCGGTTCTGGTCGGGCGAGGCGACGGCCGACAAGACCGACGCCCACTGGACCCTCTACGAGTGCCTGCTGAGCACCTGCAAGCTCATCGCGCCGTTTGTGCCGTTCGTCGCCGAGACGATGTGGCAGAACTTGGCCGTCGCGGCGTTCG
>Ga0334894_1002142_pt1 | contig 14141 bp, 12 predicted proteins | sample GraSluR3_MG_6_FD_207225 | JGI IMG/M metagenome (GOLD analysis project Ga0334894, IMG submission 207225) | Sludge microbial communities from methane-producing bioreactor in Wageningen University, Netherlands - Granular Sludge_12_05 R3 | ecosystem: Engineered > Bioreactor > Anaerobic >... | reverse complement strand
ATCTGGTTCCTCTACCACTGGCTCTTCCAATACAGGTTCCTCCGTTACTTGAAATTCTTCTGCCTCCTCAATTACTGTTGCTTCAGGTGTATGGTCCTCCGGATGAAGCTCCTCACCCAATGAGCTGGTTCCCACAAAAAGCACCATGGCCATTACCACTAGCATCACAAATATTTTGTTCTTTCCGATTCTCATGACCATCCACCTCTCTTTGTAACGGATTTGTAATACTTTGTTCCACTCAATATATACCTGCTGTGATTTCAATGAAATTACACCTCGATTACAAGTTGATTTCAAGAAATCAAAGCATAGAAAAAGAATCCTTGAATATTTGATTTTCAAGGATTCTCAAGAGAAATGGAACTAGATTATTTTTTTTATTTTTATGTTTAAGGATAGTTTATTGTGTTCTTCTAGGTTAACGAAGCAATTCTGTATTCTTTTCACCAGACAATTGACTCCGCATTCATCCGATATCTTTGATAGCAGCAATGCCTGGTTGGAATTCCACTGTGCTATTGCATCTCCTTTCCTAAGGTTGCATTGAATAGACCCCATAAGCTGCCTTGTATTCTTCTCTACATCAACCCCTTCATTTCTTATGAGTCCGGACTGGTCCAGGGTTAAAACACCAAGGTAAAATGCTGTGTTTTCCCTTTCCATCAAAGCCCTTTCATAGCCGTATATAAATTCAAATTGCCTGGGCTCACAAATCAAGGCACCATTTCTATCAACATTCTGGTTAATGTTCCTATCAATATTTTCCAGTTGCAATACCGGCTTTTGATTGCTGCTGTCATTGCCATTCTTGATCCTCTTGTATACATCCTTCATCCTGTCACTGGGTGTCTCCCCCAGCTCCCTGTAAAGCTTGGTGGTACAAAAGCTATAGTGATTTACGGCATACTTGTTCTCACCAAGTGCATCCAAAGCTTCCATGAAGCTTATATGTATTGACTCCTCATATGGCTTGTACCTCAATGCTTCCTCGCAGACTGTTAGAATTCTGCTGTATTCACCCTTATCCATAAGCTGCTGAAGATATTTTGAAAGGCTCTTCACATACATCCTGTCAAACATGCTCCTGACTGGTACAAGCCATTCCTCATCTCCCAGTTCACCCAGGAACTCCCCTTTGTAAATGCAGACCACATCCTTGCAGCTTTTATTGCTACCCTCATAATCGATGTCATCAATACATTTCTGCATATGTATAAAATCAACATAGCACTCCTCATTAAGATTGAAAACATAATACCCATCAATGAATTCAATGCTAAAAAAGGGCGCAAAACCACATACCTCCTCAGGGAACATCTTCCTTACCCTGGAGATTTGAGTTCTCAGCGCCTTTAGCGGTTCTATGTATTCATCCTGCCATAAATCTTCGATGATTCTTTCAGGAAGCAGTTTTTTTCCTTGAAAGGTCAGTAGATACTTGAATAATTTTATCAACTTGTGCTTTTTACCTACGATATGCAAAATAGAAATGTCTCCCAATTTAATGTCGAAATTACCCAAGGTATATATTTCGACCATACCCCACACCTCTAACCTAACAATACCCTTGTCGTTAATTAATAAACATATGTCATCAATCTTATTCCCGGATATTTAATATATTCGTAACAGGTTTGTAACCTACCAGAAGAAGCCTCACTATATAATGGAACTAACGATGCATAAAGAAAGGGGATATTCCATGAACATAAGAAATACTTTGGCCATTGGCCTAATTGGGGCGTCACTGGCACTGACAAGCACTGCTGCAATCGCAGCCGCCATGCCTGCAACAATTCACGAAAAGATTGAAACCACTCCTGTTTCCTCGGGGGTTTTACATGAAAGGATAGAAAAATTTACCGTAGGTGGCTGGTACAACATCAATGTACTTAGAATCGACCTGAAGGATGAATACACATCATTGGGACCCCTATACCATAATGAGGGTTTATCATCCCGTAGTACCGTCAAAGGCCTTGTGGAGCAAAGAAGTGCTGTGGCAGGTATAAATGGTGACTTCTACAACACCAATCCAATACCCACTTCACTGGGAGCCCTTGTGGATAATGGAAGGATCCTATCCTCCCCAAACCATCTCCCAACCTTCTTCACTACCGTTGATAACAGGGCATATATCGATTACTTGAAAAAGGAAATGACAATCACAAACTACAACACCGGTAATGTACTCAATATCGATACAGTAAACAAGCTCCATTCGGAGTTTATAACCATTACCATGCTGAACTCAGATTGGGGTACAAAATCCATCGGTGCCAGGTTCAGAAATGACCTTCACGAGGTTCTTGTGGTGGATGGAATGGTAATGGAGAGAAGAACAGGTGGCGAAGCTTTTGATATTCCAAAGTCAGGGGATTCCTATGTCCTGACCTCAAAAAGCTCCAACCTGCTTCTCTTCAATCCTGGGGACAGGGTTCAGACGGATATCAGAATCATACCGGATATGGAATCCATAAAGTTTGCTATCGGATCCGGAAGCATAGTCTTAAAGGATGGAAATATAACAAATACTGACATTAACATTGCAGGAAATCAGCCACGAACAGGTCTTGGAATTTCAAGGGATCAAAATGAAATCATAATGGTTACAGTTGATGGAAGGGACACCTATTTCAAGGGCACCACACAGGAAACCTTGGGAAGCATCCTAAGGGACCTGGGGGCATATAACGGGGTGAACCTTGACGGTGGTGGCTCAACTGCCATGGCCATAAGGCCCGCAAACCAGACAGTGGCTGAATTTGTTAACAAGCCCACAGAGCAGAGAAATGTTGTAAACGGAATAGGCGTTTTCTCCACTGCACCCAAGGGGAGCATGGAAAGACTCCTCTTAACAGTTGACTCAGACTTCGTGTTTCCAGGAAGCTCAACCAGCCTGAAGCTTAAGGGCTTCGATAGAAGCAGCAACCTGTATCATATTGACCCCTCAACGGTTAAATGGTCTGTAACCAATGGCATAGGCCGAATTGAAAATGGAAGATTTATCGGTACATCTTCAGGAGTTGGAGAAATTGTGGCCTCCTATGACGGTGTAAACGCCACAGCAACAATCAGGGTTCTGAATCCACCTGTGGAGTTGAGAACAGGCCTTGACAGCATCTCCCTTACTCCAGGGGGCACCAGGAGCATTGGCTCTGTTGTTGGAGTAGATGAAATTGGAAGAGAGAGTGTGCTCAACTCCTCCCAAATTACCTTCAGGACAACTGGAGATATTGGATCTGTTCAGGATGGAGTCTTCAAGGCAGCCTCAAAGCCTGCCTCAGGAGCACTTATCATCTCTGCAGGCAATGCAACCAAGGCAATTCCCGTATCCGTAGGAGTGGTCCTAAAGCCTGTGACATCCTTTGAAGAAAGCCTGGCAATAGGATTCTCCGGCTATCCTTCAACCGTAAAGGGTTCGGTTTCCTTTACCGATGAGGCCTACGAAGGCAAAAGGGCAGTTGAAATTGTATACGACTTCTCCCAGGGAAGTGGTACAAGGGCAGCTTATCTTGATTTCAGGGCTACTTCAAGAGGACTTTCCCTTGATGGTTCCCCCCAAAAGCTTGGACTTAACGTTCTGGGAGATTCCTCCGGAGTTTGGCTAAGGGGTACAATCCTTGATTCAAAGGGAAATGCACATGTTATAGACTTCACCAAATCCATGGACTTCAATGGCTGGAAGTACCTGGAAGCTCAGCTTCCATCGGGTATTTCGTATCCCGTGACTCTGCAAAGGATCTATGTTGCAGAGGTAAATACTGAAAAGTTTCCAACGGGAAGGATTGTGATAGATGACCTTAAATCATTCACCACCCTTCCCGTTGACACCAAATCCGTACCAGCTTCAACCAAGATTCTCGATCCCCTTAACAAGCCGGCCCAGGGCGGTGGAGTGAAGGTATCAGTTTACAGCGAACCAAAGATATCAGGGAACACTTTGCTTGCCAAGGTTGTTTCTTCACACAGGCTAAAGGGTCTTACAGAAGCACTGTCCTCCTCTAGAATAGGAGTGCAGGTTGGAGATATGACATCCGCCTTTAGGGGGGCAATAAGCCATACCTCAACAATCAATGGCGGCAGCACCTACGGAAAGGCCCAGGCTGAAGGAGTGTATGTAATCAATCTACAGGCCACTGCAGATGGAATAAGGGCGGCAAACAGCAGTCAGTGGACCCAGCTTATCTCTGATCTTGATGGAAGACCTGAACCAAATATAATTATATCCATTTCAAGGCCTGTGTTCGGTGAGAGCGGATTCAATGACAAGATGGAGGCGGACCTGTTCCACAGCCTCCTGGTGGAGCAGATGGAAAGGGGCAAGAATATCTTTGTGGTTCAAAGCGATGGAAGGAATAGCGCAACTCTCAAGGACGGCATAAGGTATATAACCCTTACAGGCGCCAGGATTAGCACACCTGATGATTTTGCCAACTACTCCTATGCAGAGTTTGTGGTTAACGGCGGCAGTATCACCTATGAAATTAAAACACCATATAGATTCGATTAAAAAAAAACACCGTTGCCCAATTTAGCTGGCAACGGTGTTACTTTTTATCTGAATCTGGATCTGTCTGACTCCTTCATTGTCTTTTCAAGAACCTCTATTGAGTCCAGGGACTTCCCTGTTCCTATGGCGACGCACTCAACCGGGTTGTCTGCAAGCCTTGTTGCGATTCCGGTTCTCTTCTCAATTAGCTTGTCCAGTCCATAGAGCATTGCTCCACCACCAGTGAGGTATATTCCGGCGTTACTGATGTCAGACGCAAGCTCTGGAGGTGTCTTCTCAAGCACCTCATGCACCGCCTCAACTATTTCATTCACCGGCTCGTGAAGGGCCTCCAGCATGTCCTCAGATGAAACCTCAACATTAAGAGGTAGACCTGTGAGTAGGTTTCTTCCCTTAACCTCCATCACCTTTTCCTCTTCGTATGGATATGCGCAACCGACTTCCATTTTCAGCTGCTCGGCAGATCTTTCACCAATCATCATGTTATACTTTTTCCTGATGTACTTTATTATGGCCTCATCACATTCATCCCCAGCAGTCTTTATTGACTTGCTTACAACTATTCCTCCAAGGGAAATAACCGCAACATCAGAGGTACCTCCTCCAATATCCACAACCATATTTCCGTTTGGCTGTGTAATGTCAAGTCCTGCCCCAATAGCTGCCGCTATGGGCTCCTCTATAAGGTAGGTTTTACTTGCACCGGCCTCGTTGCTGGCTTCCATAACAGCTCTTTTTTCAACCTCGGTTATCCCACTGGGTACACAGATTATGATCCTGGGCTTGAACCACATTCTACCAAGTGCCTTTTGAATAAAATACTTAAGCATTCTTTCCGTTATACTGTAGTCTGAAATAACTCCATCCTTCAGTGGTCTGATTGCCACAATATTTCCCGGGGTTCTCCCAAGCATCCTCCTGGCTTCCTCACCGACTGCAAGGAACTTATTGGTATACTGGTCAATTGCAACCACTGATGGCTCCTTAAGCACAATTCCCTTGCCCTTTATGTACACAAGAACACTTGCTGTCCCAAGGTCGATTCCAACATCCGATCTCAATGCAAACATACTCTTCCTCCTTCACTATTTTTATGCAAAAAATGGGCCGCATAATAACTGCTCTTATCTACTGTCATTACGCTTACCCATAGTTGTTAATCTTCTATTTAACCTGGAATGTCTTTCGGTAGATGATCGCTCCCAGATTGCTGAACTTCTCCTCTATGCCGTCATATCCCCTGTCGATGTGATAGATGTTCCCGATTTCAGTTGTTCCATCAGCAACAATACCCGCCAGAACAAGAGCTGCTCCTGCCCTAAGGTCAGATGCCTCAACCTTTGCACCCTTAATTTCATCCACTCCTGTAATAATTGCAGATCTTCCCTCTATCCTTATCTGAGCTCCCATTTTTTTGAGCTCCTCCACATGCATGAATCTGTTTTCAAAAACCGTTTCCATAACTGAACTCGTACCACTTAAGGTTGTCATAAGCGCCATGAATTGAGCCTGCATGTCAGTGGGGAATCCTGGATATGGAAGGGTCTTGATATCTATTGCCTTTAGATTCTGGTTTCCGATTACCCTTATGCTGTCACTTCCCTCTTCAACAGTGCAACCTGCTTCCCTCAATTTTGCAATCACAGGCTTAAGATGTGAGTTGATAACGTTGTCAACAAGAACGTCTCCACCACTGATTGCAGCCGCAACCATAAATGTTCCAGCTTCGATCCTGTCAGGGATTATCTGGTGATATGCTCCACCCAGCTTCTTAACCCCCTTGATCCTGATGGTGGATGTTCCTGCACCCTTGATATCTGCTCCCAGCTTGTTCAGGAAGTTGGAAAGGTCTACTATTTCAGGCTCCATGGCCGCATTGTCTATTACCGTTTCACCTTCAGCCATTGTGGCTGCCATCATAATGTTTTCAGTGGCTCCAACTGAAGGAAAGTCAAGATAAATAATGTCACCCACAAGCTTGTCTGCATATGCCCCGATATCACCGTGGTCAACATCTATTGTTGCCCCAAGTGCCTTGAATCCCTTTAGATGAAGATCTATTGGTCTGGATCCGATTGCACAGCCTCCAGGCATGGAATTCTTGGTCTTTCCCAATCTTGTAAGCAATGGTCCCATAACAAGAAATGAAGCCCTCATCTTGCTCATTAGCTCATATTTTGTCTCGTAGTTGGTAATGTTGGCGGAATTGATCTTCAGGACATTGTCCTCAAGATATTCAACCTTGCTTCCCAGTGACTCCAGAACTTCACACATGATCTGGACGTCCTTTAGCTTAGGCACGTCCTCAAGTATTATATCCTCAGTTCCCAATAGTGTTGCAGCCAATATGGGCAACGCTGCATTCTTGGCTCCGCTGATCCTAACTGTTCCCTTAAGTGGTGGGCTTTTTTCTACCAATATTTTTTCCAAAAAATCTCCTCCTATACAAATGTGAGAATTTAAAGTATATATCTATCAATTAAACTATTGCATTTAAGTTTTCAGAATTTACATAATTCCAGTAACTTCTACATTATATCATTTATGCTACAAAAATGCATCAAAAAACACTCCATTTACTATGTTCTGGAGTGTTTTATTGGGAAAGACCAGCTTAATTGTCCCCATCTGCTCTGATTTCAATGTAAATTGACAAAACAGCCTTGGCACTTATTAAATGTTCGAAAGGAATATTGCAACTCCTAGCCTTCAAAAGAGTCCCTGACCATGAGCTCCTCTCGGAATATCTTGATTATTATTTCCTAGACATTGGTTCTTACTTATAGTCCAGACCCTCTACTGCAGTCTGGGTTACACTAAGCGGCTGGTCACCGATCAATGTTCACCTTCATTTCCAGTATATCCACGATCTTCTCAGAGGCCGTTCCATCTCCATAGGGATTGACCGCCTTTGCCATCCTGTTGTACTCATCCTCGTCTTCAAGGAGCCTCACAAGATTCTCAAATACACTCTTATAGCTTGTTCCCACAAGCTTTGCCGTTCCTGATTCAACCCCTTCAGGTCTTTCAGTTTCCTCCCTGATCACAAGGACAGGCTTGCCCAGTGAGGGGGCTTCCTCCTGAAGTCCTCCAGAATCTGTCACAACAAGGGAAACCCTTGCCATGAGGTTGGTGAATGGACCGTAGTCAAGGGGCTCCGTCAGGGAAACCTTGGGGTTATCTCCCAGTATTCTGTCGGCAATTTCCCTTACCTTGGGATTAAGGTGAACAGGAAACACCACATGGACATCATCAAACCTTTGGATTGCATCCCTTACTGCAGTGAATATGTTCTCCATTGGTTCTCCCAGGTTTTCTCTTCTGTGACTGGTCATAAGTATGACTCTTCTGTTCTTGAAATCTATTTTGTTAAGTCTCTCATCCTCAAATTTGTAGTCATCTTTGACCGCATACTTCAATGCGTCGATGACAGTATTTCCCGTGATAAATATCTTTTCATCAGGATAATCCTCCCTTAGAAGATTTTCCCGGTTCTTCTCAGTAGGTGCAAAATGAAAGTCAGCCATGACCCCTGTAAGCTTTCTATTGGCTTCTTCAGGATACGGTGAATAGAGGTTGCCGCTTCGAAGACCTGCCTCCACATGCCCAATTTTCACCTTCTGATAAAAGGCTGCCAGGGCACCTGCAAATACCGTTGTGGTATCTCCCTGGACAAGGAGCACATCCGGCTTCTCCTTTTTTATTACATCCTCCAGGCCCTTCAGGGCGTTGGTTGTAATATCAGTTAGGGTCTGTCCAGGTTTAAATATATTAAGATCGTAATGTGGCTTAATCCCGAACAGGTCTATTACCTGGTCAAGCATTTCCCTGTGCTGGGCGGTTATGCAGATTACCTGCTCCACACCGTCTCTCTTTTCAAGTGCCTTTATTACAGGAGCCATCTTGACACCCTCAGGTCTTGTACCAAATACAGTCATTACCTTCATCTATCTACTCCTCCTTTGACTTTGCCTTGGAAGTGAACAACCCAAGCTTTATTGCAAATATTACCGCCACCACAAACATCACCGCAGACATATAAACGGCTTGTCTGCTGTTTGCTTTGGAAACAAGCACTGCAAAAAGTCCGAACACCCCTGATATTCCGTATAGGATCAAAACTGTCTTTTTCTGTGAAAATCCTCTTTCGAGAAGTCTGTGATGCAAATGGCTCTTATCGGCCGCCATGATTGACTGACCACTCAGGAGCCTTCTGAAGATGGCGAATGTGGTATCGAAAATTGGAACTCCCAAAATGATTATCGGAACAAGCATCGCTATTGTTGCAACGCTTTTCATGACACCCTCTATGGATATTACGGCCAGCATAAATCCAAGGAAAAGCGCTCCGGTATCCCCCATGAATATCTTTGCTGGGTTGAAGTTAAAGGGTAGAAATCCCATACATGCGCCTGCCACCAGGGCTGCCAATATCGCTATTTGATCCATCTCAAGCTTTAGTGCTACAAATGTGAAGGAAAGGGCCGATATCAGTGCAACACCACCTGCAAGACCATCCAGACCGTCTATGAGGTTAAGGGTATTTGTGATTCCCACTATCCAAAACAAGGTTATGGGTATGGCAATCCAGCTTAAATAGAGGATTGGATTCCCATCAGCAAAAGGGTTTGTTACAAAGTCAACCTGCACTCCCCCCCAAATGACAATTGCTGCTGCCAGCAGCTGATAGAAAAGCTTCTCCTTTGGAGTTGTTCCGCTAATATCATCCTTAATTCCTGAAATCAGAATTATGGTTGCCCCAACAAAAATTGAAATGAAATCTCTGGTCTTAGGCAAAAATACAAACATCCCCACAGCTATTGCAAGGTACATGGCTACCCCACCTATCAAGGGCATAGGGTTCTTATGTATTCTTCTATCATCCTTGGGAATATCCATTGCGCCAATTTTAGGGGCTATTCTTATTACAAAGGGTGTGGCCGCAAATGCTATAACAGCTGCGACCACAAAGGGTATCCATATTGTCTCCATGGTTTAATTCTCCTAATCTTGTATTATCTAAATTCTATCTGACTGTTATATATAAGTCAAACAAATAAGGGTGACAATTGTATTACAAAAAAGCTTCAAAAATCAGTAAAGGGCAGCCTAAACTGCCCTTTCAATCTACTTGGTGCCAAAAAGCCTGTCCCCGGCGTCTCCAAGACCAGGTACTATATATGCATGGTCGTTCAATTTTTCATCCAGTGATGCAAGATAGATGTCAACATCCGGCGCAGATTCCTGAACCGCCTTGACTCCCTCTGGTGCGGCTATGAGACACACCAGCCTGATGCTTTTTGCTCCACTTTTCCTTAGAAATTGAATAGCGGAAATTGCTGATACTCCTGTTGCAAGCATTGGGTCCAACAGGATAAGGTCTCTTTCAGCAACGTCCTGTGGCAGCTTGCAGTAGTACTCCACTGCCTGCAATGTTTCAGGATCCCTGTAAAGACCAATATGTCCAACCTTTGCAGCGGGAATAAGGCTCAGCATTCCATCAACCATTCCCAGACCTGCCCTAAGGATTGGAACAAGTCCAACCTTCTTTCCTGAAATCACTGGTGACATCATCTTGGTGATAGGTGTCTCTATTTCTATGTCCTGCAGGGGTAGGTCCCTGGTAACCTCGTATGCCATAAGGGTTGAAATTTCAGTTACCAGTTCTCTGAACTCCTTTGACCCTGTATTCTTGTCTCTTAACATTGTCAGTTTATGCTTTATCAATGGGTGATCCATAATCACAACTTTCGACATAACATCTCTCCCTTCATTTTCATCCTAATAATTATACCACAATCACTCTTCGATTTCAGCAATTTTATTGACTCTTCTTTCGTGTCTTCCACCCTGGAATTCACTCTTCAGAAAGGTTCCGAGTATTTCCTTGGCAAGGTCAACTCCCAGCACCCTTCCGCCCATGGCGATCACATTGGCGTTGTTGTGTTCCCTGCTCATCCTTGCCGAATACACATCTCCACAAAGGGCAGCCCGAACACCCTTGACCTTGTTTGCAGATATGGATATTCCTATTCCAGTGCCACAGATGACAACTCCTCTATCAATTTCACCAGAGACGACTGCCTCTCCAACCACCCTCCCGTAGTCCGGGTAGTCAACGGATTCCTTGCTGTGTGTACCGAAGTCCTTGACCTGGTGGCCGCTTTCCTCCAGAAACTTCTTCATTTCCTCCTTAAGCTCAAAGCCTCCATGGTCGCTTCCAATTCCAATTATCATATCCTTGTGCCCTCCTATAGATCTATTTTATCCAAAAGTTTTTCAATTGCATCCTCAAGCTGTCTTCTCACTATTTCATAAACCTCCAATGGTCCTCCAAATGGATCCTCCACGTCAATATCGCTTCCAGTGGCAAACTCGTATAGAAGAAAGATCTTATCCACCATGTTGGGGTATCTTGTAAGGAGATTCCTTTTATGGGCACCTGTCATTACCAGGATCAAGTCCGCCCATTCCATGATTTCATCCTGTAGAAATCTGGATCTGTGGTCTGCAAGTCCACCCCTGTCCTTCATGGATACCCTCGCCCCTTTGCTGGCCCGTTCTCCATCAACTGCAAAGATACCAGCGGAGGCCACTTCAATTTTTCTGTTTCTCTTATTCGCTTCATCCCTCAAGATTTCTTCTGCCATGGGACTTCTGCAGGTATTTCCAGTGCATACAAACAATATCTTCATGGCTCCTCCTACAAATTAATCCTGTTTCCTCCAGCTGCTTTAAGCAGCCGATTCATAATAGCCATTCCTATCTGATCCTCTTCCACCGATTCGCACAGGATAATATCGATTTCCAGCTCATCCAGTCTCCTGATTGCATGGAACAGCCCATGGGCAATGGTCCTTTTATCCCTCACGGATCCCATAACGACGACATTTTCACCAGGGTACCTGTTCCTGTTCTCTTCAGTTACCAATAGTCCAACCCTTTTTCCTTGGGCTCCTTCCCTACGGGCTCTCTCCATAATTGCAGCGACCACCCTTTCCTTGTCTCCTGAAAAAAGTATCATCTCTGCCTTTGGAGCATAATGCCTGTATTTTTGACCTGGAGATTTTGGAGTAAACTCCTTCCTATCCCCCAGGCCCGGATCAATTACAACCTCTGGCAACAGGTCTCTAAGATCCTCAAGGGTCACCCCTCCAGGTCTAAGTACCATTGGCACTTTTTCAGTAAGGTCAAGGACAGTGGATTCAAGACCAACTCCGGTTTCTCCCCCATCTATTATCATCGCTATCTTACCCTTCATGTCCTGGACCACATGGGAAGCCCTTGTTGGACTTGGTCTTCCTGAGATATTTGCCGACGGAGCAGCTATTGGGGTTCCTGCCCTTTTTATCAGCTCCAGTGCAATCGGGTGGCTTGGCATTCTTATGGCCACGGTCTGGAGTCCAGCAGTGATAATATCTGGAACAAGGTCAGATTTTCTGAAAAGCATTGTCAATGGTCCTGGCCAGAACCTTTCCATGCATTTATATGCGTCCTTGGGAATATCACGGACAAGCCTTTTAAGCATCTGGATCGAATCCACATGCAGAATCAAGGGATTATCCTGAGGTCTTCCCTTGGCCTTGAATATTTTTCTTACTGCAGATTCTGATAATCCATCCGCTCCCAACCCATATACTGTCTCAGTTGGAAAAGCCACAACCTCCCCGCCCTTAATAAGGGCTGCCGCCCTTTCCATTTCATGGATTTGCTCCTCCAGATCATATATTTTCAACAGCTCTGTCTCCATTATTCAACCTCGTTTCCACAATATTTAAATATAGAAAAAGAGGGTTTCCCCTCTTTAGCTGATTTCCTGCATTCTTTCCGCCTGGTCGGATGTTATCAATGCATCAATCATCTCGTCCAGGTCTCCATCCACAAAGTTATTCAGCTTGTACAGGGTCAGATTTATTCTGTGGTCACTTACTCTTCCCTGAGGGAAGTTGTAGGTCCTGATACGCTCAGACCTGTCTCCGGTTCCCACCTGACCCTTCTTCATCTGAGCCAGTTCCTCATTCTGCTCCATAAGCTTCAGCTCATACAGCTTTGACTTAAGAATCTTCAGGGCCTTGTCCTTGTTTTTCAGCTGACTTTTCTCATCCTGACAGGAAACAACTATCCCCGTTGGTATGTGAGTCATCCTAACAGCGGAATCTGTTGTATTTACAGACTGTCCACCATTTCCTGAAGAACGGAAAACATCAACCCTAAGGTCTGCCTGATTAACTTCGATATCAATGTCCTCAGCCTCTGGAAGCACAGCTACAGTAACTGTGGATGTGTGAATCCTTCCACTTGACTCGGTTTCTGGAACCCTTTGTACCCTGTGGACTCCTGACTCGTACTTAAGTCTAGAGTAGGCTCCCTTACCCTTTATCATAAAGATTACTTCCTTGTAGCCGCCGATGCCGATTTCATTGGTGTTCATGATTTCAACCTTCCAGTTGTTTCTCTCTGCATATCTCAAATACATCCTAAAGAGAACTCCTGCAAAAAGGGCAGCTTCGTCACCGCCTGCTCCACCTCTGATTTCAACAATTACATTCTTATGGTCATTGGGGTCCTTAGGGATAAGAAGAACCCGGATTTCCTCCTGGATGGCTTCAAGGCTCTCTTCAAGCTCGTAAACCTCTTCCTTGACCATGTCCCTCATTTCAGCCTCAAGCTTTTCATGGAGCATTTCCTTTGCATCCTCAAGCTCCTGCTTTGTCTTGGTGTACTCCCTGTACTTGTTAACAATGGGCTCAATATCAGATTGCTCCTTCATTACCCTTTGCCATTCCTCCCTGTCGTTGTTGATCAGGTCAGGGTCCATGGTCTTTTGAACCAACTCCTTGTATTTATCCTCTAAAAAATTCAGTTTATCAAACACAATAAAAACCTCTCTTCATTTTATTCATTCACATATTTATCCACAGTATTATTATATAATTAATCTATCCATAATACAAGTCAGTACAGCTAGCGCTCCCTTTCCTCCTGGAATGGCCAGTATAACTTGTGATAGATAACCGAGGAAACTGCCCCCACAATAACTATCCAGATTGGATTGATCCCTGTAAACACAACAAGACCCACCGTTGCTATGGATGCAAAAAGCTTGATGTAGGTTTTCCTTGAATTCTTCCACATCTGATAGACTGCAGAAAGGATCAGTGCCACTATAGCAGGCCTTATTCCCATAAATATGCTGTCTACAAATTCGTTGTTCCTGAACCTGAAGAAGTACATGGCAATTAGAAGTATGATCATAAAGGATGGAAGAACAGATCCAAGGGTCGAGGCAACGGCTCCCTTAAGCCCTTTGATCCTGTATCCCACATAAACGCTTGTATTGAGGGCCACTGACCCTGGAGAGGCCTGAGCAAGAGCTATGGCATCCATAAACTCCTCTTCGCTTATAAGCTTCTTTATGTCCACAAGCTCCTTCTGGATGATCGGAAGCATTGCATAGCCTCCGCCAAATGTGAAGGCACCTATCTTGAAAAATGTCGTAAAAAGACTGAAAAACATACCTTCACCTCCTCGTATAATATAGTTACAGTTTAATTACTGTATGTTCTTTTCTATCTCACTAATCTTGTGAGATAATTGTTGTACAGATAGAGGTCGTAGTTCACCT
>Ga0334894_1002139_pt1 | contig 14156 bp, 10 predicted proteins | sample GraSluR3_MG_6_FD_207225 | JGI IMG/M metagenome (GOLD analysis project Ga0334894, IMG submission 207225) | Sludge microbial communities from methane-producing bioreactor in Wageningen University, Netherlands - Granular Sludge_12_05 R3 | ecosystem: Engineered > Bioreactor > Anaerobic >... | reverse complement strand
ATTATTAGATTTAAAAGATTGATTGTCGAGAAAATTGATAGTGCTTGAGCCAATGATGGGAATTGAACCCATGACCTCTTCCTTACCAAGGAAGCGCTCTACCCCTGAGCTACATCGGCTTAAAGAAATAGAGCGGGAGACGAGACTCGAACCCGCGACCCTCAGCTTGGAAGGCTGATGCTCTACCAACTGAGCTACTCCCGCTTACTAAACCAATATAAAGTGTGGGGAGAGCAGGATTCGAACCTACGAAGGCATAAGCCAGCAGATTTACAGTCTGCCCCAGTTGGCCACTTTGGTATCTCCCCTTTCGCACTAACTTTAAAGAACATTTTTTGAGCCGATGGAGGGATTCGAACCCCCGGCCTGCTGATTACAAATCAGCTGCTCTGACCAACTGAGCTACATCGGCAAGACGCTTAGAACTTGGATTTTCGGTGCTTTAACCCTTCCAAAATCGGTTGGCAAATGTATAAATATTTTATTTACCCACCAAAAAAAAGATACTTTTTATAAAAAAAAACGCCCCCCTTGTAATTACCATCCATAAATACAGGAGGTTTTGTATAAAGGGGGCGAAGAGCTTATGGCTTATCATTAAGCAGGATCGCTAAGGGTTTACGCACCTCTTTGCTTCTCCTTATGCCTGGTGACCTGTCGTTTCAGAACCTCTAAACACTCATCAACCCCTTCCTCGAAGGTTTTAGCTTGGCGCTGCACAAAAAGATCGTTGCCAGGGATTAGCAGCTTTACCTCAACTATCTTATTCTCCATGTCTTGAGAGTTTTCCAGCTTTAGAAACACCTCTGCTCCAATAATAGCATCGTAAAAGCGCTGTAGCTTACCCAGCTTGCCGTTGATGAAGTCAACGAGCTTCTTGTCGGCATCAAACTTAATTGATTGAATCTTAACGTCCATAGTATAATCCTCCATATTAGGTTGGTTATGTAATAATCAGGCTCTTGGATGGGCCTGATTGTATGCATTTCGTAACTTTTCGACACTTGTATGGGTGTATACCTGTGTAGCCGAAAGGCTGGCATGCCCCAGCAATTCCTTTATCGCGTTTATATCGGCACCTTGGTTCAGTAGGTGCGTTGCAAAAGTATGCCTAAGCACGTGCGGGCTTTTCTTCTCCAGCGAGGTAACCATCGACAAGTATCGGTTAACGATTCTGTACAGAAGCTGAGGATACGCTGCCCTTCCCGAATTAGAAACAACAAGGTTAGACACTTGAGTTGTAGGGAAGAGCTCTTCCTTCAGCGCAAGGTATTGCTTTAGCAGCGGGATGAGCTCAGGATGAAGCGGCACGATGCGCTCCTTTGACCCCTTGCCAAGTATTTTTACCGAGCTGCCCGCCAGATTAAGATCGTACACTTTAAGGTTGGCCAATTCGGAAACCCTCACCCCGGTAAAATAAAAAAGCTCCATCACCAGCAGATCCCTAAGGCCAGGAAAGCCCTCGGGAAAAGTTATGCGATCGAGCAGCTGATCGGTTTCGGCAGTGGTGAGGAAGTACGGCATTCGTTGGCTCATCTTGGGGGCTATCACCTTACTCATAGGGTTCTTTTGTACAACTCCCTTAAGTAGCAGGAATCTGTAAAAACTGCGGAGTGAGGATAGCTTCCGATTGACCGAGCGGGCCGAGTGCTTTGTGTTGAGCAGATGAGAAAGCCAAGCCCTTATGGTTCGGTGGCTAACCCGGGCAACTTCCTCCTTGGTTGGCTCAATCCCACAAAACGAAAAAAACTGTCGCAAATCGTCTCCATAAGCTCGGATAGTTTGGACAGAATAATTTCGCTCTACCTGAAGATATTTTAGGAATCGTATAAGCATATTCTTTGGATGCAATATAATGTTTTTTTTGAGCGTTGCCAAAAAAAATCAGGCAAAACTGCCTGATGCATCCAGAGAATTTTTACTCCTCTTTTTGCTGAAGCTGCTGAATATAGATAGCCTTTTTAATCTCCTCCCTGCGCCTGATGGATGGCTTGCTAAACGCCTGTCGCGAGCGAAGCTCCTTCATGGTTCCAGTCTTCTCGAATTTACGCTTAAAGCGCTTTAAGGCTCTTTCAATATTCTCGCCTTCTTTAATGGGTATTATGATCATGCCTATAATTAATTGGTTTAATTTTTATTGAGCTGCAAAGCTATAACTTATCCGAGTTTTTTCCAAAAAAAAGAACTTTTTTATTCATCATTATTATACCAAACAGCACAAACACTTAACTATCTGCATCATACGCTCTGTTTTGCATCAATTCTATTGCTAAAACTTGGCAGTAACGCCCAAGTGTAGCTTAGCATTCTTGAAGCTAAGGTGCTCTCCCATGCCGTTACCTAGGGCATAGCTCATGCTAAAGAGACTCCCCATGGATGCAAGCTGAAACCCAAAACCTACTCCATAAGGCATTTGGACAGCCAAATTTGGCATACCATAGCCCGAGAGAATACCTTGGTCGTAAAAAAGGAAAGTATTGATAGCCCTATCAATTCTTAGCTGCAGCTCTACCTTGCTTATAGCATAGGCTGAAGTGATGATTGACTCCTGGTTAAAGCCACGGAGCGAGCCAAACCCGCCTATGCGATAAAGCTCATTCTCGAAAAACCCACTCGATGAGGCGTTCTGCATAATATGAGTTAACCATTGCCCCTGAAGGGATGCCTTAAATACTAGATGCTCATGGTAAAGGGGGAAGTACCCCACAATTTCTCCGGAAAACTCTCCCACCACCGAGGACAAATCCTGTTCGTTTCCATCATTCTTTTCGCTACGCTGCCCAACACCAATGGCAGTTTTTACCCATAACGCTTTAACAGGGAAATCGATGTAAGCTTGACTACCAAGCGAAAGGGAGGAGGTGTATAGCATTGTGCTAGAGTTGCCCACTCCGCTGGCAGCAGCAAGCGCATTAGTGCTTCTGTAATCGAATCCCAAGCTGGCTGAACCCCGGCTAAAAGGGAAGGTTATATCAACCTTGGGGTTTAGATTTACATACGAAGTGTCTCGTCGGAAAAGGTTGAAATAAGTAGATATGCCAACACTCGAACCGAATATGTAGTGCCATCGCGATGCAATTTTTAACCGCTGCAAACCCTGATCTAATGCTTGCCATTGCAATGAGTTTGACTCGCCCCTGCCAAAAATATTTAGCAGCTGTAGGTTTAAATCGCCTGTAAAACGAATGCGAGGATTCTGGTCGGGCGTTGAAATAAACCCGAGTAGTCCGGAGAACTGGTTAGCCTGCTGGTTTGTAAGGTATGAATAAACCCTTGCTCTACCCGGGATAAACTCAACCTCAACGGGCCTAATTGCTTTGATGTAGGGCAACGACTGAAGCCTAGAATTGAATGCTGCCAGGTGCGACTCAGAGTATGGAGCATCCTTGCTAAACCCAAGATGCCTCTCGACAAAACGTTGTGAAATTTTTGCATCACCTAAGAGGTAAAGGGTATCGAGGCGAATTAAGGGCCCGGGATAAACCTTAAGCTCAGAATGAAGCTGGTTACCCTGAATTTCGGACTTTAATAGCTCTATGGATGCGAAGGGAAAACCATTATTCTCGAGGTATGCGGTGGCTTTATACATCAGCTCACTAACCGATTCTGGGCTGATGGGCTGATTTAGCAAATGCAAGGGGCGTAGGCCAGCACTCCTAAGCCATTGTTGGCTTACGCTATCGGCATCGATACTGGCCCAATGATAAATTTTGCCTAAATGGCCATAGGCCATTAGGTGTGTGGGTGTGATCGACAAGGAGTCAACACGCGCCTCAAGGTATCCCCGGCCATGCAAATTGGCTATGCATCGCGAAAAATGGGCGTATGCCGATAGCGTATCGACTGGAGATTTACTGCGATAGCACTCCTGCGTGAGGTCGGAATCGTTAAAAACCAACAGCCCAACCACCTGCGCATTTAGGGCAAAGGCTATAAGAAGGTGGACTAATGTAAAACCTACTCGAACTAGCATGGGGGTGAAATAGCAAATTACACTACCTGATGAAAATCTAAAGGTAATGCTTTACCCAAGCAATTCTTTTTGCTGTGGCAGAAAATATGCGTAATGATTTGCTAGGCGACCAAGCTTACTTGCCAGAGAATGCTTGCTACATCTCGTTATTCATAAACCCTTGGTCATGCAATACCTTTAGGAATACTTTGGAGAACGCTACGTTATCCTTTTTAGTATAACGATTGTCGGTAAAGATCTGCGCTAGGGTTTCCTTCTTATTCTCTTCGAGCAATTTTTTGGTAAGGGGTAACGCCTCCTTGGCAGCATATATCTGATCGATGTCGCCCTCGGAGTAATCCTGATAAACCTCGCGATGCAGAATTGCAGGCACGGGAAGACGGTCGGTTAACCCGGGGGACTCATCGGGATAACCCAGAACAACTGTAGTAACGGGGACTACCCCTTTGGGTAGCTTTAGAACCTCGATAATTTTATCGGCAGTGTAGGTTGTTGTACCTAGATAGCATATACCAAGCCCCTCCTCTTCGGCGGCAATGCAAACATTCTGCGCAACCAAAAGCGCATCGATGGCAGCGGTAGTGAACGACAGAAAATTGTCGTAACCAGGCACGGCGTTGCGCTGATTGCACCACTTGTTAAACCGGTTAAAATCGGCACAAAAGGTTAACACCACAGGCGCCTGCTTAACCATAGGCTGATTAAAATGGCATGGGGCAAGCTGATCCTTTACGGCTTGATCTTGAGTCACAATAATGCTGTAAACCTGCATATTCCCAGTGGTAGAGGCCCGGGTGCCTGCGTAAAGAATATGGTTAAGCAACGACTCCTCAATGGGGGTACTCTTGTACTTTCGGATTGATCGATGGTTCAGAATGGCGTTCATATAGATACAGCTTACAGGTTAACAAAAAGGCAATCACTGTACGCATCAAGAACAACTACGCTACAGCCCTTGCGCAAAAACGAATGAAAAATTCTTAACTAGGCAAAGGAACAAGATTTGACAATAAAATCAATCAATATTGTAGTGTTTTACAACATCCTGATGAAACATGGAGCGAGCTTTAGGTAACCCTCAGTAGGTTAACACCAGGGCACCTCTTTGCGCGATGGAGTATAGCTCAACGGCATGCGCTTTGGCATGCTCACTGATTGATGCAAGCTGCCAGGACGGTACGGTTTCATCAACCACCACCAATTTTGGGCTTACAATGTTTAAAAGCGCCGGAAAGAGATGTGCAACGCCACGAGTAATGAGCATAAGATCGACATGTAACCTATGCGCTGACATAGCCCTATTAACATCTGAAGGTTCGGGAATAAATATGAGCTTATCACTAAAATGCAACCAGCTACCCAGCTCATTTTTACTTAACGATACAACATCCCGAAGACCTCCATCGGTAACATCGGGGTGATTAATTGGAATAACCTGCAGATCGCTGCTTGCCCCTATCCTATTTAAATATCCTCCAAGGATAAAAGAATAGGCATTGGCAAATTGCCCCGTAGTTGTATCAACCGCACAAAGAGCTACGCTTGATCCCTCGCGGAAACTCAGAAGCGATTTCTGCCTATGTGCAAACATCACCAGTTCGGACTCACGGCTTGCAACCGTATAGCGATATGCATTCTCGACAAAGAAAAACAGAAGAGAGGCCAGCATTAACCTTAGGTAAACCGGCTTTCGATTCTCAAGCAAAAAGGCGAGCATTAGAATTGCCAGAAGCAGGCTAACTGCTTGCGTTTCACTTATTGAAATACCCGTAGTGGTAGAGTATGGTAAACCCTCGGTAAAGCGAACTAGGTAGTTCAGTAGCGACAATGACTCGTTTAAAAGCCAGCCCAGGGCATTGGCAAGAATTGGAATGGGTGAAAAAACTAGCAAACCGATAGCTAGGTAAAGTATTATAAAGGCCATTGGAATTGCGAATAGGTTTGTAAGAAGAAAATAGTTAGGAAACTGGTTGAAGTAGTATAGCCCCAGCACGAATGTCCCCAGCTGTGCTGCCAACGAAACCGCCACCAGACCCCAAACCTTGTCGACAACCCTATTTTTGATATACAACAGGTTGTAGATATATGGATAGAAAAAAACGATGGAAATAACAGCCAGATACGAAAGCTGAAAACCTACCTCGGTAATTAGCATGGGATTGGCCACTAACATTACAAATGCCGATGCGCAAAGGGTATTGTATATACTCGACTGGTGGCTAAAGGCGGTGCCCATAATTACGAAAGAAAACATAAGGGAAGCACGCATCACCGAGGGCGATAGCCCAGTGAATACCGCAAAGAACCAGAGGAATAGTATTAGCAACAAGGCCTTGTAAAGCTTGGCTCTTCTACCACTACCAAAAAAGAAGAGAAACGCCGATAGGGTTGCATAAAGTATTCCCACATGAAGGCCCGAAACGGCTAGAATATGCATTGCACCTGATGCTGAGAAAACACGCCGTGTTTCCTGGTCGAGTAAACTTTTATAGCCCATGGTGAGCGCCGACAGAACAGCCAAGTTTTCGCCTTCAATTCCAACACGCTGAAAGAGCGAAAGCAAACCAGCACGAAGCATACTGGTTGTGGAGTGCAACCAATGAGGCCTTGCACCAACCCTCATCCAATGGTCAGCTGGAACAAACGATACCCAATAAATGTTTCTCTTTGCAAGGTACTTGGCATAGTTGAACTGGTATGGGTTTTTAGCATCAGGTGGAGCAGTAAAGTTTGATTTCAAGACAAGGACATCGCCATACTTCAGCTCCGACACAAGGGAGTCGGATGCAGAAAAGTAAAGCAACGATTTCTCGTTAACCGACTTCCACTCGTTGTTGCTGTGCACCATGGTGAGCGTTACATGAACTCTTGTGCTCGATAGGCGTACCTCGGGGGCATCAATCACCCTAGCAATGGTTCTGTAATCCTGACTCTGGTCAATTGCACTGCTTGACTGGGTTAGCTGGGTAAGGGAAAACCCTGCAACAAAAAGGAAAAGGCTAACAACCACACCAAACACCCAACGGTAAGCCCAAGTGAACGGTATTGCGAAGGAAGCAATGAGCAATCCGAACAGCGACGACACAACAACAATAGCTTGTAGTGGGCTAAACTGAAAGTCCAACACCAAAGCCATAATAATACCGCCAGTAAAGGGAAGCAATAGTTTGAAGAATGGAACCTGAGCGCCCATATACCTCTTATTTGGTATAACCCTAGGTGTAAGTTACACCGATAAAATCAAAAAATCAATGGGTGTAAAAATTTGGCAATAAAAAAGGCCCCGAGTTGCTCGGGGCCTTTCTATGGAGAAATGAGTTAATTATCTTTTAATTACCCTACGAACGGTACGCTCACCACCCTGTCCTTCGACAGAGATTAGGTAAACCCCGCTAGGTAGATTCTCGGTTGGGATAGAAACCCTGCTATCGCCATGCAGCTGCATATTCATAACCTGCTGGCCAATAAGGTTCACCACCACAACGCTACGAGCGTTCTGTACATTATCAATCCAAAGCGTTTGGCTAAATGGGTTGGGATATACATTGATGTTCTCCTCGGTAACAACACCAGCACTTGTTGCCAGCTCAATATCGCTAGCGTTACGTGGTGCTAACCTGTGCTCACTAAAAGCAAACAGACCAAATCCGGTGATGTTGTACTTCTTGCCAACCTCAATAGTTGCTGGGTCAAAAGCATATAATCCTGGATCAATTGAAAGAACACCACTGCCATCGTTCACCAAGAACCTTCCGTTATCCTGTGCATTATCGGTACACTCGGCATCCTCAACGCGAAGAAGCATACTCTGCCACTGATAACCATCGGGCTGAGCAGAAACCTCAGCTGTGGTAAGCACCTTAGGTTCTGGTACATCATTATCGCTACTTAGCACTTCAAACGTAGGATTAGTTAACTGAACAAAGTTGTAGAAATGGTCAACCTTACCAGTTACTTGCACCTCATCGCCAATGGCTGGGTTTCCGGTATCAGTATTTGTGTACACCAGAATACCATTCCATGCTGTTACACCATCCTGAATAAAGAAACCTCGCTCATTACCACTATAGAAATAGGCTCCAGTTACAATACCTTTGGTTGTAACCACTTCGCCTTGGTATGGGCTTAGGGCTGGATCCTCTGTGGTGTAACGCACCTCGTAGATGGTTAGAACAGAAACCTCGTCGATGGTAAAGGTTACAGAACGTGATACCTCGGGGTTTAACACATCGCCATTGTTATCAACCAGCCACATGGTTAGGGTGTACTCGCCTAATGCCAAACCAGTAAGTTCAAAATCATCGGTAGTTTTCAGCTCAACCTCGTCACCATCATTTAGCTTGTAAACAACGTATCCATCGTCGTCGCCACCAGAGTTATCGCCAACCTGGAAGTTGTACACAGCAAAGCTAACAGTTACCTTATCGTCATATATCGTGCTACCATCGGCTGGAGACGTAATGCTAAGCGTTGGTTCATTACCATGCCATCCAATGAATGACAACTCATCAGCAGGATAAACGATCCATTCGCTATCGTCGGCATTGGTCCCGGCCGATGCTGCCCAGTTGGTATTGCCAATTGTAATATCGCTCTTGCGAACAAGAGTGTGGTCCTGAGTAGCATTTTCAACACCAGCAACTGCCCAAGCCGTATTCTCAGTTTCAACACCAATAACATCTATAAGAACAAGGTCTTCGCCTTCTTTCTTAAACAGGCCAATTGCATCGTTACCTGTGAATGAAACAAGTCGGCAACCATCGCAATCGCTACCATAACTTAATGAAAGGTCTCCAACTGAAGTAATCTCGTCGTCGGCTTGTGAATTGTATATAACATACACTTTACCAGCATCAAGCGTTCCAGTAAGAGGAAGAATATACTCTCTCATTTCATTTCCATCACGAATTGCCCATCCACCACCATTGTATGCTGCCTTCACTACGTAGTTGGAAAGATCTAGCGTGCTGCTGGTTGGGTTATACAGCTCAATTGCACGGTTATTACCATTGGCTTTACCCTCAATATACTCCGAAATAAATAGATCGCCAATAGGTTCCACCATGGTGGTAAAGGTCCATTCTGTTTTATCGTCAAGCACAGGAGATAGATTGCCAGAAAGATCCTTAACAACACCTGCATCGGCAAGGATATAGTACTCGGTTTCGAACGCCAGGCCAGTTACGCTAATGGTAAGCACATCGTAACTGATGGTGAAATCCGTTTCGGTAAAGCTCAACACCTCGCTATCGTCGGAAACCTTATTGATGGTGATTTTACCAGTACCAGCCTCAATATCCTCATCGAATTGGATGCTAAGGGTAAAGCTAACGGGCACATCAACATCGCCCCATGCGGGATAGAACACAACCCCATCAGGAGATACATCATCTACCACGGTAAGCACCTCGGTGGTTTCGGCAAAGAAGGTGTTGTCGGTTGCATCTTCGATGCGAACGGTATAGGTACCAAAATCGCCATTGACCACGGTGTAGGTATACGCACCAAGGGCTGCGTCAACTGGGGCATCCTCGTTAAGCAGAAAGGCCTCGCCTCCAACCTCTGTCTCCACCACATAGATATCTACATAATCGATATTGGTTGCTGTCCATGTAAATTCAATCTCATCCCCGGTACGGTACGTTGCAGGCAATGCAGGGCCGGTAATCTCCAGCTCGCGGTTCTCACCGGTTATGGTAACCTTGTAGTAGGCAATGGTTCCATCCTCGGCGGTAACGGTGGCTACAACCACATCGCCATCGGCAAGCACCTGATCGGCATAGTCGAGCTCGGCCACTTCAGTGCCGTTTATCTTAACCAGCACGGTGGCAGCATCGTCGGTTGCGGCAATGGCAATACCTTTAAAATCGGTAAAGTCATCTACAAACAATGTAGCGCCTTCGTCGGTATCGGGATCATCAACCAAAAGGCCTGCTCTATCCAATACATTAAGGCCACCAAGGGTAAAGGTTTGTAGGGTGGCGTCGTCAGATAGGATTACCCAGTCATTGGTTGAGCGGGAGGTGAGCTGCATAGTTCCATTGTACTCACCAACCAGTGCCAACATCTCAACTATATTTAGCGTTGGGATATCCTCACCAATGTAATCGGCCTCGGCAAAAGCTGTGCGGAAAACTGAAGCTACATCGGCTTCGTCCTTGATATTGTAATTTTTACCTGACTCAAAAATGCCTGTTGATGTAAATACAATATTACTTAGCTTTACCAGCTTACCCTGATCGGCCGAGGTTAAGCTTCCCAGATCGGTAACAAATGGAATAACATCGTTACCAAGCGAAGCGGGTAAACCAGGATCTTCCAAGGGAAGCACCTGAACCATTGCTGAGTATATACTGATTTTACCAACAAGACCCGTAATCTCACTTCCGATAGGGTAATCCTCAGTAATTATACCAGTATTATCGTCTATTAGAATACCTGAATTATCGTCCTGGATATACTTTTGATTTCTTCCAGCACTTGGACGTGAGTAGGTAACAATGGCAGAACCATCGAAACGGAACTCCGTTCCACTTGCGTAACCCCTAACGGTAGCTAGGTCCGCAGCAACCGGACGAATGGTAAACTCGCCGCTCTCGGCTGAGTAGGTTTCGCTATCAACATCCTTTAGCCTAAGCTTGTAGGTTGTGGCAAAGTCTGTGTCGGCATCAGGAACTGTTGTTACCGAACCAGCTGCTGCGGGTAAACCAGGCTCTACAGCCATCCACGTACTTTCACTTGGGATCCAAACCTCAAGGTCAACCGTTGTAACGTTGGCCGAGGTCCAGGTTACCGTGATATCCTCACCACCATAGTATATCTCATCGGCATGGGTGCTGGTAAGCTCAATTACTGGGGCCGTAGCCGAGACGGTAGTAAACGTGGCGCTAGCAGGAGAATCCATTGGATTGCCAGCTTCGTCCTGAACGGCTGCAACGGTAAGGGTGTACGACTGCGAATTTAGCAGCGCAGCATCGGGCACTACTGTAATTACATTGCCTGTAATGGTTGCACTGAAATCTACAGGGTCGGTGCCAGCTGTAAATGTTAAAATACTCTCAACATTGCTGTTATCCACTGGAACGCCAGCGGGACTAGTGTAAATAGCCTCATTAAAGGTAATGGTGGGGTTTACATCAATGGCCACATCGGTGGCAGCATCCAATGGGAAGAATGTTGGAACTGGGGCTTCGGTGTCGGGGCCAGCTAATTCAGTTCCAACAAAAACAAAATTATCTATTCTGTTATTGCCTGCCGCAGCCGTAGCACCATCAACTACTAACTTTAAGTAAACAGTAGCTTGGTCATTTAGGTCAGTTACTGATGATAGGTCAGTGCTTCTTACAGTCCAAGTTGATGAATTATTAACAGTATTATCCCAAAATGGAGTATAGGTAACATTGTCGGTACTCCAACTCCAAGCATGAGAATTAAAACCTGTACCTGTACCTCTGGTTGCAAATGAAACTGCTATGTTTTCATAACCAGTGGTTGAAAGTTTAAACACAATTGCTTTCCCATTTGCACTATTATTTGCGATAGCTAAAGTATTTCCAGCGTTTACAGTAGGTCTAGGGTCGTTTAATGTAGAACCTCCAAATGTAGTTAATTCTGGGCTAGTTGCTTCTGAAGTCCAAAGAGAAGAGCCATTAGTTCCATCCAAATAAACATATGCTGTTCCTGACTGCTCTCCGTAATCTGCTGCAATTACATTTGATGTACCTGGAGCAGCTGTTAATGCATCAAATGACCAAGAGGCAATGTTTATTTGCCCCCACCCCACACCACTCCAGAGGAGCATGGTTGCGGCGATAAGCGTTGTTCTGAGTAAATGTTTTACTTTCATAGTCGTTAGGTTTAGTTAGTATTAAGTTAGGTATTGCATTTTGTAACGTGCTGCGGGGCAACTGTATATGCCCAGTAAATATGTGTCTGTTTTTAAAAATCCTCCCCAAAAAATTTATGGAAAGGGAGGTCAAGTTATTATTTTTTTTCAAACTAAACAACCAAAAATGGGGAAAGTTTTGAACAGGGTTGGGTGATTGGGTGAGTCGGTGACCTGCCTGACTGACGTCGGCAGGCAGGTTGGGTGAATGATTGGGTGATTGATTGATTGAATGATCCGCCAGTGGGCGGGCTGGTTGGGTGATTGATAGACCTGCCTTCGTCCGAAGGTCCCTACCATGGGTAGGTGAAATGGCAGCGTCAATGGGATAGAGAGTTTAGGGTTTAGAGTTTAGGGTTTAGGGTTTAGGGTTTAGGGTTTAGGGTTTAGAGTTTAGGGTTTAGGGTTTTGATTGGTTGATTGATTGAATGATTGAATGATTGAATGATTGATCCGCCAGTGGGCGGACAGGTTGAATGATTGATTGGGTGAGTGATTGATTGGGTGAGTGATTGATTGGGTGAGTGATTGATTGGGTGAGTGGATGATTGGGTGAGTGGATGACCCTGCTTGCCAGCGGGCAGGCTGCCTGCCTGACGTCGGTGGGCAGGTTGATTGATTGATCTGCCAAGGCAGGCAGGCTGTCAGCATCGGGCCAAAAACAAGTTGGGAGAGGCGGTTTTTTAGAAGACAGGCAGGGAGTGTTTTTTGTGACGTAGCAACCGAATCGTATCTTGCGAGTACGCCCCTACCTGCGTGGTTCGCAATGACGATTGACCTTTTTGGTAAAGATGCGGATAAACACTATAAGTTGCTTTGACATTTCATTGAACTCATTGATATAAATCCTAAATTTGTGGGATAACACAAATCTTATGACAAAGGATACAGCAATAAAACTATTCAACGACAAGCAGATTAGAACAATTTGGGATGATGAGCAAGAAAAGTGGTATTTCTCAATTGTTGACGTCGTTGGAGTTTTAACCGAAAGTTCAAACCCAAATAACTACTGGAAGGTCTTAAAACACAGACTATCAAAAGAAGGAAGTGAGTTGGTTACAAATTGTAACCAACTGAAAATGCTTTCGTCTGATGGAAAATATTACAAAACGGATGTTGCTGATACAGAACAACTTTTCAGACTAATTCAATCAATTCCTTCACCCAAAGCAGAACCCTTTAAACTGTGGTTGGCAAAAATTGGTAGGGAAAGAATTGACGAGATTGAAGACCCTGAAATTGGAATTGACAGACTTATGGAAACCTACTTGCGTAAAACGACTTAAAAGCATTGAAGTTCGTAAAGAGCTTACAGATGAATGGGACAATAGGGGTGTAACAAAAGGACAGGAATACGCAATCTTAACCGATGATATAACAAAAGCTTGGAGTGGCTTAACAACGAAGGAATACAAGAACCTCAAGCAGTTAAAGAGAGAAAATTTGCGTGACCATATGACAAACCTTGAATTAGTACTGAATATGCTTGCAGAAGCGACCACAACTGAAATATCAAAAGAAAAGAAACCAAGAAATTTTAAAGAAAATCAAAAGATTGCAAAACAAGGTGGAACTATTGCAGGAAATACAAGAAAAGAAATTGAAGAGAAAACGGGGAAAAAAGTGGTTACAAGCCAAAATGCAAAAAAACTTATTGAACGAAAAAATAAAGAGCTGGAATAATTAAGGCTAGCATACAACATAGGGTGTAGCCAACCTCAGCACTCCTATCGTCGAGACAAGACACGGTGCTGACTGATACGGAACTTCGCAGCTTCATCGCCCGCTTGGAGCGATTTCGCAGAGGGAAAAGACCTGACAGCCCTGCCTGTCCACTGACATGGTGCGGAGCACCTGCCAATGCAGACAAGCTGTCAGCGTCTGGAAAGTAGAAAATGAGTTACGGGTTGGATGGTGGATGAGTGGATGAGTGGATGATTGAATGATTGAATGATTGGATGATTGGATGATTGAATGATTGATCTTACAAAGGCAGAGAAGTTGATTGAAGGCAAGGATTGCAGGTGGAACGCTAGTGAGTTGCGGGTTAGACGGTGGCGGGTTACGGGTTTGCCAGTTACGGGTTGGACGGTTACGGGTTGGACGGTGGTAGTAAAAATAATCGAGCCCTGCATTGAATGCAAGGCTCGCTTAGGGATAAAAACAAGATAATTTACCAGTAGTGTCCGACTAAGTATTTTGTAAAATGATAATAATGTAATAGATTTCTCGCTTCGCTCGAAATGACAGACTGTTACGCTGTTAGGGGGGGGTGAGGGGGTGAAGGCGGCGTAG
>Ga0334894_1002136_pt1 | contig 14173 bp, 10 predicted proteins | sample GraSluR3_MG_6_FD_207225 | JGI IMG/M metagenome (GOLD analysis project Ga0334894, IMG submission 207225) | Sludge microbial communities from methane-producing bioreactor in Wageningen University, Netherlands - Granular Sludge_12_05 R3 | ecosystem: Engineered > Bioreactor > Anaerobic >... | reverse complement strand
TATCTCCCGAACGCCGGCGAGCGCCGGGTCACAATCGACCCCTTCGTGAGCCGCAAACGCGGGTCGCTCCGACGCGGACCTCGGCCGCACCTTGACGCATCCGGGGTACTTGTCGAACGGGTAGCATTCGGGTGGGATCGGCGCCTCGGGCGCGGACCGACCGTTTCCCGGCTCGGTTCCCAGCCGATTCGATGATTCGGACGTGAGGGAACCTCCCTTGTCGGCCCAGGACGCGATGCTGGTCGCGACATCCCCCCCTCGACCGCCGTTGCGACGTGCGTTCGCAGCGGGCGGGATGGGCTGGGAGGGCTTGTCCACGCCGTTGGCGCCCGCAACGGTCGCGGCGGTTGCCTCGACGGGTTGGGGCCACTGCTCGACGACGGTCAGGGTGCCGTCCAGGTAGCCCTTCCGACAGGCATGGCGCTGGATCTTGCCGCTGGAGGTCTTGGGAATACTGCCCGCCTTGATCAGCACGATCGCATCGACCGACGTTTCGTGCTCGGCGGAAACGGCCCGGCGGATCGCCTGGAAGACGTCGCTCAGGTCGCCCTTGGCGCGTCGTTCGAGTTCCTGCACGACGACGAGCTTCTCCCGGCCCTCGGCCTCGACGGCGAACACGGCCCCGCTGTCGGGGCGGAGCCGGGGATGGCTCCGCTGCACGGTGAGCTCGACGTCTTGAGGATAGACATTCACGCCGTGAAGGATGATCAAGTCCTTGATCCGGCCCGTGACGAACAGTTCGCCGTCGTCGAGAAAGCCCAGGTCGCCGGTTCGCAGGAAGGGCCCTTCCCCCGTGTCGCTCAGATGAGCCCCGAATGCCTTCCGGCTGATGTCGGGCCGGCGCCAGTATCCTTGGGCCACGCTGGGACCGCGCACCCAGATCTCGCCGATGCGGCCGTCAGGGCAACTCGCCAGGGTCTCGGGATCGGCGATGACGATCCTCTGGTCGGGCATGGTTTCGCCGCAGCCGACCGCCGCGCGAGCGCCTCGATCGCCCGGTGCGGCGCGCCGCACCGTTCCCTCGCCGATGGCCTGGGCGTCGAATCGGCGGATGACGGGGGGCCGCTTGGCGTAGCCGCCCGAGACGATCAGGGTAGCCTCGGCCAGGCCGAAGCACGGGAAAAAGGCCTCGCGACGGAACCCGCAGGGCTCGAAGGCTTCGGCGAATCGTTCGAGGGTCTCTTCGCGAACCGGCTCGGCGCCGTTGAAAGCCACTTCCCAACTGCTCAGATCGAGCTGGGCCCGCTGCTCGGCGGTGATCTTCTGGACGCACAATTCGTAGGCGAAGTTGGGGCCGCCGCTGGTGGTTCCGCCAAACCGACTGATGGCCGAGAGCCACCGAAACGGCCGCTGCAAGAAGGCCATCGGCGACATGAGCACGTTGGGGCGTCCCACGTACAGGGGCTGCAAGATCCCGCCGATCAAGCCCATGTCGTGGTAGCTGGGAAGCCAAAACACGCCCAGACTCGAGCGAGTGTGCTCGAAGGCATGGGCAATCAGCGCCGAATTGTGAATGAGATTCGTGTGGTTGAGGACCACTCCCTTCGGGGTTCCCGTCGAGCCCGACGTGTATTGCAGGAAGGCCACCGTGTCGCCGTCGATGTCGGGCATCTGCCACCGTTCGTGCATCCCCTCGGGCACGTGGCACGTGGCGAGCCAGGTGAGCTGTTTCAGGTGGGGCGTGTCGTCGATGAGCGGCTCGACGCGCTGGAGCACGACGTCGGTGGTCAGGGCCACCTTGGCGTCGGCATCGTCGGCAATGGCTTGGATCCGCGCCAGCGAGCGATTGCGGCGCGGAGGATAAACGGGCACGGCCACCACGCCCGCGTACAAGCAACCGAAGAACGCCGCGATGAACTCCAGTCCCGGTGGATACAGCAGCAGAGCACGCTCTCCGGCGAGCCCGAGCGACTCCAGCCAGGCTCCAATGGCCTGGGCCTGGCGGTCCAGCTCGGCGTTGCTCAAATGCACCTGCTCATTCTCGCCGTCGACGAGGTAGGTAAAGGCGACGTCGTCGGGCTGGTAAGCCGCGCGATGGCGCACCAGCTCGACCAGGTTCGGCGGGCCAAAAAAAGTTCCGGGCAAGCGATCCGATGGCACGGCGGTGGGAACTCCCGCTACGCATACATCACGTTGGTCAACTCACGGCGCAACACGGGGCGCCAGTCGAGGCAGCCTCAAATCGAACGACGGAAGGCGGGGCCCGCGAAGACTCGGCGGCGGCAATATCCCCAAGAACGTCCGCCGATTGCTCTCCCCGGGCAAGAACCTTACCGGCTAGCCAATCTGAACAGCTTACCACGAGCGTGACGTCGGTACAAACAAAAACCCTTCTGTCGCTTCGGCCGATTCTGCCCGCGACTGCGAACCGTTCTGCCCGCAACGGCAAGACTTGTCTTTTCTTCGCAGTCCATTCAGATTACTCGATCGGTCCATCTTATGCAACAATCCCCCCTTCCAGTCGGCGAATTGGACCGGCAAACCCGCCTCGCGCGGGGGAAGCGGCCGGGCCACGCGAGACGGCCGCGATCCCGAAAAAATACCCTCGGAGAGGGGTGTCCGTTCCGTGACTTTGACCCCCGCGAACCGACCTGCTACGATGACCGATGGAACGTTCGGGCCGGTGGCACCTTTCTCCGGACGGCAGGAGGCGTTCGATGATCCGTCTGCAATGTCCAACCTGTCAGGCCAAGCTCAACGCGAAAGCCGAGCTTTCGGGCCAGAAACGCAAGTGCCCCAAGTGCGGCACGCTATTGGAGATTCCTCAATCGGGCCCCGAGGAATGGGTCGGCGATGCCCCCGACGAGGAGCGGATCGGCCTGGATGAGGCGATCCCCGGCCAGAGCGTCCACGTGGCCGACCAGCCGCCCCTGCCCGTTGCCCAGGGACCGGAACGGCTCGATCATCTCAACCGCTATCTCATCTGCGACCGGACCAAGATCTTCGCCCTCTGGGAGGACAACGGCAACGGCTGGATGCTCAAGACGAACGTGGGGTACGTCCGAGCCAACCGCAACGCCGATCTTCTGCCTTCCCAGGGGAATTACACCCTGGTCGAACTGATCATGGAGAGCGTCGACGATCAGCTCCGACTGGCGGGCATCCGCAGCTACGCCCTGGCCGAGCGTTGGGCCCTGACCGAGATCAACCTGGGCGACGACCGGATTCTCAAGAAGGTCGTCGGTCCCGGCTCCTTGAACCGGGAGCAGAAGGCGGCCGTGCGCAAGTTCCTCGGCGAGCACTTCATGCGAGAGGTGTGGGGCGAGGCTCGGGAAGTTCTCGACTACCTGGGAAATCGCGACTTTCACTCGCAAGGGGTGGGCTGACGCCCGCCGGGCACGCTTCGTCGGCCTCGATCACCTTGCCGACCGCCTCGGCGACCCGGCGGCAGAGTCGCATGGTCTCGCCGAATTGCGCGAAGGTGAGCGATTGGTAGCCGTCCGACATGGCGCGCTCGGGATCGGGGTGAACCTCGACGATCAGACCGTCGGCCCCCGCGGCGATGGCCGCGGCGGCCATCCGCGGCACGAGGCTCGTGTGGCCCGTCCCGTGGCTGGGATCGACGATCACGGGCAGATGGGTCCGCTCGTGCAGGTAGGGCACGCTCGCCAGCGGCAGGGTGAACCGCGTGTGGGTCTCGAACGTGCGGATTCCCCGCTCGCAGAGCATAACGTTCGGGTTGCCCGCGTTGAGCACGTACTCGGCGGCCAGGAGCAGCTCGTCGATCGTGGCGCTGGCCCCCCGTTTCAGCAGGACCGGCTTGCCCGACGCCCCGGCCTCTTCCAGAAGGCGGTAGTTCTGCATGTTGCGGGCCCCGATCTGGAGGACGTCGGCATAGCGGGCCACCAGCGGTACGTCGGAGGCGGCCATGACCTCGGTGACGACGGGTAGGCCCGTTTCCTCTCGGGCGGCGGCGAGGATCTTCAACCCCTCCTCCTTGAGCCCCTGGAAGCTGTAAGGGCTGGTCCGCGGCTTGAACGCTCCACCCCGAAGGGCCGTGGCCCCGGCCGCTTGCACGGCCCGCGCCGTCGAGATCGTCTGCTCGTCGCTCTCGACCGAGCAGGGCCCGGCGATGATGCCCAGGTGGCAGTTCCCGACGCTCAGCGGCCCCACCCGAACCACCGTCCGCTCCGACTTCACCTCGAGACTCGCCACCTTGTAGGGCGCCAGGATGGGCACCACCTCGGCCACCCCAGCGCAGATCTCGAGCGACTGGCGGTGCTCGTCGCGCTTGTCGCCGATCGCGGCAATCACCGTCCGCTCGGTCCCGTAGATGGGATGCGACTTCAGGCCCAGCTCCTCGACGAGCTGGATCACGTGATCGATCTGCTCCTGGCTCGCCCCCTTCTTCATCACGACAATCATGGTCGGAACTCCTTGTGCGGCAATGGGTCCGGCAATCCAACAAAAAAAGCCCCGAGATCCTTGCGGGTCTCGGGGCTCTGGTTTGCCGACGCTAGTTACTTGAGCTTACAAACCATCTCCGGGCCCGCGACCCCGCGGGTAAAAGTAAAACCGGAAATCGTTGGCCCAAGCGCTCATGGGGTAAGAATCGTCGCCCAAGAGGGAAACTCTTGACTCTCTAAGCCATTTTCGCATGCGGGGCGGAGAAAGCAAGCCCCGAATCGGAAAAACGCCCCCAACCGAGCCCGAGGCCGGATCGGGCGGACCTACTTGAGGCAGTCGCGGTGGTCGTAGACCTTGCGGATTGCGCGGGCCACGTCGTCCATGTCGCTGCGCGTGCCCAAGAGCAGGCGGTGCTCGAGCCAGACGCCTTGGGCGAAGGAAATCGTTTCGCAGTTGGGGCAGTAGACCTCGCGGTAGTCGAGGTCGGGCCGAACGTTGCGGTAACCCGTGTAGGGGCCGAATCGGGCCTGCTCGAACACGGGCTGGCGGTAGAGCGGGACGGGATAGGCCGCCGCGGCGGGGATGCCTTCGGCGTTCAGGGCCTTCAAGAACACCTCCCTCGCGAGGCCGAACTCGTCGGCATCGATGCGCAGCGCGAACAGGTGGTAGGCGTGCCGGGTGCAGTCGGCATCGCGGGCCTGGGGGTGGATGCCGGGGATGGGCGCCAGACGCTCGGCGAGATACGTGCCGTTTTCCTCCCGGGTGGCGGCCTGGCTCTCGAACCGCTCCCATTGGGCGTGGAGCACGGCGCCTTGGAACTCGCTCAGCCGGTGGTTCCCGCCGAGAAGGAAGTGTTCGTACCAGGCGTGCCCGGGCCGGCGCCCGCAATTGTGCAGCGACCAGAGCCGCGCGGCCAGCTCGTCGTCGCTGGTGAGCACGATGCCTCCCTCGCCGCTGTTGAGGTTCTTCGACGCCTGGAAGGAGAACACCGCCAGATGCCCGATCGAGCCGACGCGCCGCCCCTTGTACTCGGCCCCGTGGGCATGGGCGCAATCCTCGATCACCGTGAGGTTGTGGCGCCGGGCAATCTCCATGATGGGGTCCATCCTGGCCGGCAGACCGCCGAGGTGCACGCAGATGATCGCCCGGGTTCGCGACGTGACGGCCGCCTCGACGGCTTCGGGGGCGACGTTGAACGTGTCGACGTCGATGTCGGCGAAGATCGGCGTCGCGTTGACCTCGACGACCGACGAGGCCGTGGCCAGAAACGTGAACGGCGGCACGATCACCTCGTCGCCCGCCTCGATTCCCATGGCCAACAGCGCCAGGCGCAAACCGGTCGTTCCGTTGACCACGGCAATGCCGTGCCCGGCCTGGTGGTACGCGGCAAAGGCCCGCTCGAAGCCGACGACCTGCTCGGCTCCGATCTTGCCCCATCGGCCGCTTCGCACGACTTCGACCAGTCGACGCTCCTCTTCCTCGCCGAAGATGGGCCAGGAGGGAAACGGCTCGGTTCGCACCGGAGCCCCGCCGTGAATCGCCAGAGTATCGGCCATGGGCTTCGAACCTTCGAGTCTTACGCTGGAACTTCTTCGGGCCGTGCGTGCATGTTGTGGAGTGTTGGAGTGATGGAACGATGGGCCCCATCCGGGCACCATTCCATTCTTCCATCACTCCGTCATCCCCAGCGTTCCATCATCGGCCCCCCGCTGCCGCCGCGGGCCGCGTTGATCTGCACACGGGAGCGGTGAATCCGGTCGATGGCGGATGCGGTCATGTTTCGCTGCCGCGGCGGCTGTACCAGGTCATGAGCCCGCCGATGGCGATCAGCACGGCGGCCAGTCCCAGGTTCAGTCCGAAGGCCAGCCCGCCCGTCACCCAAGGTTGAACCGCCAGCATCAGCACGCCGATCAGCACCACGGAGATTCCCACGATGAAGAACGGCGAGAGCAGCTTGGTGTCGGGCGAGAGGCGATCTTCCTCCAACGCGCCGATGGGCACGCGAAGCCGATCGTGAAACGCGTCGACCCGGCCTCGCTCCGCGGCGTTCATGGGCTTGATGCAACTCACGACGAGCATCGCGATCAGGGTCACCAGGGCGTTGGCCGTGAACAGGAAGACCTCCTTCTTCAAGGGCGTCTCGGCGTACCACGCGGTCGCGGGAAAGACGACCTCCTCCTTCACGGGGTTCCAGGTGATTCCGCAGACCAGCGCCGATTCGGTCTTTGCCGGCAGGGCGAAGTGAAACAGGAAGAACAGCCCCAGCCCCACGGCCAGCCCCGCCAGGAAACCGACGATCGCGCCCGCGTTGGTCACGCGTTTCGAAAGCAGCCCGAGAATCATGGGGACGGCCACGGGCGCCGTGGCGATGCCGAACAGGGTGACCATGTAGCGGAAGAGGTCTTCTCCCGACGTGCCGCCGAACCCCAGGGCCACGGCCAGCGCAAAGGCGCCCACCAGCAGGGTCATGAGCCGCCCGACGAGAACGAGTTCCTTTTGCGACGCGTCTTTGCGGAACAGGCGCCGGTAGACGTCGTTGGTCAGCACGCCGGCGCAGGCGTTGTAGTCGCTGCTGAGCATCGACATGGTCGCCGAGAACATGGCGGCCACGACGAGCCCCAACATGCCGGCGGGCAGCAGCAGGGCGCAAAGCCGGGGATAGACGAGCTTGTCGTCGGCCAGATCGCCGAGGAACTGCGTGGCGGCCATGGCGGGAAGAAACATCAGCGGCGGGCCGATGACGTTCAGCACGACCACGAACCAGCCCACCTTGGCCGCCTCTTTTTCGTCGCGCACGCAGTAGTATCGCTGGATGAGGGGCCATTTCACGCTGCTCCACGCCAGGCAGTACAGCGAGGCCAGCAAGACGACGTAGACCCAGTTGTATTCGACGTTGACGAACTGAAGGCGTTCGCGATCGAAGACGAATTCGAGGCCGCCCGCCTTCTGGATCGACAGCGGCAGCACGACGAGCACGGCAACGCCCATCACCACGAACTGGATGAAGTCGGTCACGGCCACCGCCCATAGCCCGCCCATGAGCGTGTACAAGAGCATGATCAGCGCGGAGGCCACCATGGTGTATCGGACGGGCTCCTCGAGCCCGAGGGCGGCCAGCGCGGGGATTTCGGGCAGGCTCAGGCAGCCCGCGATGAAGCTGCCGATGGCGATCAGCTTCAACGCGTCGTCGACCATAAGGACGGGCAGCCCCTGCCAGGTGAAAAGCTGGCGCAAGCCGAAGCTGTACCGGGTTTCGAGGTATTCGACGGGGCTGTCGATCCGCGCCCGGCGCCACTTCTTGGCGAACAGGACCACGCTGAAGATCGTGGCCGGCACGGTCACCCAGTAGAGCGTCACGGCCACCCAGCCGTACTGGTAGGCCAGGGCCGAGAAGCTTACGAAGGCGAACACGCTGAAGCTGCTCATGAAGAACGAGGCCCCGCTGAGCCACCAGGGGATCGTGTTTCCCCCGCTGAAATAGTCCTTCATCCCGCGCATGTAGCGGTAGAAGTACGCCCCGATGCCCAGCATGAGCACGAAGTAGCCGACGAGCATCACGTAGTCGGGAAACTCGACGTGGGCCTGTGCGAGTAGCGCCATCGGAAAGGTCCCTCCTTCTCAGGCCGCCCGGGGCGTCAACCGGCCGCTGAAGTCGCCGGCGGCAACGTGCCCATCGTAGGGCGGGGCCGCCGGCCATGTCAAGCAGCAGGGAGCCGGTGCGGCGCCGAGGGCATGGGGTGCCACGAGGCCGCCTGCCCCACGCCCTTCGGCGCGCCGACGCGGGCGTCGATCGTCACGCGCAGCGACGCTCCCAGGACATCGTGGCGGACCGCCGGAAATGACCTCCCCTACTTCTTGCCCAGCGCCCGCTGTTGCTGGAAAAACCGCGTGAGGATCGCCCCGCACGGCCCGGGCAGCACGCCGGCGACGATCTGGCACTGGTGGTTGAGCCGCGCGTCGTCGAGGAGCCGATACAGCGAGCGAACGGCCCCGGCCTTCGGATCGGTCGCGCCGTAGACGACCAGGGGAATCCTCGCCTGAAGAATGGCCCCGGCGCACATCGGGCAGGGCTCGAGGGTCACGTAAAGCGTGCATCCCTCCAGACGCCACGACCCAAGCGCCTCGGCCGCCTGCGTGATGGCGATCATCTCGGCATGGGCCGTCGGATCGCGAAGCTGCTCGCGCTGGTTGTGGGCCGAGGCAATCATGCGATCACCGCAGACGATGACCGCGCCGACGGGCACTTCGTCTTCGGCCAGGGCCTGTTCGGCTTCTTGAAGGGCCAGCCGGATGAGATGTTCGTGCACGCTATTCACTCAACCCAAGCTGGCGTTTGACGTCCGCCAGGGGAACGGTATGCTTCTGCTCGGACCGGTGATCGAGTAACGCCATCAGCTTGGCGTTCTGTCGCGTCCGGACGACCTCCTCATCGAACTCATCGACCACGGTCACCATGAACTCGGTACCGTCAGCCATGCGCACCAAGATGTCCTCATCCCGTGCCTGATCGAGGAAGGCGTTGACCTCGGTGGCCTGCGGAGGAATGGTCAATCTCTTCACAATTCGTACTCCTGACCATGCACGAAAAGTCTGTCCCCGTGTTTGTACCCGACCGCCACGATTCTCGCCACACCGACGGTCACATCGACATCGTAAAAGACGCGAAAGGCACCGATTCGCAGTTCCCATTCCGCCAGTTGATTGGGGCGTAGCTGCTTTCGGTTACGCGATGGTTGGGCGGCTTGGATTGGGAGTTGATTCTCGATGCCAGCAATGACCCGCTGCTGGTCGTATTTCCGGAACGATCGCAGGTCGTCAACGGCTTCCTGCGTGAACTCGATTTGAAGCATTGTCAATCGGACCAGCTTGTCGGCACACCCTCGAATACTCCGCCCGATATCCCGCTGGATACGGCCTGGTGCGCGAGATCCCGGCCGCGAGAGCCTTTTCTGGCCGTCACAACTACCGTACTATAAGCATGTCATGGAACGCCGGCAAGACGCCCCTTCGAATCGCCCGACGCGCGGTTTCGACCCCGTGTAAGGAGTTCCCATGTCGAACCTTTCCGACCCGCCCGAGCGAAGGGCCACCCTGATGGCCGGAATCCCCGAGATCAACAGCTCGCTGTTTTGGAGAATTCGCTTCTCGGTCGGCGATCCCGTGGCCTGGATCGAGATGCCGGGCGACGGCGCGGCCCGGGAGTCGATCTTGATCCTTCGCGACATCGAGATGGATCGCGCCCGTGCGAAGGCCCGGGTCGATCGGGTGGCCTGCCCCGCCCACTACGCGCCCGAGGGCGGGCTGTCGGGCGACCGCGAGACGGCCACGGCCCAGGCGGTCGCCGAGTGCCTGCGCCGCGCGGGCGTCACCCACGTCGTGGCCGATCGAACGCTGCCTTTGATCTTTGCCGAGATCGTTCGTCGGGCGGGCATCGCCGTCGCGTGCGATCTGGAGATGGGGGTTCGCCAGCGCCGCGCGAAAGACGAGCAGGAGATCGCCCGGCTCCGCGAGTCGCAGCGCGTGACCGAGGGGGCGGTCGCGATGGCCTGCCGCCTCATCGCGTCGGCCGAGGCCGCGCGCGACGGCACGTTGACGCACGAGGGCGCGACGCTCACGTCGGAACGCGTGCGCGCGGCGATCGATCATTGGCTGCTCGAGCGGGATTTCGGCGGGCCGGCGCCGATCGTGGCCGGCGGGCCGGCGGGCGCCGATTGCCACAACCTGGGCTCAGGGCCGCTGCGGACCGGCGAGCCGGTGATCGTCGACGTCTTTCCCCGAAACCGCCCGACCCGCTATTGCGGCGACTGCACGCGGACCGTGGTCCACGGGGCGATCCCCGACGCCGTCGTCGACATGCACGCCGCGGTCCGCGAGGCCAAGGCGGCCGCGACGGCGGCCGTGCGGGCCGGGGTAACGGGCGAGGCGGTCCACGCCGCAACCAAGGCGGCGATCGCCCGCCGCGGCTTCTCGGTCGGGCTCCCCGGCGACGACGCGCCCGATTCGTACTGCGCCATCACGCACGGGACGGGCCACGGCGTGGGGCTCGACGTGCACGAGCCACCCCTTCTCGACACGGGCGGACCCGAACTGCTTGTCGGCGACGCCGTCACGATCGAACCGGGGCTTTATCGCCGAGACCTCGGAGGTGTCCGCGTGGAAGACCTGGTCGTGGTCACCGCCGACGGATGCGAGAATCTCAACGAGCTTCCCGACGGGCTCGACTGGAGTTGACCGCCTCGCCGAACCTTGCTGGAAGTGTCGGTCCCCCGCCTCGACAATTCCTGCCGTTTTTCTGTGGCCCATTGCCTTTCACGGCCCGGCACCGCCGGGCCCCGATTCGGAGCCCCGCATGAAAGCCTCGACCATCCTGACGATTGCCGCCTCGCTGCTCGCGACGACCGCCCCGGCCGACGACTTCGCCCAACTCAGAGACCGCAACTGGCACCGCTGGCGGGGTCCGGCGGCCGACGGCGTCGCGCCCCACGCCAATCCGCCGATCACCTGGGACGAGACGACCCACGTCAAGTGGAAGGTGCGGATTCCCGGCAGCGGCAACTCGTCGCCCATCGTGTGGCAGGATCGCGTCTTCGTGTCGACGGCCGTCGAGACCGACCGGCCGGCGAAGCCGCTCCCGCGGCCCGATGTCGAGCCGCCCGGCGGCTACCTGACCAAGCCTCCCGCGCACTACTACCGATTCGTGGTCCTGTGTCTCGACCGGACGACGGGCCGCGTGCGCTGGCAGCGGGTCGCCACCGAAGCGGTTCCCCACGAGGGCCATCATCGCGACCACGGCTACGCCTCGGCCTCGCCCACGACCGACGGCCGCTTCGTCTACGCCTCGTTCGGCTCGCGCGGCATCTACTGCTACGATCTGGAGGGCAACCTCGTGTGGCAGCGCGATCTGGGCGACATGATCACGCGGTTCGGATGGGGCGAAGGCGCCTCGCCCGTCATCGACGGCGACTCCCTCGCCGTCAACTGGGACCACGAGGGGCCCTCGTTCCTCGAGGTGCTCGACGCCCGCACGGGCGAAAGCCGGTGGAAGGTTGACCGCGACGAGGCGACCAGTTGGTCGACCCCGGTCGTCGTGCATCGCCGGGGCACGAGGCAGTTGATCGTCAGCGCGAGCCGGCGCGTCGTCGCGTACGATCTCGACACGGGCGAGATCCTCTGGGAGTGCGGCGGGCAGACGGTCAACGTGATCCCCTCGCCGGTCGTCGCCGACGGGGTCGTCTACTGCATGAGCGGATTCAAAGGCGGCGCGCTGTACGCCCTTCCGCTCGATGCCTCGGGCGATCTGACCGGCAGCGATCGCATCATCTGGCATCGCGACCGGGGCACGCCCTACGTCCCCTCGCCGCTGTTGTACGACGATTGGCTCTACTTCACGCGCTCGAACAACGCGATCCTCACCTGCCTCGACGCCAAGACGGGCAAGCCGCTGATCGAGGGCGAGCGCATTCCGGGCCTGCAAACCTTGTACGCCTCGCCGGTCGGGGCCGCGGGGCGCGTGTACTTCGTGGGCCGCGACGGCACCACGGTGGTCCTGCGGCACGGCGCCCCGCTCGAGGTGCTCGCCACCAACCGGCTCGACGACCCGATCGACGCCTCGCCGGCCCTGGTCGACGGCGAGGTGTTTCTTCGCGGAAAGAGCTTCCTGTACTGCCTCGGCGAGTGAACCGTCAGTCGCTTTGGGCAAACGCCTCGTACTCGCCGGCGACGTTCGCCTCCCGGAAGTCGCCCCGGTGGAAGAGAAAGCGGTAGCGGAAGGTGACGCTCTCGCCGGCCGGGATCTTCATGTCGCCCGTGCCCTCGGGCTTGTTCTCGAAGTCGTGGATGCCGAAGGGGTTCGCGGCGACCAGGCCGTAGGTGCGCGCGTGCCACCAGGTGGGATGGCGCGGGTTCGTCGGGTGGTCGAAGATCGCGATGCCCACCGTCTCGCCTTCGATCGGCGCCCAGTAATCGACCCACTTGGCGCGCTTTCCCCACACGTCTTTGCCCTCGATCCCCTCGCTGTTGACGGCCTGGCCCCTGGCCGTGTGGTTGCCGCGCTTCGGGTCGGCCTGGAGGCGGAGCAGCGGATGGGTGCGCAGGCCCATGGTGCCCTCCTTCGTGTCGCCGAAGACGACCTCGCCGTGCGAGGCTTCGAGCGTGATGCGGAAGTCGAGGTAGCGGCCCGCCGGCGTCGTGCCGAACTCGAACACCCGGGCGTCGCTGCACACGACGCTCCCGTCGGGGGCGAGCCACTCGTCGCGGGTTCGGATGCGGTTCCCCTCGATCTGCATATCGCGCTGCACGATCCGGCCGGCTCTCTCCGGATGCTCCAGCCAGAACTGCACGCCGTTCACGTCGTCGTGCGTGTACCAGATCGACTTCTGGTGGGGATGGTCGTGCGCCTCGTTGTCGACTTCCTTCATGGGATAGTTGCGGGTCATTCCGACGCCCGTCGGCCCGATGACCGGATAGAAGATCGGCTTCGCATAGCCCTCGAAGACGTATTCGGTGAACGGTTGGCCGTCGATTCTGACGACGGCCTTGCCGTCGGTCTGGGTAATGGTCACCTCGGCGGCCGACGCGAAGCCGGCCACGACTGCCAGGACCAGGGCGGCCGCCGCGATCCGATGCCACAGTTTCGTCTGTCGGTAGCACATGAAAGCATTCTCCTTGTGTCGATCCAGGCCACGAGACTCCCGAACGTCCGGCCGTCGCGCCCCGCCCCCGGCCGCGCCGACCCGTGCATTCTATTGTAGCGTCGGGGGGAGGCGGGTTCCAAACGCCAGGTCGGTTCCTCGACTCGCGGGGGCGCGAGCCGCACTTGTCCCGCGGCTGCACGGGATCCTCGATTCGACGATCGGGCGGCTGGGCGACGTGACGCTCGAGCTGGGGCGCAACACCGCAGGCGACGCCACGGGCCTCGCCGCCCGCCGCCCCTCTCGCCTTCCTGCCGGCTCCCTCGCGAAGCAGCCATGCTCCCGACGACAACGCATCCGGCTCAGGCCGTGCGCGGCCACGTGGACAAGAAGCAGCCCCCGCGGCCGTTACTGCACGATGCCCGCCCGGCGCATCATCGTGAGAATCAGCTCGTCGAACGGGATCGCGGTCGAGGTGCGCGTGTAGCCGAGCCCGTAGGCGCGGCAGTACGACTCGACCGAGTCGAGGAACCGCTCGAAGGCTTGCCGGTACTGGCGGAGGCTCCGCTCGGTGACGGTCACCTTCTTGGCCGTGCCCGTCTCGACGTCGTACAGCTCGAGGTCGCCCCACAAGTCGGGCCGGGCCTCGCGGCGGTCGTAGATCTGCACGAGGTGCGGCTCGTAGTGGCGATGGCGGAGCACGTCGATTCCCCGCTGAAAACCGGCCGGGTCGTAGAGATCGCTGACCACGATCGCCAATCCCTGGCGCGGATTGCGGTGGACGAAGCTGCCGGTCACCCGGGCCAGGTCGGTGGCCGTCCCGCGCCCTTCGAGCCCCTCGAGGAACCGGAACAGCGAGAGGATGCGGTCTTTGCCCCGGGTGAGCGGGAAGCTGTCCAACGTATCGTCGGCAAAGGCGATCACCGAGACCTGGTCGAGTTCGGCCAGGGCGACGTAGGCCAGGCCCGCGGTTACCTGCCGGGCGTAATCGAACTTCGAGGGCTCGCCGAACCCCATGCTCCGCGAGCAGTCGACGAACAGGTACACGCGCAGGTCGGCCTCCTCCTGAAACCGCTTGAGCAGGGTCTCGCCGAGCCGGGCGTAGACGTTCCAGTCGAGGTAGCGCAGATCGTCGCCGGGAGCGTAGTCGCGGTGGTCGGCGAACTCGATCCCGCCGCCGAGCTGCATGGTCCGCC
>Ga0334894_1002134_pt1 | contig 14183 bp, 12 predicted proteins | sample GraSluR3_MG_6_FD_207225 | JGI IMG/M metagenome (GOLD analysis project Ga0334894, IMG submission 207225) | Sludge microbial communities from methane-producing bioreactor in Wageningen University, Netherlands - Granular Sludge_12_05 R3 | ecosystem: Engineered > Bioreactor > Anaerobic >... | reverse complement strand
CGCCAGGGCAATGACGCTCGCTAACGCCAGGGCCCAGATCTCTATCCTAAGACGCGTCTTCTTCATCTTTTATCCCTCCAGAATCGGATGGTAGAAGCCATCCCTCCGGCTTCTATCCCGCACCTCTCATCTCCGGGCAATATTGCCCACTGACTTTTTAAGAGGCGCTCCTTTCCTAAATAAGGATATCGCTTCGATGAATTATATAGGCATCCCTCGAAGAGTTTTTGTAGTATCGTATCGTATGATGAGGTTAAGATACGGTTGCAGTCATCGACGGATGAGGTGAATGAACTATGGGAGTCCGATTGGCATCCACATTAATAGCCCTTGTATCCATCATCGCAATCTTCGGCGCGGCGCAAGCGGCAGACCTGCCGACGATAGTCAACCTGATGATCACGGCCGGCGTCCCGCCGGAGGCGACGGCGGAGGAGAAGAAAGCTGGGGAGCTGGGACTTGTAAATCTTTACACCAATATATCCAGCAGAGACCTCGTCGCCACGGTCTTCTCAACCCAAGATTTCATAGACACTAGGGGCCGAATCCGGCTCACCCGCATGGGCCTTGAGTCGGAGTTCGAGTTCGCCATCTCCGGCAAGCACTCCGATGAGAAGCTCAGCGACCTCTCTTATCTGGAGCAGAGCCGGTTGTTAGAGACCTCCAAGAGGTACGTCGAGTCCACCGTCGTCTGCGGGACCAACGTCATAAACGCTAAAGGCTTCATGCCCCAGTCTTTCGATCAGAATCAGGATACCTACGCTGCCCTGGACCTGCTGGAGATCGAGTACAGTGCCGGCTTCCAGGCAGGGCTTCTCTTCGAGCCCGGCCATGAGAACGATGTCTGGCCCTATCCGGTGGAGGGGCACAACTTCCGCGCCGTTCCGGTGAGCAGCTACGACCTATCGGACGATAGGGTCGTCCTCCATGACGGCAGCTTCTCCGATGCCGGAATGGATGGAGAGGAGTGGTACGACGCCCTCGTCGGCAAGTTCGATGAGATAGAAGGAAAAGACGAGCCGATGGTGGTGAGCCTGACCAACACCGTCTCCGGCTCTGGAGAGTATCTGGATGCCATCAATAGGTTCATGGATTACGCCATCTCCCAGAATGCCACCTTCGTCACCACCATCCACCTCGTGGAGATGACCAAGGCTGGGGTCCTTGACGCATCAGAGCTGCCAGAAGAGGCCGCCCCGGAGGAGTGTCCCGAATGCGGCGAGGAGGAAGACGGGATCAATGCCACGATCACCGTCATCGAGGATATAGAGGCCAATGCCACCGAAGCTGAAGGCACCTGGTCATAATGGTGGCTCCAGAGAGGCGGCGAGGCGACCATCCTCCGAGCCGGAGGATGACTTTTTTTCCTCCCTTCGTGGGCATCACATCCTTCCGGTGCGGATCGACTCCTCCCCGCCGTCTCCCCTCCCAAAGCCCAAAAATGGCGGCAGAGCATTATGAAGGGGCCCGGCAGAAAACCTCCTCCTATGAAGCGGTCCGGTGGTGGTGGGCCGGGGCAGCTCACGCCCTCAAATCCATCAGATGCCGGTTTCTTGGGTCACCAGGAATATGAGTAAATTAATAAAGAGTTACTGACCATAAGGGTGAGTGATTATCATGATCCGATGGCAAACTCCGATAATCCTTATCCTGATCCTCGTCGACTTCGGAGCTGGAGCCCTCCAGGTCGACGGCTCTGGCACCAAAGACTTCTCGAAGATCCAGGACGCCATAGACGCCTCCGAGGCGGGCGACGAGATAGTCGTCAAAAACGGCACTTACGCGGAGAGCCTCGTCGTCGACTGGCCCATCACCCTGCGGGGAGAGGGGATGCCCCTCGTCGAGGGGTGCAATGCGACCTCCCCCATCATAACTATAAATGCGAGCGGTGTCGTCCTGGACGGTTTTATCATCGCCGGATGCACCAACGACTCCTGCGATTCAGCCTCGGTCCTCGTCCTCTCGGACGGCTCCAAGATCCTGAACAACACCATATACGGCTCAATGAGCCACGGCATCACTCTCCTCAACTCATCGGGTCACCTGATCTCTAAGAACCGGATCCACGACAACTTCAGGGCCGGGATCCAGCTCGCCGGGGCGAACTCGAGCCAGATCTCCGATAACGAGGTCCGCGGGAACGGATACGGAATCTACATCGAGGCATCCGAGGGGGCTGTGATCGCATATAACGATATCAGTGCCAACGGTGCCGATGGAATCGCCATCGTCGCCTCTTCAGGCCAGCAGATCACCGGAAACGAGATCCACAACAACTCTGAGAACGGGGTATACCACCTCGATTCGAAGAACAACATAATCGTGGCAAACACCATCCAGGACTGCAGAAATAGCGGGATCGACGTGGTGAGGTCCTTCAGCACTCTGATCGTCTTCAACACCATCGAGAGCTGCGGCGAGATGGGGATCAACCTCGACGAGACGGACAACATCGTCGTCAACCGGAATTTCCTATCAGCCAACGACATCAACGGGGTTTCTATCCTCGGATCTGACCACAGCACCATCTCCAACAACGTCGTCGAGAAGAACCGGGACAACGGCATCTCCCTCCGCCGGGATAGCAGAAACAGCATGATAGCGAACAACACCATATCGGAGAACAAGAGGTACGGCCTGATCTTGGACGAGAGCGACCTGAACTCCGTCCATGAGAACCAGATCCACCACAACACCAACGGCATCGTCATGAGATACTCCGCCGGCAACTCCGTCGTCGAGAACGTCGTCCGGGATAACGGCTTCGGCTTGAGTCTGGAGATGGTCGATAACGTGGTCGTCTCGAAGAACGAGATCGCGAACAGCTCAAGAGACGGCATCAGCCTCAATAGATGCGACCACAGCAAGATATGGGCGAACAGGATCCTGGACAGCGCCGCCGACGGGATCCACATCATCCGATCGACGGCGACGATCGTATCGGACAACGACATCCTGAGGAGCGGCGAGTACGGCGTCCAGATCCTGGATCAGAGCACCCAGAACCTCCTCTTGGCAAACCTGATCCAGGACTCGGCCCTGGGCGGAATCTACCTCTTCGAGGGGGAGTTCAACCTCGCCTCCTTCAACGCCCTGATCGATAACACGAAGTTCAACGGCTGGGATAATGGCGGCAACCTCTGGGACGGTAACTACTACAGCGATCATCAGTGCGAGGAGACATTCTGGCAGGTTCTATGCACTGAGCCCTACGAGGTCCGCGGCCAGAGGGGGGCGGTCACCCTCGACCGGAGGGCCTTCAGCGACCCCAACGTCGCCCTGGGGAGATGAGCCGGGGGGGCAGAAGCCCCCCAATCCCCCATCGCCGGAAATTCCTAAAATATAATCTCATATTTGAACTGAAATGAGCAGACTGATAAAGAGCGACTGACCATAAGGGTGAGTGATTCTCATGTACAGATGGCCAACAGCGGTATTGCTGATCCTGATCCTGGTCGGCCCCGGAGCCGGAGCCCTCCAGGTCGACAGCTCTGGCACCAAGGACTTCTGGAAGATCCAGGACGCCATAGACGCCTCCGAGATCGGCGACGAGATAGTCGTCCTGAACGGCACTTACGGGGAGAACCTCGTCGTCGATCGGCCCATTACCCTCCGGGGAGAGGGGATGCCCCTCGTCGAGGGGTGCAATGCGACCTCCCCCATCATAACTATAACTGCGAGCGGCGTCGTCCTGGACGGTTTCATCATCGGCGGATGCACCAACGACTCCTGCGATTCGGGGTCGGTCCTCGTCCTCTCGGATGGCACCAGGATCATGAACAACACCATATACGGCTCAATGAGCCACGGCATCTGCGTACTAAACTCCACGGGTCACCTGATCTCAAAGAACAGGATCTGCGACAACTTCAAGGCGGGGATCCGGTTCGCCGGGGTGAACGGTAGCCATATCGCGGAGAACAATATAAGCAATAACGGGTACGGAGTCTTCATCGAGCGATCCCATGACAACTGGGTCTCAAACAGCGATATCTGGGGGAACCGCGCCGATGGCATCACCATAGCCTCCTCCACCGGCAGCGAGCTCACCTCCAACTCGATCCACAGCAACGCCGACAACGGGGTGTACCTGGTGGATTCCAACAACAACATCTTGGTCGGAAATCGGATCCGGGACTGCGTGAATAGCGGGATCGACATCTACCGGTCCTTCAGCATCATGATCGCCTCAAACGCCATCGAGGGGTGCGACGGGATGGGGATCAACGTCGATTCGGGCGACAACAACGTCATGGCCTGGAACTCCGTATTGAATAACGACCTCGACGGCATCTCGATCCTCGGGGCGAGCTACAACACCATCTCCCATAACGTCGTCCGGAGCAATCGGGAGAGCGGCATATCCCTCCGGCTGGATAGCAGGAGGAACATGGTAATCTACAACAACTTATCGGAGAACAAGAGATACGGCATCGTATTCGACGAGAGCGACTCAAACTTCGTCCAGGCGAACGAGATATACAACCACTCGACCGCCCTCATCATCCGGTACTCTTCCGACAACTCCATCGTAGAGAACAGGATAATAGACAGCGGCTTCGGCTTGAGTCTGGAGGTGGTCGATAACGTCGTCGTCTCGAAGAACGAGATCGTCAACAGCACGAGGGACGGGATCCGCCTCTTCAGATGCGACAACAGCAACATCTGGTCCAACAGGATCCCGAATAGCGCCGCCGACGGGGTCCACATCATCAGATCGACGGGGACGATCGTCTCAGACAACGACATCCTGGGGAGCGGCGAATACGGGATCCAGGTTCTGGATCAGAGCGCCCAGAACCTCTTCCTCTCCAACCTGATCCAGAACTCGGGGCTTGGAGGGATATACCTCTTCGATGGGGGGTTGAACCTCGTCATGTCCAACGCCCTGATCGACAACAATAAGTTCAACGGGCGGGACAACGGCGGCAACCGGTGGGCCGGCAACTACTACAGCGACTTCGAGTGCCGTGAGATGATCGGGACGATGGTCTGCGCGGAGCCCTACGAGATCCGCGGCCATAGGGGTCTGATCATCCTGGACCACAGGCCCTTCGTCGACTACCACGTCATCCTCGGCCGGTAGGATCGGATGGGGGAAGGGCCCCTAGGCGGGCCCCCCCTCACTTTATTGCATCTATATCCCTCTTCAGCTCTTCGTCCAAGAGGGTCCCCTCCAGATTCGCCTTCGAGAGGGATACGAGGGTGAACTGGTCGACCTTCGCCCGGATGAGGTTCGCCCCCGCGAGGTCCGCCCCCGTCATCTCCACCGACGAGAGGGTGGCGCCCCGGAGGTCAGCCCCGGTCAGGTTGGCGTCGGTGAGGTAGGTCCTGTCGATGGTGGCATCCCTCAGATAAGCCCCCGATAGGTCCACCCCCCGGAGGTCGAGCCCCTGGAGGTAAGCCCGGCCCATCTTGGTGTTGCTGAGGTTCGACTTTATCAGCCGGATGGCGGTGAGGTCGGCGTCGGTCAGGTCGGCCCCCGAGAGGTCGGCGCCGGTCAAGTCCGCGTAGGATAGCTTAGTTCCCCGGAGGGTAGAACGAGATAGCTTCGCCTCCGTCAGGTCGGCGTAGGCGAAGAGGGCCCAGTTGAGGTTCGCCTCGCTGAGGTTTGCCCGCATCAGGTATGCCCTCGAGAAGTCGGAGTCGGAGAGGTCGGAGCCGGAGAGGTCGGTCCCGTAGAACTCGGCCCTGGAGAACTGGCCGCGGTTGAGGTAGCTTCCTCTCATCTCCGCCCAGTTCATGTGGGCTCCGACGAAGTTGCCGCCGATCAGGTAAACTCCGGTCATCGTCGCTCCGGTGAGGTCTGCCCGGAAGAGCCGGGCGTTCGTCATCTCCGCCCCGGTGAGGTCGGCGTCGGTGATGTCCGTCCTCGTCAGATCGGCTTTGGTGAGGGTGGCGTCGACGAGGCTCGCCCCCGATATCTTCGCCCCCCAGAGCTTCGCCTCCGAGAGGTCCGACTCCGAGAGGTCCGCCTCCGAGAGGTCTGCGCCGGATAGGTCCGCCCCCGCGAGGTTGGCCTTCTTGAGGTTTGCGCCGAGGAGCCATGCGGACCTGAGGTATGCGTCCCTGAGGTCAGCTCCCGAGAGGTCGGCGCCGGAGAGATCCGACTGGTTCAGATGGGTCCCGACCAGGTCTCCGCTCGAGAGGTCGGCGGACCTGAGGTCGCACCTATCGGATATCCTGTCGTCCATCGAGCCTTCGCCGCAGAGGGAGAGGATGAGCAATATCGCTAAGATAAAATCGAGCGACCTGATGATCCCGATCCGGATTTTTATCATATTGAACATCTCGCTAAATCTGTGGCCATATATGACTGCAGTACGGAGCTTCTGATGTTAAAGATCATCCCAATCTCCATTCCGGGTTTATCGCGTCGAGGTGCCAAAAGCCCTCGAAGCTGTACGGAGCGGTGTAATATTCATCATCCGTCATGACGCCGTAGTAGCTGTCCACGGCGATCCATAAGTCTGGCCGGTCGCCATCTTCGACCAGGATCCAGAGGTGCCCCTGCCAATCCCATTCGCTCGGATCGTACATATATCTTACTCTATAATTGAAACTTTCATAGGTATCGGCCAGCTTCTTCGATCCGTCGTAACACATCCCCAGGGGCGTCACAGGAAAGATGACCTGCCTCGTCACATCTCGGATGAACTTGATGTTACCGGTCCTCTCAAACGTCGCGTTCCTCTGGATGGCGTCGGGGAGGATCACCCTCACCGGTCCCGTGGGGGTCGGCGGCTCCGACCAGAGGTCGGCGAGCCTGGGAGCTGCGCCGTTGGGGGTGAGGTAGGCCTTTTCGCCGTCGTAGAAGGTCACCATCACGTAGCTCCTCATGGGGGTGGAGTTGTATCCGTGGGTCGCGAGGAAGAAGGCGAGGTCGTTGACGGTGATCCCGATGTCCTCGTAGCTGGATATGAGGAGCCAGAGGTCGTTCACCTCGGTACCGCTAGACGTGCCCGAGATAACTGCCAGATACAGGATTATAAGGGCCACCTTCAAATCCCATCGATTGAAGCTCAATTCTCTCCAGCCACCGGCATTAGATCATGGAGATATGGATCCGGAGATATAAAATACATCCCCGATGGAGTCCCGCCCCGCCCTTCCTCAGGATCGTACCCCTCCCGCGGGTTTGTCGGGGGTATCGCGGGTCAGATCCAGCCTCCGTGGCTGGGAAAGTATATACCCATCCGAGGCCGATCTGATCAGAGGAGACCGGAGGAGATGGTCAGGATGGAGGACGAGGTATGACCGGCCTCATTGACGGTTCCTTTGAAGCCCTCATGGCGGCCGCCGAGAAGGTAGACGGGCTACTTCGGGGGAGGCGGTCGAGGTGGGGGATCGCGGCGGTTCTTTTCTTCCTCCTCCTGGGGTACGCCCTGGCGCCGACCCCCTCTGAGCCGGGGAACCCCTGTCCCCCGGAGAAGACCGCCGGCATAGGGCTATCCCCCCCTCTCTGGTGGGTCGGGGGCGGTCCGGAGACGCCGGTCCTGTCGTCAATAGGTCTTGACCCCAACTCCCGGATCGATTACCAGCTCCTTCTCGGGGCCGCCGGCGAGGATATGACGCCGGTGGGGAGGGCCCGCGGCGGCCGGGAGATGGAGAGCCTATCCATCAACCTGACGGCCCCCCTCGCCCCCGGCACCGCCTACCGATGGCAGGTGGTGGCCGAGAACCGAATCAAAAAGCGGTCCCAGGGAGAGGTATGGACCTTCACCACCCGGCCTCTCCCCGAGATCGAGCTCTTCGAGGCGGATGCCTCCATCCTGGATCTGGGCGAGGAGGTGACCCTCCGATGGTCCGTCGAGAACGCCACGGTGGCCGAGATGGGGCCGGGGGTGGGCCCCGTCCCCCTCCGGGGGGAGGTGAGATTGGCGCCTCGGGAGAACGTCACCTACACCCTCACCGGCCGAAACTTTGCAGGTTCTGTCAGCTCCTCTCTGGACGTCACGGTCCTCTCCCCCCTCGCCATCGACTCTATGGCCGGGGGGTGGAGCACCTACGAGGACGGCAGGGGCTCTGCCATCTCGGGGATCAGGGCGGTCCCGGGGGTGGTGGATGACGCCACCAGGATCTCCTTCGACCTCTCCCCTGGAGGGGTGGCTGGAATCGCCAAGGTCTTCTCGTCGACGGCAGGGGAGGGCGGCCTCAACCTCGCCGGAACCGATGGCCTATCCTTCCACCTCCGGGGCGGCGGAGACCCCACCGCCTTCGAGGTGATGATCGTCGACGGAAACGGCAGCATCTATCGCCGCCTATGGGATGAGGGCGCAGTCCCGGGGGAATGGGCCCGGCTGGAGGCTCGATACGAGGAGTTCGGGGGGGCTGGGGCGGAGGGGATCTGGGAGGAGATCGGGAACGTCATAGAATTCCGCTTCCTGGTCTCCATCGGCGATGGGGATGAGGGGGCCTCGGGCTGGATCGCCATCGACGACCTGGAGGCCTTCCATCGGCGGCGGAAGTAGAAGGGGAACTGAAATGGTTCTTGGGTTTCGGGCCGATCGCCGGAGGGGGGCGCTCCGCGAGGGCTGGGGTCTTTATCCGCCCCTCCGGACCGACCTCTCCGCGAGGGCCTCCGCGAACTTGAAGTAGCCGCAGACCGGCCTTCCCAGGGGGACGATCCTCCCCCGGACTCCCCCCCCCTCCACCTCCAGCACCGCCACCGCAGGCGGCGATAGGCGGGGCTCCGTGGGGCTTCCGGGGCAGATGAGGAGGCGGTCTACCCCCTCCAGGAGGGGCCTATGGAGATGGCCGAAGACGAGGGCGTCCACCTCCATCTCCCTCGCCAGGAGGTCGGCGCCCAGGAGGTCGGCAGAGAAGGAGGGCCGGTGGACGAGGCCGATCCTCACCTCCTCCACCTCCACCACCCTCCTCTGAGGAAGGAGGGCCGCAACCGCCGGATCGTCGGAGTTGCCCGAGACCGCCTCGAAGGGGGCGAGGTCTCTGAAGGCCTCGTACGCCTCGAGGCTGACGAAGTCCCCGGTGTGGAGGACCAGGTCGGCCCCTCTCGCGAGGTCGATGAGGGGCTCGGGCAACCCCGCCCCCTCCTGGAGATGGGTGTCAGAGATCGCCAGGATCTTCTTCATGCGTGGAGCCTTTTCATCCCCGCCTCTTCGATCCCCAGGAACTCGGCGCCGACGGCGACGACGCTGTTGGTGAAGATCGAGGCGTTGATCTCGAATATCGGGTACCTGTGCATGCTGTACTCCGAGACGAGCCAGCTCGTCGTCCTCCTGCTTCCGCAGATCTGGTCGAGGTACTCCTCGGAGACGGGTATGAAGGCGATATCCTCCTCCCTCCCCCCCTCGGCCATCAGCTCCACCAGCTCCGAGGAGGGGTTAGTCGTGATCGGAAGGACGTCCGCCCCCCTCTTGAAGGCGCTCCTCACCCCTTCGAGGCACTCGTAGGTGTTCCCGCTTCCGGTGATGGGGAGGTAGACGTCCCCGATCTGAAAGCTGGGGGTGTTGAAGTCCCTCTCCCAGTAGCTGGTCTTGTTGAGGTGGGTGAACCTCATCTCGAAGGCCCGGGCCACCAGCCCCGACCTCCCCACCCCGCCGATGATGTACCTGCCGCTCCGGGGGAAGAGCCTCTCAAACCACCGGGTGAGCCTCCCCTCGTCCACCTTTGAGATGAGATGGCACTGGCCTGCAAAGTCCTTGATGGTGGAGAGATACCTCTGGCAGTCTCCGCTCTCCTCGCCTTCGATCCTGCTTTGGACCTCCTTGAAGACGGCGTTGAGGAAGGCGAGGACCTCCAGCTCGAACTCCGTCCCCATGGGAGAGAGCTTGGAGGTCCTGGTCAGGTCCAGGTCGTACTTCGTCTTCCCCTTGATCACCAGGATCGATCCGTTCTCGTACCTCTCCACCAGCCGATGGGCGGTGCCATCCTCGTTGGCGGTGATCAGGGTGATATCCCCCCCCTGGTTTATTATGTCCTCGATGTACTTGTTCACCGCCGGGGTCTCCCCCGACCCCGAGACCGCGATCCCCAGGTTCTTCCTGGTGCTCCGGAGGTGCTTCTGGACCGGGTCCTCCATGGTGCAGGGGAAGGCGTTGAAGTGGTTGTAGAGGAGCTGGAGGAAGCTGTAGAGGGAGAGGGCGCTCCTCCCCGCCGCGAGGGCGTAGACGAAGTTCTTCTCGTCCTTTGACCTCAAAAACGACGCCAGCGAATCGGCGAAGCCGTTTACGCTCTCCAGGTCCAGCCTCGTCAGCTTCTCGACGAAGGAGCACTGGAGGGCGGTGGCGTCTTTATACGTGTCGAAGAGACCTGCCATATAAGGGAAAAGGTCAGGCGGGGGGAAGATAATAAAACTTTGCCCTCGCCCGCTAGCTTATGATCTCCGAGAGCCTCCCCTGGTCCCTGGCGAGGCTGATCTCCTGGGCTATCCTCTTCCCGTTGGAGAGGTCCCTCTCGATCAGGTCGGAGTAGGGGGAGCCGCTGATGAAGACGTTCGTCCCGGCGACGATCCGGGCCGAGATCTCGAAGACCTTGAACTTCAGGTCGTCGGTGACGATCGTCTCCAGGCAGAAGGGGCCTATCATCCCTCCGAAGAGATCTAAAGACGCCTCGACGACCCTCTCCCCCAGGTCGAAGGCCTTGGGGAGGAGGGACTCCCTCAGGACGAGGGGTATGTTCCCGGTGACGACGAAGCTTGGAAATATCCCCGCCGCCTCCAGCTCGTCCATGGAGCCGATCCTGAAGATCTCGTCGGCGTTGCTCTCGACCCGCCGGTCGATTCCCAGCATCTCCAGGGTCCCCTTGCTCAGGGTGTAGCCGTGGGACCGGATCGGCGAGTAGAAGTAGTGGATGTAGTACCGGGTTCCCAGGATGAACTCCTGGATGGTATGCCGTTGGGTGGGGTCGACCTTGCTCAGGTATTCGCCCTTGCTCTTGGATATGAAGAAGCCCTTGCCGCCCTTGGCGCCGTGGTACTTGACGATGACGGGTCTATCTATCTCCTCGGGGGTCGCAAACCTCCGAGGGAGGTCTATCCCCGCCTTGAGTAGCCACTCCCGCTCCATCTCCCGGTCGCTTTCCCAGGCTAGGGACCTCCGGTTGCCGAAGGTCGGGACCGGCATCTCCTCGAACCTCTCCGTCCCCAGGTACTCCACCAGGGAGCCGTGGGGGACGACGATGGCGTTCTCCTCGACGAGCCGGTCGCTCTCCCCCAGGAGGGCCCCGTAGCTATCGAGGCTGAGGAAGGTGTCGGGCTTGGCCAGGGGGAAGGCGTCGTAGAACTTAGGAGGCCTGCCGAGGCATATTCCCAGGGTCCTGAACCCCTCCAGGCGAGCCCCATGAAATATCTGGAGGCTGCTATGAGAGCACACTGTAGCTATAGTTAGCTCTTTTGAGTCATACTCATCCAAAATTTCTTGTATTTTGCTCTTATCTATCATATCGATAACCTTTGGAACGGAACGACATGATCCAGGGGTACATAAGGGCTTCGATCCGTCCCATCCTCCCGGGGAGATCTCGGGACCCGACATCGCCACCGCCCTTCCGGGTTCCGGGGCGGCTCCTCAGAATAAGTTAAAATATCTTCGGATAGACCCCTCACCATGCGCGCTTCATTCAGGCGGGATACCGCGGAGACGAAGGTCGAGGTCTCCATCGACCTCGAGGGGTCGGGGTCGTCAGAGGTGGAGACGGGGGTCCGCCTCCTGGACGAGATCCTCAGGCTCCTGGCGAAGGGATCGGGGTTCGACCTCCGGGTGAGGGCCTCAGGGGACCTCCCGACTGGAGACCACCACACCGTCGAGGACGTCGCCATCTCCTTCGGCCAGGCCTTGGCCCAGGTGGCGGTGGCGGGGATCGGGAGCTCCTCCGTCCCCGCCGGCGAGGCCCTCGCCTTCGCTGCCGTCAGGTTCGGGGCAACGGGTTACCGGGAGGAGGTCGACATATCTCGGCGATCCCTGGAGGGGATGGACCTTGAGAACCTCGGCCACTTCATGAGAACCCTCGCCTACAACGGCGGGCTCACCCTCCATCTGAGGGCCTCGGGAGGCGACGACTGGCAGAAGGTGGAGGCCCTCGCCACCGCCCTCGGTCGGGCCCTCAGGAGGGCGGTAGAGGACGGGTGCGGCGATCCGGGAAATAAATGAGATCGCATCTCATAACCGCTCCATCCGAGGCCGACGGCAGAGGCTCTCCTGCGCAGAAGGGATGCAATAAGAGGAAGACTAGAAGAACCTGCGGCGGCGTCGGGTCTACCGGAAGCCGGACTGCTGGGTCGGCTTGATGACGATCTCGGAGGTCGCGATGGCGTTTCCGCCCCTGGCGGTGTTTATGGATATGACGATGATGTTTCTGACGTCGATGTCCAGGTAGTTGACGTCCGTCGGGACCGATCCGAACTCTCCCCGGCCGGTGACGGTCCTTCCCCTCTCGGTGTTGATGGCCACTACGCCCTGGAAGGTCTCATCATCATCGGCATCGTCGAAGATGGAGAATCCGGTCAGATCCTGGATGGTGGAGGTGCCGATGGTGCTGCCCTTGGTCAAATCGCTCAGGGTCGTGGTTCCGACCTTGGCGGAGGTGCCGCCCCTGGCGAAGTCATCGTGAAAATTTCTAACCCGGTTTAAGGAGTCTGGATATTCCCGCTCCGCTATCGAAGCGTCCCAATCTACAGCGGCAGCAGAACCAAAAATGAGAAGCATGCTCATCAGCGCCAGGCTGATGAGCTGCCATTTTATCTCCATTGTATCCTATTGGGCGATGAATGTATCACAGTCGCAGCAATCACAGCCCGCAGCAGCGCCCTGGGTAGCGCAAACGGATATGCTGTTTCTGGCGATCGCTCCACCGGTGGCGGTAGCGAACTGGTTACCAGAGGAGACTCTCTCTATGTTTACGACCCTGGTATCCCATCCCATCTGGTCCGCGGCGGTACAGGTGCCCAAAGTGGAGGCACACGCCGGCTTCGGGAAGCCTTCCTGATACAGCATTCCTGCATTCTGGTCGTTCTCAACCTTCAGATCGTTGAAGGCCTGTCCATTCCAAAAGGCAAAGGCACGCTGCTCTCCTGAGCTGACGAGCTTCACGTTCGCGTTAGCAGGCCACTCGCCCAAGGAGAAGTCCACAGCCTGGAAGCCACAGAGGCAGTCAGGCCCGGTACAGTCTGCCATGGCTGGGACGGCGAAGAAAGCCGCCACCAAGACTAATAGCGCAGCAAATTTCTTTATGGTCTCACCCCTTCATTGCTTGAAGTAATCATAGTTAGGCGTCGGTCATATTTGTATTTTTTGGTACTCGCCGGCGGAGCGACCGCCCCTCAGATCCCCTGCCGTTCCTCCTTGGTGGCAGGGGACGCCGATCCTCTCGGGGAGGTTGAAGAAGAGATATCCGCCCGCCCTGGAACCCCTCCAGAAAGGGGCTTCTCGGTCGGGCGGCGGATCTGCGGCTCCTTCAGAGATCCGGCCTGACGCTCATAGCCCCCGCCTCCAGGATCTCCAGGTTGAGGGGTATCAGCTTCGGCTTCTTGGCGAAGGTCCTCTCGAAAGCCCCGCCGAAGGCCTCCCGGGGAAGCCCCAGGTTTCCTCTCTCCATCAGGGCCCCGAACATGGCGGTGTTGGTCGCCTGCTCCACCCCTCGGGAGAGGGCTATCTCCGTCGCCGGGACGGGGATGGCGGTGACCCCCTCCGGAGGCTCGAAGGCTCCGGCGAGGGAGTCGTAGAGGATGAGGCCCCCCTTCGGGACGTCGGCGGCGAACTTCTCCAGGGACGGCCGGTTGAAGGCGACGAGGACGTCGGGCCGGTCGACCACCGGCGAGCCTACCCTCTCGCCGGAGATGACGACGGAGCAGTTCGAGGTCCCTCCCCTCTGCTCCGGGCCGTAGTCGGGGTACCAGGAGACGAAGCGGCCTGATCGGTACGCCGCCTGGGCGAGGGCGAGCCCCATGCTGAGGACCCCCTGGCCTCCGAAGCCCGCGATCTTCACCCCCTTCGTCTCGAAGGCGGTGTCGGGGAGGACCTCCACCTCCATCTCCCCGGCGAGGCCGAAGATCCGGTCGAGGGCGGCTTTGGTGAAGTCGGACTCCTTCCTCTCGATCGGCTCCGTCTCGCTCGATAGGTCCCGGAACCTATTCAGGGGGAACTCCCGCTCCATCTCCTCGTTGATGAACCGCTCGATCCCCCTAGCGTCCATCCTCAGGATGGTGGGGCAGGGGGAGAGGAACT
>Ga0334894_1002131_pt1 | contig 14192 bp, 13 predicted proteins | sample GraSluR3_MG_6_FD_207225 | JGI IMG/M metagenome (GOLD analysis project Ga0334894, IMG submission 207225) | Sludge microbial communities from methane-producing bioreactor in Wageningen University, Netherlands - Granular Sludge_12_05 R3 | ecosystem: Engineered > Bioreactor > Anaerobic >... | reverse complement strand
TATATTTGATATTTAGCTCCTATTCTCTGACAAAAGGGATCCCCTGGTAATCGAGTTCAATTGCTAATGCTTCTTGATACACAGGCTCTAAAAAGCCATGTCCCAGTTCCCGGTGCACAGCCATACATGCTCCGATTATCCTATAGCATTCATCTTTGTAAAGGAAGGTCCTATCATTCATATAAAATCTGTGTTAATTTGTGTAAATCTGTGGACTATTCCAAGGCTTTGTGGATAACATCGCAGATGCGGCTGACATCGCTTTCGGTGAGATCAGGATAGAGCGGCAAGCAGATAACTGAATCAGCAACTCTGCGGGCGTTGGGAATCTTGTGCTTGGAAATGATCTTGTAGCCTTTGTACAATGAGAAATCGGTTATTAATGGGTAGAAGTATTTGCGTGGGAAGATATTGGCTTGAGTGAATCTATCATAGAGTTGGTCTCGGCTGATCGGAAAATCACGATTGACCAAAATCGGGAAGTAGGCATAGTTATAGTCCAGATCGGCTGGTATATTCATAAGCTTGATACCCGGGATATCTTTGAGTTGCTCTATATATCGCTCATGCCATTTCTTCCTGAGGGACTTGATTATTTGTGTATGTTTTAAAAGAACTAAGCCCATGGCAGCTTGCATTTCATTCATCTTGGCGTTTGTGCCTAATGAGATTACGTCGCCATCGTGGTAACCAAAATTGCAGTTGATATCGATTCGGCTCTTAAGCTCCTGGCTTTGGGTCACCACAGCACCACCTTCAAAGGTATGAAAGACTTTGGTGGCGTGGAAGCTGAGCGTGGAAGCATCTCCCCAATTCAGGATGGATTCACCGTTTTGTTTTACACCAAAGGCATGAGCGGCATCATAAAGCACTTTCAAGCCTTTTGCCTTGGATATTTGATCTATAGCTACGTTGTCACAGGGTAAGCCATATACATGAACAGGTAAAATAGCTGTGACGTTTGAGTCGGTCGCATCCTCTAGCAACTCTGGATCAAGATTAAAACCATCATCTTCTATATCTATAAAGACAGGTTCCAGACCTTTTAGGAGGATGGAGTTTGCCGTTGCCACGAAGCTGTAAGGAGTTGTGATGACTTTGCCCTTGAGACCCAAGGCTTGGATCGCAAGCTCCAGGGCGAGAGTGCCGTTGTTTAAGAGCGATACATTGGCCAAACCAAGCTCTTTGCACAGGGCGACCTCCAATTCTTGATGACAGCTCCCGGCATTTGTCAGGACACGTGATTCCCAGAGCTCGGGGAGGAGCTTTTGGTAGTCCTCGAGGGGAGGGAGGTATGGCTTGGTTACGTAGATTGGCTTCATTTTCCTCTTTTCTTTCTGTCCACAGATTTACACAAATTAGCACAGATTAAAATGCCTAAAGGACTAGGCGTGTGTGCTTTAAACTTGACTCCCCGAAGTTAATCAGGAGTCCTACCTTCAGGTTTGTAGCCTTCAGGTAGTTGAGAACTTGTGCCATATGATCGTTGTTCAGGCTGCTTAGTGCTTTGAGCTCCACGATAATGCTGTCATAGCACACAAAGTCTGCTTTGTAAGTCTTGTTCAACGCCACTCCACGGTATGTAATGCTCAGTTCTGGTTCTTTGACATAAGGAATCCCATGGAAACAGAGTTCAATCGCTAATGCTTCTTGATATACTGGTTCCAAAAAACCGTGACCTAGTTCTCTGTGCACAGCCATGCAAGCTCCAATTATCTTATAGCATTCATCTTTGTAGAGGAAGGTCTTATCATTTATAAAAAATCTGTGTTAATTTGTGTAAATCTGTGGACAGAAATCTGTAGATAGATAACTATTTTTTGTGGAGAAGTGGAGCTATGTGATGCTTGAATTGCTCAATCCCAAGCTCTTTGAGCTCCATATATTCTGGTATCTTAAAGAGATATCCTGCTCCAATCAAGTAGAGCAAAGCTACACCAGTCTTCATAAACAGCGATAGGAAGAGATGTGATGGAGCGATTGTCCCAACCGCAAAGGCTAAGCCAGCCATGATCAGCGTATGAACGAAAGTAGGGGCTATGTCCTTTAACTGCTCAATGGTAGAGTAGTTGATGAGCCGGGCTGAGTAAAACGCGTTGATCAGATATGCAAAGAAGGAATTGAATACCATGCCCCAGAGCATAACGATCATGCCAAACCGGATCCCGATGACAATCACCGGGATGACCATGATCTTCTTAATGATCTCCAGCCTGAGAAAAAGATCCGAGCGCCCTTTGGCTTTTAGCATATTTAGGTTAAGCGAATGCAGAGGATAGAGCATGCCAGAGATACAAATGATCTTAAGATAATCTATGGAAGATGCCCACTGCTCACCAATCAGGATAAGGACGATCTCTCTGGCATTGATGATCATCAGAAGCATCAGAGTACTTGTGAGATAAAACATGAGCTTAATGAGTTTTTTGTACCCTGCTTTAAGCTTCCTATCGTCTCCGATCATGCTGGCAAGAACGGGATATGTGACTCTTTGCGTAGTATTTTGGATATTCTGCGAAGGCAGATTCTTGAACTGCTGCGCACGGGTATAGAAACCCAACTCTGTCGCCGAGAAATACTTGCCAATTACAAGTTTATAGATATTTCTATAGGCAGTATCAATGATTCCCGCAATCAAAAGTTTGCTGCCGAATCCAAAGAGCTCCTTGAAGGACTCAATGCTGTAAACAAGTTTCGGCTTCCAGCTTGAAGTGTAGTGCAGCAGCAGTACTCGAAAAGAATTCTGGCATATGGTTCTAATGGCCAAGCTCCAATAGCCAAAGCCGATAAATGCCAGCACTATGCCGATGATGCCGGATGAAACGTTTGATATCAGTGATATCTTGGTCTGCCTTTTGAAATCCACTTGCCGGGTAAGCATGGCTGTTTCAACCATTCCGAAAGAGTTGATTATCAGATTGATAGCCATCACCCTTGTAAGCAAGTACAGATCCGGATTATCATAAAAACGGGAGATTGCTCCGGCAGCGAAAAAGACAATTGAAAAGGTGGCTACACCCAATGCAATATTGGTGTAGAACATAGTATTATAGTCGGCATCACTACAGTCTTGCTTACGTATCAGGGCTTGAGATAGCCCGCTATCTATAAAGGTCTGTGAAATAGCTATGAAGACCATCGCCATGCCGATGATGCCATACTCTGTTGGGCTAAGGAGCCGGGCAAGTACCAAACCTATCACGAAATGAATAGCTTGGTTCACCATATTATCGGTGAAGCTCCATTTCAGGCCGGAGATAGTTTTATTCTTTATGCTCAATTACAGTTCCATTTATCAGATTTCTGTTTTTTTCTGTCCACTAATTAACACTAATTATCACGAATGAGCTACTTACAAGACATAGCGTTTGTATTGGAGGCTGGGAGCACCAAAATTGGCTAAGAGGCCAACTTTCAAATCCGTTGCTTTGAGGTAGTTCATTAGTTGAGAGACATGATCGTTACTCAAAGCATCAAGAGCTTTCAGCTCAAGGATAATCTGATCGTAACAAATGAAATCTGCCTTGTAATAGCTTTTCAGTTCTACACCCTTGTATATGATCGACAGGTCTTTTTCTCTCTCAAAAGGTATTGATGACCTGGTAAGCTCAAGAGCCAAAGCTTCCTGATACACCGGCTCCAGAAATCCATGTCCCAATTCCCGGTGTACAGCCATGCAGGCGCCCACAATATTATAGCATTCTTGTTTATAGAGTAGATCGACTTTATTCATAATAATTAACTCGTGAGAATTCGGTTAATTCGTGGACAGAGACTAAATACAGCTTCGCCCCGTCGCTTATGCAGGGCAGGCGAACTTGGCTCCATTTGTGGAAGATTATCTACACTCTATAGCTGAAGGGCATGAGAAATTGTGAGTTCAAACACAAAACTGGGGATGAAGAAGCGATAACGTACCTCAAGAAAGCTGCCAAAATGGCACCCTCCAAAGCCTTGATGCGTCCAGACCCAATCGCGTATATATCGTTCTTTGCTACACTTTCATTCATCTCAATTAATTAATCTCTTTAGCTTTTTCGCCAATTGGCAGAAGTGGCTTAGGAATAATCTCGGTAAATGGGCGGAGGCGAGTACCGAGTCCGCCAGATAAGATAACTGCTTTCATTAGTTTAGTATTTCTCCTTTATCAAAGCCAATTTCCGTCCGAAATGGAGTACGCAATCCCCAAAATACATCGTCAGGGCAATATTTCAGATAATCAGGATTATCTGCAAGGTAAGAGAAAATTATGGGGAATACATCTTGATTGGTCACAAGTTTCTCATCGTACTTGACTGCCTTTTTCATATCTGGCCATCTAATTGCCACCATTGTGCCAATTCTGTCCCATACCAGATCAGGAGTAATATCCTCTTTTTTCCATGCGGCTAAATCATAGCAATCGCCGCTGAGGGCCGGGCCATGATCGCCGATGGCGATAACAATCGAATTGGGATCGTAATCCCTGATGGCCAGAAAATCAGCTTCCATCTGTTTCAAGGCTATATCCAGTTTCCCAATCCATATCTCATTCTCGTTGGGCAAGCATTTACCGGAGTTTTGAGAGTGCCCTGGGTAATGGTAGTGGTTAACCACAAAGGTGCTTTCTTTCTGTTCCCGGATCACCTGAAGCTTATAATCCTGAGTGTCTGCGTCCTCCAGACTGACCAGTCCTTTGGTGTCAAACCTCATTTCACCCTGTAAAATGCCTCTCATTAACACCACAAAATAGTCAGATTTGGTTGCTGTCGCAGACCTTGGCGGATACATTTCTTCGAAAAGGTCGGCATGGGTGATTGCGGCATATCCCGTATAGTAATTGTCTAATAGAAACCTGCTCTTATAGCCATTGTTACGCAAGATCAGATTAGTCCAGGAGTTCCCTGTATAAATGTCTCTTCCTTCCGGTCCCTTCATTACTCGATCTGTAAAATCAAGCATTCTACCCATGCTGTTGAGGCTAGCTTCACCGAGAGTGTATGTGTCTTCATAGAGCTTGAAGCCGTGATCGTCAAGAATCTGTTTTAAGCCTGCAAAAGGAAGATTCTGCTCCCTGAATACCCTCTCATTGGGAATGCCATCATAGACAAAAAGGTAGATGTTCGGCTTTTCATTGAATACAATCTGCTTGAACTCTTCGCTTAGAACCTTTCTTTTATATGTTCCGCTCGAAGAATCCGAACTCGCAAAAAAACCGCTAACGATGAACACCAAGAGTAATAAACCTGAGACTTGTAAAGCCTTAATGAAGCGTATCCTGCTGTTGATAAGACCCAATGGAATTATTGTGACAAACAGGATAAGCCAGAAATCTATATCAACCTTACTCGTTTGTCGAAGTCCAAACCTAATCAGTGGTAGTGAGATCAGAAGCAAAGTGAAGATAGCCGCCTTCAGAGCAGAATCACTCTTGGAGCGTCTATGCCCGGCACTGGAGCAAAGTACTGTGTAGCTTAAGGCTGCTATTGCGCTGATAACTAAGTAAAAAAGGACATTGTATTGCCCCATCAGGTATTCGCTGTTCACTCTCGCATAGTGTACTGCCGGTATCATAGGCAGTATGAGAAGTATAAGAATCCTGAGAGAGGGTCGAACCGGTTCAACCCTCTTCTCGCTCGGCATGAGAAGCCCCATGACAAACGCAGAGAACATCAACAAGTAAGCCATTGAGTTGAACATTTCCGGGTGCTCCAAACTTGGTACCAGTCCAGGGACTAAGCTTAAGCTCATGCCGACAATAGCTATAAGCAGTAAAGCCCCGGCTATTGAACCCGCAATTGCATACCTGAATGTGCTTTCAAATCTGTTTTTCAAGTCATACAACTGAATGGAGAAGAAACCGAAAGCTGCCACGAAAAAGGGGATGTATTTCAGATAGCTGGGGAAGTGGTAGCCCCTGGGTAAAGCCACAACTTGATAGACATAGAATAAACAAAGCAGCGCAAAATACTGCTTAAGAATCGGTAATAGTGCGGAAATCAGCCTGGCAATTGAATGACGATTTATACCGGATGTGCCGTTTTTAAAAGTGATACTTTCATGCTTTTTCATAAGCATGGTTCGAATCAGGAATATGATATTATTCATTGTCCAATAAACCAATAGTGCCGAAGCTGCATTGTAGAGCAGGATCAGAAACAATCCCGCAATCACAAACGCTTGGGCTTTATCTTTTGGCGAAAAAGTAGTTGTGAGCAGCGCTGTCGTTATGTTAACCACAGTCATGATGATCGGCAGGAGATTAATCCCTGCCAACAAGGCATCAGGCGCCGATAAATCACGGATTAGCCAAAACGAAACTCCTTGAAGCACATCAAGGCTGCTCAGCATGTGATAAGCGGCAAAAAGAAAAGGCAGTTGAAGAAATAGGGGAAACGCAGATCTAAGCGCTAGTATGGGATGATAGTTATATCTCTTATACAGCCCGACTGTCTTTTGGTGGCGGTTCTGTGAGTTAGAGTCTGTCTTAATCGCTTTTAGCTTTGGTTGCATTAAGGATTGAACCAAAGCCTCTCTTTCCGGGTAGCGCTTGATTAATCCCCCAAGCCAAGCCATAATCAGGCTTGTAATCAGAGAAAGAAAGATCAGAGCAAGCCCATATGAGCCTATGACCTGAGTAAGTGACAGAAAGGCAATCTGGAGAATCCATATAAGTGGATAAAGTATCGTTCTCATCTATCTTCTCCAATAACACTTGTCTGAACATATCGCGCAATAGCATCACCGGCGTTGGCATAATTGCTTATCACCCTGTTACGATAAGCAATAATCGTTTCTGGCTTATATTCTTTTGTCACTTCATTCACATATCTGATGATATCATCTGTATCAGATTTGCTCAGTACTATGCCAATATTATGCGCTGCCTTGTCCATCCACAATTCTGTCATGTCCTCCCGCTCGAAACCTGGCATATCATCAAGCCCTAGCTCCAGGCTTAGCACGGGTCTTTGATAGATGAAGGCAAAATCGAAGCGAATTGAAGAGGTATCAGAAATCATTATATCTGCCCTTTGCATCGACTTAGTAGGAGAGATATCTCTATCCCATTCGGCATTTGAGAGCTTTGAAACTTGGCGCTCGATATCTTCTATAAACTTCTTCTCGGAGAGGTAGGATTGAGGATGTGGACGCGCGATTACCCGGAATCCGGCTTCTGTCAATTTTCGGATAAAATCAATACTATAATTTGCAAAAAGCCCTTTGCTACCCCAAGAAGAAGCCACCAAAACAGTTTTTGACCTATTATCTTGGGCTTCCGTGATATTAGGTGCTTTGGAATATGTGTCAAGATAGGGCAAGCCCAAGGATACCAGCTTCTTTTCTTTCAATGATCGCTTTAATTCTAAGTCACGGATAGATTTTGCCTGAAAATCACCCACCATAAACACCGAGTCATAGTAATCCAAAGATCCCTTACGGTACATGGATAGATCATTAATCGAATGAAACACGTGGATGAGGTTTTGCACATGTGGAGATTTTTGTATAGGATACCCCTTACAGCCGATGTTTGGAGTAGTGCATATCAGATTTGCTACCTTCAATGAGCCGGCTTTGGCATAACCGATATTGCCATAGCCCAGAAATCTGGATACCATGTACTCGCTATCGATCTCCAGTAGTTCATCTTCAATATCCAGGGTATAATAATAAAAATGTATTTGATGCGTAATCAAAGCCTTTACTATCGGCTCAAAGGTCGCGAAGTACTGTCTGCCTTCACTCAATATGCCCATTGTGATATCCTGCTTTGCTACTTTAGCCGTTGCCTTGCTTTTCTTTCCAATGAGTCGTAGAAACACTCCCTTCAAAGAGAACAGCAAGGCTGCGACACCAGCTATGAGAAGATTTATCAATACAGCGCCTGAACCCGGGTCTAGATAAGCGTAAGCGCATACCGGGTTTATAAGTAGGAAGGCTATTAGGAGAATAATATTAATCATAGTCTACGAAGTTTAGCTACTCAAGCTCGAACGGAGCACACTGTATAGTTCATCCCGGTTCACAGAAAGCACGAAGTTTAAAAATCGCTGCGGGTTGTTCATTTCGTCTATCAATGCTAGTATCTCTTCAGATTTCGCATACTGTAAAATTTGTTCTCTTAGCCCCAAGCCTTTAATAAAATCTGCCGCTAGCTTGATATAATCTAGTGTGTCCTGATCCAGTTCGCCTTTTACGCACAGCAAATCAAATAGAGCGGGAATAGTAAACGAACATGCCAGCCCGTGAGGGATCGTATATCGATAAGTAAGGGGATAGGATATGGCGTGCGCTATCGCAGTTTTGGTTTGGCTTATTGCTATTCCTGAAAGAAAGCTCGCGTTTTGCGTGGCTGATCGCGCATTGATGTTGCCAGGGTTTTCAAGAGCCAAAGGCAATTCCTGAATGATGATTCTTATGGACTCCTTGGCACATGCTGTAGCCAAAGGACTAAACTTCTTGTTCCAGAGTGACTCAGTGGCGTGTGAAAGAGCGTCAAGCCCTGTGTACAGGGTATGTTTATACGGCAATCCGATTGTGAGGCTTGGATCAAGAATCACGTGTTCTGGGAGCAAGAAATCAGAATCTAGAGAGTATTTGCGACCGTTTTGCATATCCCAAACTGTGGCAAACTGCGTGCACTCAGCTCCGGTTCCGGAAGTTGTAGGCACTGCAAGCATAGGAATATGGGATTCAATCTTTACTGGTAAGCCATTTCGCAAATCATCCAATATGCGGCTTTTGGCATTATCAACCAAGATCACAGACAAGACCTTGGCAGCATCTATTATACTACCACCACCAATTGCGACAATCCAATCAAAGGCGCTATAGCGGCATGACTTGGCAATGCCTTCCAGTTGACCTATGTCGGGATTGCTGATGTCCTCAACATGAAGTTGAATGTCTGCTTCAGGCAGAGAATTGATAACCTCGTTTAGCAATCCGGAGTTTTCGAATACAGGAGCAGAGAGCAACAAAACCTTTCCCTTAATACCAAGGTCGGTTATCGCGTCAACAACCGCTCTGCCTGCGATTACCCTGATTCTCTTGTCACTTGACCAAATCATATCTTTCGAATCTTCTGAATAAATGAGTCTTTGTTCTCTGCGGGACTGCTCTTGGGACGGCCTAAATCTGCTCGGGAGCCCTTTTTGACTCGCACTTCGAGCAAGATGGGACCGGATAGATTACGAATAGAGCTTATTGCTTGGGCCAGATCTTCCGGATTTTGAGCACTGAAGTAATGACGGTATCCGGTCGCTTTGGCCAATTGCTCCATATCTAATTTGTCCGCGGCTGTGGCTTGCCCGCCAACGGATTCATGGCATTGATTGTTCATTATCACGTGCAGGTAGTTTTTAGGAGCCAGCTTTCCAATCACCGCCATTGAACCCATATGCATTATCAGCGCACCATCACCATCAATACACATGATCCTGGCTTCAGGACAACGCATAGCTATAGCGGCAGCTATTGAAGAGCTGTGTCCCATCGAGCCCACAGTAAGAAAATCCTGTGACTGCTCATGCCGCAGTTCCCGAAGCTCATATAATTCTCTGGATGTCTTCCCTGTTGTTGAAACAATAGCGTATGAATTATCGGTTTCGAGAATAGTCCGGATAGCTTCTTCGCGACTCATTGTGAAGGCATTAGTGCTTTGATTCAAGGCTTTGTACTCCGTGAAGCTCCCCTTTCTTACAACTATGGCAACCGGGGAGGATGTGCTTTGAGCCCTTTCCACGCAACCACGAATTACCTCTTCCCAATTCCGCGTTTCAGAATCAAGCACTTCGTAAGGTATGTCCATGGCTTCCAGAAGCGCGTTTTGCACAAGCCCCTGTTTCACATGTTGAGGCTCATCTTTTAGCCCCGGCTCACCACGCCATCCGATAAGCATCAAAACCGGGATACCATATACTGCACCATCGGCGAGCGATAGCAGTGGATTTGTGGCATTACCCAAACCTGAGTTTTGCATATATACCAAAGGCACTTTGCCTGTTGCCAGATAACTGCCCGTTGCCATAGCAACAGCATTACCTTCGTTCGCGCAGATCACATGCTGACCTTTGGGGCATTTGTCATTTAGATAGGCACAAAATTCCTTGAGTAGTGAATCCGGGACACCGGCATAGAAATCAACTCCACAATCCAGCAGAGTGTCATAAAAAACGGAAGGATTGATCATATCCGCTCCGGAATCAACGTGATAATATCCTTGATCGACATTAAGTTTTCTCTTGCTTCAAAGGCTCTGCCATGCTTAAGTATCTTTTGAGCTGTATCTGCCATGGCAGGGTAAGCGCTTCGTAAGAGCTGATTGGCATAGATAACAATATTGACCCCCGCTTCAGCGAGTTCGGATTCATAAACACTATCGTAAGTTGAGGGCACAACGACGATAGGAACTCGCTTTTCGAAGCTTCTAGCGTGGGCACAAAACTCCAGTATTTCGTCAGGCTTTTTCTCTTTGGAGTGGATCATGATCCCGTCACAACCCGCTGCGATGTATGCTTTAGCCCTGGTTACCGCATCTTGCATTCCCGCTTTCAGGATCAGGCTCTCAATTCTGGCAATTATCATAAAATCATCGGTTACTTGGGCGCGCTTTCCGGCTTTGATCTTTTCGCAAAAATGATCAATATCATCCTGTTGCTGCTGCACGTCGGTCCCAAAGAGAGAGTTCATCTTCAGACCAATTTTATCTTCGATTATCACAGCCGATACGCCTAATCTTTCAAGGGTTCTTACCGTGTAGATGAAGTGTTCTTGTTTGCCGCCGGTGTCGCCATCAAAGATGATTGGCTTGGTGGTAACTTCCAGAAGATCGTTAATATTGATTAGCCTAGAAGAAATGTCCACCGCTTCAATATCCGGTTTGCCTCTTACGGTTGAATCGGTAAGGCTGCTAGCCCACATGCCATCGAACTCTCTTGAGCCTAGATCAGTCTCCACCTTGGCATGCTCAACAATAAGCCCGGTAAGTCCATTGTGGGCTTCGCTTATTCTGACAATCGACTTGGCATTGATCAATCTACGCAAACTTGCGCGTCTGATATCGGGAGTTGTGCCTAATTCACGCACAGCACGATTTAGCTGAGTGGATGAGATGCCCTGAGTGTAAGGAATCTCAATGAGCTCGCCTCCCCAATCATTCAGGCAATCAATCACCTGCTGTCGGGTTTCTCTTTGAACGCCCTCTTTCCAGTCATCTCCATGCACTACAAAATCTGGCTTCAGCATCCGAAGATTTGGCCGGTAATCCAAGGTTTCTTGGGGTATAACCTCACAGACGTTTTTCAGGGCTTTAACGATCAATGATCTTTGCTCGTAGTCCAAATAGGGCAAACGTTTATAGCTGGCTATGGCTTGGTCGGTCAATATACCAACATAGACTTTGCCATGTTTCGCGGCTTGTTCAATGATGTTCAGATGCCCGGGATGGATAATATCCGCACTCATGGCTACATAGACTGTTTTCATGGTTGAACTCCTGCATTAGAAATGGGTTGAAAAGCATAAGGATTAAAAACTACGTATGCGACCTGATTTTGTTGAGACTCTGGATAGTCTGGCTTGTGGTAAGTTTTGTCTTCAATATCTGAGTAATCCGTAGTATTGTGGTAGTTGTGTTTTGCGTCAATGTCATGACTATTGCTACTGATGACGTAGTAGTAGTAGTCGATAGCTTCTAGATTGTTATAATTAAACACAGCTTTTGAGTGAGCGAAGTATCCGTTGTATCCAATAGTTACTGCTCTACGCGCTGACACATGATTGTATGACACGATAGGCGCAAATGACCCTGCTGTCCTAATGCCAATGTTGCTATTTCTAATATAATTGTATCTTACCTCAGAACTGCTATCGAAGAGCTCAATCCCAGATTCACTGTTAATGATCACGTTATTAGTAATAGGTGGATTACTATTAGCCTCACACCTTATCCCAGTTTTAGCGCTTAATATCAGATTTCTGGTAATATCCCCCCCCCCTCCAGCGTAAAAACTAATCCCGTTGTTAGCAGTGGCAATTGATTTAAAAATCGAATATGCTGCTATTGCGGGAGAGGATGCTGAGGCCCAGAAGCCGTATTCTCGGCTTAAGAAGCTACAATTATTTACGTTAAGCGCGTGTTGCAATTGTGATGAAAGACCAATCGTGGCGAAAGAAAACATACCATTGCTAATCATACCACCATCCACAATGGATGTTCCGAGTAGGTTAATTGAGTGGTATGGAAGTATATCTTGACTTGCGCGTTTATGGGTTAAGAATAGGCCATCGTTACTGGTCACCCTGAACATGCTTCCATGACTAGCAGAAGCGTGAAGTCCACCCATAATGTCGATCTTCTTGCCTGGGTTAATTCTTACAACCGCGTTAGAACCCAAGCTCAGCGAGCTTTCAGGAGATATCAACACATCATCGGGGACAAGCAGATGTCGCCAATCATCAAGCACTAAAGTGCCTTGAAAGTAGCCACTAACTACTCGTTCAGGGTATAAGATCAAGTCATCAATCGGAACTGACGAGCTTTCGCCATCAATTATAATGGAGTACTTGTATCTGAAGCCCCAACCACTTTTAAGAATCACAAGATTGTATGTTCCATAAGGAACCTTGGATAATACGAAAGCTCCGCTAGCATCACTTGTTGTTTCGGCAATACGAACGTTCAATCTGTGATCAAACTCACTGTTCTGATCTATAGGAAAACCTACCGATGGGAAAGCTGCCATCGCGTTAGTAACAATAGTATCTGGTTTCGCAAGTTCGTATAAGGCTATCGTAACCCCTGAATAGTCAGCCGGATCAAGCTCCGGATTACCTGTATCGTTTACTAACTCGACTCTCCCGGTAAGTGTTCCGGTTTTGGGCGAAGTACTACTATCACAGGCAGAAACCACCATAAACAATGAATAAAATGCTAGTATAGCAAGTGCCGGCAGTAGGTGAGATCGTTTTATCTTTTTCAAAGTTTTACGCTCCATCTCTTTTCTGTCCACAGATTTAACTGTCCACTAATTTGCACTAATTATCACGAATTCGCTATTTACAAGACATAGCGTTTTTAATGTAGACTGGGAGCGCCAAAGTCTACTAATAATCCCACTTTGAGGCCCGTTGCTTTGAGGTAGTTCATTAGTTGAGAGACATGATCGTTACTCAAAGCATCAAGAGCTTTCAGCTCAAGGATAATCTGATCGTAACAAATGAAATCTGCCTTGTAATAGCTTTTCAGTTCTACACCCTTGTATATGATCGACAGCTCTTTTTCTCTCTCAAAAGGTATTGATGACCTGGTAAGCTCAAGAGCCAAAGCTTCCTGATACACCGGCTCCAGAAAGGCATTACCTAACTCATTCTGAACTGCCATGCATGCCCCGACAATCTTGAAGCATTCAGCTTTGTATAGGTAGCTCTCACTTTGCGTATTTGTGTTCATTTGTGTTTACTCATTTGTGTTCATTTGTGGTAGATGTAAATACAGCTTCGCCCCGTCGCTTATGCAGGGCAGGCGAACAGTGCATTTCTCTAGGCTTGTGGAAAAGTATCCACAGTCCATATGGCATAAAAAATTATTCTAGAACAATGACGGGGAGAGTGCTGCGGGAAATGAAAGCGGAGCGATATTATGCAGGGGGGGACATGTGTAAAAGCCAGGTCGCTGACAGGGCTCAAATCTGTATCTATAGCCTACAAATAAAGTTCGCTTCATTTATGCATCTTCTCTCTTATGTTTATCAATTTCTGTACTCAATACTTGGGGATTGGCAGGATATGTCAACGACTTTTTTGGATAGGGCGCAGATCTAAGGAATCGAAGTGGGCGATATGGGTGGGGGTGTGTATGGAAATCGACAGGTTCTTAGTTCGTAGTTCGTAGTTCTTAGTTCTTAGTTCGTAGTTGGGCGTTATCGTGGTTTGATCGAGTTAAGATAGCGGATGAAGCCGCCCATAGTAGGCGCGACATCTTGTCGCGTGGGATGGTAGCCGCCCAACCCGGGCAGGAAGCAGGGATATGCTTCTCAACCCTCTAAAGCTAATCTGTGCAAATTTGTGTAAATCTGTGGACGGATTATGGATTCCGGATAAGCCTCACTCCGTTCGACTTTCCGGAATGACTAGTGTAGGGGCGGCTTCTAGCCGCCCAATGCTGTTCGCTCTATAGATTCCGGATACACTCCGCTACGCTCCGTGTT
>Ga0334894_1002130_pt1 | contig 14194 bp, 10 predicted proteins | sample GraSluR3_MG_6_FD_207225 | JGI IMG/M metagenome (GOLD analysis project Ga0334894, IMG submission 207225) | Sludge microbial communities from methane-producing bioreactor in Wageningen University, Netherlands - Granular Sludge_12_05 R3 | ecosystem: Engineered > Bioreactor > Anaerobic >... | reverse complement strand
ACTTCATCGAAATCAACCGCGACAATTTCAACCAGGTGTTGGCCCGCATGACGCCGGGGCTGAACCTGCGGGTCGAGAACACCTTGGAGGGCGACGGCTCGGAAATGGCCGTCCAGCTCCAGTTCACCTCGATGAAGGACTTCGAGCCCACCCAGATCGTCGAGCAGGTCAAACCGCTCAAGAAGTTGATGGCAACGCGCCAGAAGCTCACCGAGCTGAAGACCAAGGTCGACCTGGCCGACAACCTGGAGGAGCGCCTCCAGGAGCTTCTGAGCGATCCCGAGAAGCTCCAGGCGGCGGGATCGCGGCTGGCCGCCGGCGGCGGCTCGGCTTCGGCTTCGACTGACCCCCAACCCAACGAACCGTCCGAGTAGGAGGCCCCCCGATGAGTACCGGCGAATCGAGCCAGGAACAACGAGCCCAATCGGCCGAGGCGCAGGCCGCCGAGGCCGATCTGCTCACCCAGTGCGTCGAGGCGACGCCCGTCGAGCGCGATCAGGCCCAGGACCTGATCGAGAACCTCGTCCAGCAGGCCATGCAGGGCGTGGTCAAGTGGGACAAGAACGTCGTCCGCACGATCAACAACGGGATCGCCGCCATCGACGCGGCCATCTCGAAGCAGTTGGCGGCCATCATGCACCACGAGAGGTTCCGCCAACTCGAAGGCACGTGGCGCGGCCTCCAAACCCTCGTGATGAACACGACCACCGGCAGGGACATCCGCATCCAGGTCTTCAATTGCAGCAAGCGCGAGTTGTTCAAAGACCTCAGCCAGGCCGTCGAGTTCGACCAGAGCGAGCTGTTCAAGAAGATCTACACCGCCGAGTACGACATGCCGGGGGGCCAGCCTTACGGCGTGATGATCGGCGACTACGAGTTCAGCAACCACCCCGAGGACATCGACCTGCTGCAGAACATCGCCGGGGTCGCAGCCGGGGCGTTCTGCCCGTTCATCTCGTCGGCGGCGCCCGGGCTGTTCGGCTTCGAAAGCTGGCAGGACCTTCCCAAGGTGCGGTCGCTCGAGGACATCTTCCTTTCCCAGAAATACGCCAAGTGGAACTCGTTCCGCGAGCACGAGGACTCGCGGTTCGTGACCTTGACGCTGCCGCGCGTCATGGCCCGCCTGCCCTACGGCGAGATGACCAAGAAGGTCGACGAGTTCCGCTTCGAGGAAGTCGAGCGGGGCCCCAACGGCGAGCTGGTCCACGTGCCCTCCGACCAGTTCTGCTGGATGAACGCGGCCTACGTTTTCGGGACGCTGCTGACGTTCTGCTTCAAGTGGACCGGCTGGTGCACCCGCATCCGCGGGGCCGAGGGGGGCGGCAAGGTCTTCGGGTTGCCCTCGTACGTGTTCACCACCGACGACGGCGACGAAGAGATGCAGTGCCCCACCGAGGTGGCCATCACCGAGCGGCGCGAGAACGAGCTTTCGAGCCTGGGGTTCCTGCCCTTGTGCCACTACAAGCGAACCGACTACGCGGTCTTCTTCGGAGCGCAGACCGCCCAGAAACCCAAGAAGTACGAGGGGCCCGACGGCGTCCAGGCCACCGAGAACGCCGCGATCTCGGCCCGCCTTCCCTACATCATGGCCACCTCCCGCATCGCCCACTACCTCAAGGTGATGGCCCGCGACAAGGTGGGGTCGTTCATGGAGCGCAAGGACTGCGAGAAGTGGCTGAACACCTGGATTCAGAACTACGTCCTCGGGAATCCGAAAGGCACGGCCGACGACAAGGCCCGATTTCCCCTGGCCGCGGCCAAGATCGAGGTCGAAGACGTGCCGGGCGACCCGGGGCATTACCGGGCGACCGCGTTTCTGCGGCCCTGGCTGCAGTTCGAGCAGTTGACCGCATCGCTGCGCACCGTAACGAAGATTCCCGCCAAGGAGTAGCCGTTCGCGGAAAACACCCCGTTCGCGGCGCCACCCGGCGCCGCGCGTTCCCGTCTCGCCCCTGGGCCACGCCCCAAGGAGCCCCGATGGAGTTGCGCGAAAACGTCCCGACGGCGCAAGAGCCCCAGCCGGCTCCCACCGCGCCGACGCGGCCGCCCGGCGACGCGGCAAGCCGGCTCGACGATTTGGGCGCGAAGCCCGCCGGGCCGCCCCTGCCGCCGAGCGACGCCCTCGGGGGCGAGCCTTGCCTCGACGCCGCCGTCGAATACTATCGCCGCCGCCGCGGAGCCCTGCCCCGGTCGAAGGACGACCTGATCGGGCTAATCAGCCACGACGTGGCCGAAGTCGATGAACGGCTCGGCCGCCAGGTTAACGCGATTCTGCATCACCCCCGCTTCCAGCAGCTCGAAGCGGTCTGGCGGGGATTGGAGCACCTGGTCGCGGCGGCCGCCGAGGGCGAAGACGTCAAGGTCAAGGTCCTGCAACTGGCCAAGCGCGAATTGGAGGACGATCTGCACGGGGCCCTCGAATTCGATCAAAGCTATTTCTTCCATAAGGTCTACGAGGAGGAGTACGGCACGGCCGGCGGCGAGCCCTTCGGCGTGCTGATCGCCGATTACCAGTTCCGCAACACGCCCTCCGACGTCGACCTCCTGGGCCGGGTCGCCGGCGTCGCCGCCGCGGCCTTCGCCCCGTTCATCGCCGGCGCCCATCCCGAGCTGCTCGGCATCCCGCGCTTCGACCTGCTCGAACGAATTCACGATCTCAGCGCCCAGTTCGAGGGGCTCCGCCATCTCAAGTGGCGATCGCTGCGCGACGAAGAGGACTCGCGCTACGTGGGCCTCACCCTCCCGCGCACGCTGATGCGCCTGCCCTATGACGACGCCGCGCTGCGGGAAGACGGGTTCGTCTTCCACGAGGACGTGACCGCCCCCGACCGCTCGGGCTACCTCTGGGGCAACGCGGCCTTCGCCTTCGGGGGCGTGCTGATTCGGGCGTTCTTGCGCAGCGCGTGGTTCGCCGACATTCGCGGCACGAGCCGGGGGCCGGGGACCGGCGGCGTGGTGACCGGCCTGCCGGCCCAGAGCTTCTCGACCGATCGCCCCGGCGTCGCCGTCAAATGCTGCGTCGAGACCATGATCAGCGAGGACCACGAAAAGGAGCTGGGCGACCTGGGGTTCATCCCCCTTTGCGACTGCGAAGACACCGAGTACTCGGCCTTCTACTCCACCCAGTCGTTGCAGCGGCCGAAGACCTACGACGACGAGACGGCGTCGATCAACGCGCGCATGTCGGCCATGCTTCAGTACATTCTCTGCGCGTCGCGGTTTGCCCACTACCTCAAGGTGATCGCCCGCGATCAGGTGGGAGGCGTCTCCGACGCGAAGCGGTTTCAATCGCAATTGCATTCGTGGATCCACCAGTTCGTGGCCAAGAATCCCGGCGCCTCGCCGGCCGAGCGCGCGCGTTTTCCCCTGCGCGAGGCGCAGGTCGAAGTGGCCCCCCATCCCGCCGAGCCGGGGCACCTGCGGGCAACCCTCATGCTCCAGCCGCACCTTCAGCTCGACGAGCTGACGGCCAGCGTCAAGCTCGTGACCAGACTGCAAGGCAAGTAAGAGCCGGCCGAAAAAGGAGACCATCGTGGAAGCGCTCGAACGATTCCGCAACGGAAGACTTGGGGAGGCGATCGAGGCGTGTTCGTCCGAGGTCAAGCGTTCGCCCGGCCTGCCCGACCCGCGCGACCTGCTCAGCCAGTTGTTGTGCTTTCGAGGCGAGTTCGAGAAGGCCGACCGGCATCTCGACGCCTTGGCGCGGCAGTTCCCCGACCGCGAGAAGAACGTTGCCCTGATCCGGCAGCTCCTCCGCGGCGCCGAAGCGAGGCAGCAATTCTACGACGACGGCCGCCTGCCCGAGTTCGTCGAACAACCGCCCGAGTACCTTCAGAAACACCTGCAAGCCTCGATCGCGGCCCGCGAGGGCGACGCGGCCGATGCCGCGCGCCTGCTGGCCGAGGCCGCCGAGGTTCGTCCCCGGGTCGGCGGGCGCTGCGATGGCACCCGCTTCGGCGAGCTGCGCGATCCCGACGACTTGACCGCGTGCTTCTTCGAGGCCCTGACCACCAACGGCAAATATTACTGGATCCCCTTCGAGCGGGTCATCCGGGTGCTGTTCAACGAGATTCAATCGCCCATCGACGTGCTCTGGCGCCCCGCGCAGATCCAGGTGCGGGGCGGGCCCACGGGCGTGCTCTACCTGCCCCAACTGTACGTCGATTCGGCCCGGTCGGGCGAAGAGTCGCTGCAATTGGGCCTCGAAACCGATTGGCGCGGAGGCGAGGGCGAGCCGGTTCGCGGCGTCGGGCATCGCATCCTCCGCATCGACGGCGACATGCGCCCCATGGCGAACGTGCGCAGCTTCGAGTTCGACGGGCCCTCGAAGGCGGAGTCGCCCACGTGAAACGCGCGAACCCTTCCCGAAGCGTCTCGCCCCTGCTGCCGTCGGTGTTCGACCGCCTGCTCGGCCAGGATGCGCCCTCCGACGCCCAGATGCACGCGCACCGGGCCAGCCTGATCCGGCAGCTCAAAGCCTCGCTGCAGCGCGATCTTCAGAACCTGCTGAACACCCGGCGCCGCTGCGGGGGCTTTCCCGCCGAATGGACCGAGCTGGAAACCTCGCTCGTGAACTACGGCATTCCCGACTTCACGGGCGCCGACGTCGGGTCGGCGGGGTCGCGCGAGGAGTTCCTCCGCGTCATCCGGGCGGCCATCGAGCGCTTCGAGCCGCGCCTGGCGAACGTCGCGCTCTTCTCGCTCGAAAACGAGAAGGAGCCCCTGGCCCGCGCGCTCCGCTTTCGCATCGAGGCCGTTCTCGTGACCGAGCACGAACAAGAGCCCGTGGCTTTCCTGTCGACGATGGAGCCGGCGTCGGGAAGCTACCGCATCGAGAGAGAGTAGCGCGTGACCGACAAGCTGCTTCCCTACTACAACCGCGAGCTGAGCTTCATTCGCCGGCTGGCCGACGAGTTCGTGGCCCACCATCCCGACGCCGCCGAACGCCTGCGCATGCGCAAGGGCGGCACCGACGATCCCCACGTGGCCCGGCTGATCGAGGCGTTCGCCTACCTGACCGCGCGCATCCGGCGCAAGATCGACGACGAGTTCCCCGAGATCAGCGACGCCCTGATCGAGACGCTCTATCCCCACTACCTGGCGCCCATCCCCTCGGCCGCCATCGTGCAGTTCGTGCTCGACCGCAGCCAGGGCGAATTGACCACCGGCTACCGCGTCGACAAGGGCTCGCCCCTCGAGGTCTCCAACGGCACCGGGGGAATCGCGTGCCGGTTCCGCACCTGCTACGACACGACCCTGTGGCCCCTCGATGTGGCCTCGGGCGAGATGCGCCGCCGGCCCTTCGGCGAGGCCCCCACGGTCGATCGGGCGCGCGACGCCGCGGCCCTGGTCCACCTGCGACTCCGATGCGTTTCGCCCAAGATGACCTTCGGACAGTTCGACGCCGAGACGTTTCAAGCGATCCGGTTCTTTCTCGCGGGGCAGGACCATCACGTCATGCCCCTGTACGAGCTGCTGCTGAACCACTGCGTACAGATCGTCGTGGCGACCTCCGCGGCCGACGACTCGCCCCTGGTGCTCGGCGGCGACGCGTTCGAGCCGGTCGGGTTCGCCCCGCACGAAAGCCTGCTGCCCTCCGACGCGCGCCGCTTTCCCGGCTACGGCCTGCTGAGCGACTACTTCGCCTTCCCGCAGAAGTTCCTCTTCGTCGATCTGCGCGGGGTCGGCGCGCACCCGCGCGCCGGCGAGGCGAATCAACTCGACGTTTACGTGTTTCTCGACCGGGCCCTGCCCGACCTTGAGCCCCACGTCGACGCGGGCACGTTTCGCCTCGGGTGCACGCCGATCGTCAACCTGTTCGCGAAGCGGGCCGAGCCGATCAAGCTCACCCATGCGACCTTCGAGTACCCGGTCATTCCCGACGCGCGGCGGCGCGACGCGATCGAGGTGTACTCGATCGATCGGGTCACCACGGCCTCGTCGCGCGGCGAGAACCTCGAATACGTGCCGCTGTACTCGATCTACGGGAGTTCCGAGCGGGGCACGCCGCGGAGGTTCTGGCAAGCCCACCGGCGTGAGGCGTCGGGCGAGTCGACCGGGGCGGCGGCGATCGCGGGCACCCAGGTGTCGCTGTCGATCGTCGACCTCGACTTCCACCCCGAGATGCCCGCCGACCGCACCCTCGTCGTCGAGACCACCTGCCTGAACCGCGACCTGCCGGGCCAGATCAGCCGGCCGAGGATACGCCCGGCGTTCGGCGCGCCGATCGAGGAGGAGGTGACCTGCCTGGCGGGGCCGACCGCCACGCTCCGCCCCACCGCCCGGCAGCGCGGCGTGTGGTCGCTGATCTCGCACCTTACCCTCGGCCACCTCTCGATCGGCAACGTGGTCGACGCCGCGGGGCAGAGCGACGGCCGGGGGGCCGAGGCCCTCCGGCGCATCCTCGAATTGTACGACTTCAACCGCGACGTCGCCGTCCAGGAACGCATCGGCGCCGTCGTCGGCGTCGCCACCCGCCCCGTCGTCTGCCGCCTGCCGAGTGCCCCTTCGGGCTTCGCACGCGGCGTCGAGGTGATCGTCGACTTCGATGAAGAGCGATTCCGCGACCCGGGCCAAGGCGTGTTTCTGCTCGCCAGCGTGCTCGAGTGCTTTTTCGGCATGTACTGTTCCATCAATTCGTTCACCCGGATGACGGCCCGATACCAGCAGGGCGCGAGGATCCTTCGGCAATGGCCTCCGAACACGGGCAGAAGGTATCTCCTGTAATCGTGCAGCTTTTCGACGACGCGCGGCGATTCGATTTCTATCAAGCCGTGCGCCTGCTCGAACGGTCCGTCGCCGACGGGCATGCCCCGCCCCATCCCGTCGGGCACGACCACGGACCCGACCGCGAGACGGTGCGGTTTCGCGTGCGCCAGTCGCTGGCGTTCCCCACCTCGGCGATCGACCGGCTCGAGGCCGGCAAGGAGAAGGGCGCCGAGGCCAAGCAGCGCAAATCGCCCCATGCCCCGCCGCCGCAGATGCTCGTCAATTTCATGGGGCTGACCGGCCCCAGCGGCGTCTTGCCCCGCCACTACACCCACGCCGTGCTCGAGCAGGTGCGCGAGGGCGAGACCGCGCTGCGCGACTTCCTCGACCTGTTCAACCACCGGCTCCTTTCGCTGCACTACCGCGCGTGGGAAAAATACCGCGCCGCCATCCTCATCGAGAACAACCGATCGCGCCCCGCGGCCCGCGACGTCGACCTGTTCACCTACGCCTTGTTCTGCCTGGTCGGAATGGGCACCGGGGCCCAGCGGCGGCGGATGGCGGTCGACGACGACCTGTTTGCCTATTACGCGGGCAACTTCTCCCGCCGGCCGCCCAGTGCGATCGCGCTGCAGGGCATGATCGCCGAATACCTCGAAACGCCCACCCGAATCGCCCAGTTCCACGGCCGGTGGCTGACGTTGCCCCGCGCCGACCAGACGCGCCTGCCGTCGCCGGGCGAGAAGCCGACCGTCGCGGTGGCCCTGGGACGGGGCGCCGTCGTGGGCGAGCGCGTCTGGGACCTGCAAAGCATGTTTCGCATCCGCGTCGGCCCGACGCGTTACCGCGAATTTCGGCGCCTCATGCCGTCGGGCGAACGCCTGCTGCCCCTGTGCCAACTCGTCCGCACCTACGTGGGACCCGAGTACGAGTTCGACGTGCAGGTCGTGCTTAGGGCCGATGAGGTGCCCTGGTGCCGGCTTGGAGAAGAGGCCCGCCTGGGATGGAACACCTGGATCCGCTGCCGGCCGTTCGAACGCGACGTCGACGACGGCGTGTTCCGCCGCGAAGACGTGTAACCGCGCCGGGAGACTCGTGTTGTCCGCGTCGATGTCATCTTCCGTCTGAGCAGAAAGAACCCATTTCGCGAGAAAATGCCATGGTTCACGTCGATCTCAAGTCGCTCATCGCGCGACTGAACGATACCTGCCGCCGCACGCTGGAGGGCGCGGCGGGGTTGTGTCTGTCGCGCACGAACTACAACGTCGAGCTCGAGCACTGGCTGTTCCGGCTGGCCGAGACGGTCGATACCGACGTGGCCGCCGTGTTTCGCCATTTCGAGGTCGACGCGTCGCGCGTTCTCAAGGACCTGAACCGCCTGCTCGACCGCTTGAAGACGGGCAACGCCCGGCCCCCCGCCCTGTCGCCCGACACGGTCGATCTCGTGCGCGAGGCGTGGCTGATCGCCTCGATCGAGTTCGACGCGGCCAAGACGCGCACCGGCCACGTGCTCTGCGCCCTGTTCGCCGAGGAGTCGCTGGCGCGAAACATCCGCGCCGCCTCGCCCGAGTTCGAGAAGATCTCGGCCGAAACGCTGCGCCGCAACCTGCGCAACATCACGGCCGACTCGTCCGAGGCCAAGGAGACGGCCGCCGCCCCGGCCGGCGAGCCCGGCGCCGCTCGGCCCCGCGAAGGGGGCGGCGCCCTCGACAAGTTCACGATCGACCTGACCGCCCGGGCCCGCGCCGGCCAGCTCGATCCCGTCCTCTGCCGCGAGGCCGAAATCCGCCAGGTCGTCGACATTCTTACGCGCCGCCGGCAGAACAACCCGATCCTGACGGGCGAGGCGGGCGTGGGAAAGACGGCCGTCGTCGAGGGCTTCGCCCTGCGCGTCGCCGAGGGCGACGTCCCCCCCTCGCTGCGCAACGTGGCGATCCGCGTGCTCGACCTGGGCCTCTTGCAGGCCGGGGCCGGCATCAAGGGCGAATTCGAGAACCGCCTCAAGTCGGTCATCGACGAGGTCAAGGCATCGCCCCATCCGGTGATCCTCTTCATCGACGAGGCCCACACGATGATCGGGGCGGGAGGGCAGGCCGGGCAAGGCGACGCGGCCAATCTGCTCAAGCCCGCCCTGGCCCGCGGCGAGCTGCGCACCATCGCCGCCACCACCTGGGCCGAATACAAGAAATACTTCGAGAAAGACGCCGCCCTGGCCCGGCGGTTCCAGGTCGTCAAGGTCGACGAGCCCGGCGAGGACGCCGCCGTCAAGATGCTCCGCAGCATGTCGGCCATCCTCGAAACACACCATAAGGTCCGCATTCTCGACGACGCCGTGGTCGACGCGGTCCGGCTCTCGCACCGGTATCTCGCCGGGCGCCAGTTGCCCGACAAGGCCATCAGCCTGCTCGACACGGCCTGCGCCCGGGTCGGCATCTCCCACTCCGCCGTGCCGCCGGCCCTCGACGACTGCCGGTGGCGCATCAAGCACCTCGGCGTCGAAATCGGCATCCTTCAGCGCGAGGCCGCCTCGGGCGCCGACCACGAAAAACGCCTGGCCGCCCTGCGCCGGCAGAAGGCCGACGCCGAGGCCGAGCTCGAAGCCCTCGAAGCGCGATGGAAAGAGGAATCGGAGCTCATCGACGCGATCCGCGGCGTGCGCGAACGGCTCGAGTCGGCCCAGAACCCGCCCGCCCCAACCGAGGGCGACGGGCAGAAGGCCGAGTCGCCGCCCCCCGAACCGCCCAAGGACGCGGCGGCCGCGCCTTCGCCCGACGTCGACGCCCTGCGCGCCCGCCTGGCCGAGCTCGACGCCCGGCTCGTCGAAATCCAGGGCGAGACGCCGCTCATGCAGGTGTGCGTCGACTCGCAGTCGATCGCCGAGGTCGTCTCGGGGTGGACGGGCATCCCCGTCGGCCGCATGGTCGCCGACGAGATCCGCACGGTCCTCGCCCTCGAAAAGCTCATGCAGCGGCGCATCGTCGGGCAGGACCACGCCCTCGAAGCGATCGCCCAGAGCATCCGCACGTCGCGCGGCGGCATGATGGACCCCCGGCGACCCATCGGCGTGTTCCTCTTCGTCGGCCCCAGCGGCACGGGCAAGACCGAGACGGCCATCACCCTGGCCGAGCTGCTCTACGGCGGCGATCAGAACATGACCGTCATCAACATGTCGGAGTTCAAGGAGGAGCACAAAGTCTCGCTTCTGATGGGATCGCCCCCGGGCTACGTCGGTTACGGCGAGGGGGGCGTGCTGACCGAGGCCGTGCGCCGGCGGCCCTACAGCGTCGTGCTGCTCGACGAGATCGAGAAGGCCCACCCCGGCGTGCAGGACATCTTCTACCAGGTCTTCGACAAGGGCACCCTGCGCGACGGCGAGGGCCGCGACATCGACTTCAAGAACACCGTGCTGCTGATGACCTCGAACGCGGGCACCGAGCTGATGATGAACCTCTGCGCCGACCCCGAGACCTGCCCCGACGCCGAGGGCCTGGGCGCGGCCCTCCATCCCGAGCTGCTCAAGACGTTCAAGCCCGCCTTCCTGGGCCGGCTGCAAGTCGTGCCCTACTTCCCGCTCACCGACGAGGTGCTGCGCAAGATCGTCGTGCTGCAGATGGAGCGGATTCGGGAGCGGGTGAAAGCCTCGTACGACGCGACGTTCGACTACTCCGACGACCTCGTCGCCGGCATCGCCGCCCGCTGCACCGAGGTCGACACCGGCGCCCGCAACATCGACCACATCCTCTCCCGCACCCTCCTTCCCGAACTCTCCGCCCAGTTCCTCGGCCGCATGGCCGAAGCCAAGCCCATCCGCTCCGCCCGCGTCACCCTCGCCGACGATGGTGCGTTCGCGTATGAGATTGAGTAGGGGAGGAGGCAGGGGACAAGAACGAACCGGGAGGAAGCCTATGACGCTGTTTCCTCGTCGTGGACGTATGCACTGGGCGGTGTGCCCCGCTGCAATGGTGCTTGGAATACTACTCGCATCGTCTCGCGGCATTGGGCAAAGCGAAGATCGCCCGTCCACGGCAACACGCGCATTTCGCTCCTGCCTTCGTCGCGTGTGACGATGGCAGGCCGGGGGTTGGTCACCCGGTATCCCCGTCCGGGCGTTCTTCCGTGGAAACGACAGGATCTCCCAAGTTCATGGGGAACCCCAATTCCCGTTTGCCCATGTTCTCCGACCCCGGCCGGCCGATGCGTCCCTGACCACTGGCGGAACGCTCGCGTGGCCCCCGCGAGGGGAACAACGAAGGCGCCGACGACAAAAGACTTTCGAGGCTCCATAGCATGGCTTTCGGGCTCGCTGCCTACGTATCACGATGTCGGTTACCCTCCACCGCGCAAGGCTCGCTTCCAGGCGCTGGTCAAGCTCCGCTGGACGGGCTTGATACCCGCAGGGTTCCTACAAAAGGTCTTCAACTCACATCATGTGCGTCGTCCTCCTTCTCCAAGCTTCTTGGCACAACCCCCTTTTCTCTTCCGCGCCCGCCTTTCAGCCTGCCCACGTCCGGAACACACGCTGGACTTCTTGCGGCCAGAATACTTCCCGATCCACGCTCGGCGGGATACCAGGAAGCCCCCAAAAGCCTTCGCTCGGCCACATGGTTTCCGCGTTCACCGCAATCGCTGAGATCAACGGCCGACCGTAGAGTTGTTCGTAAATGCTGCAAGCACCCACAATCGAACCGCCTTTCCGAGGATCTGCCCTGCAATTTCGGCGAATTTCTTTCCCGGCCGGTGGGTCGGATGCACGGCGGTCGGCAGCTTGAGCGAGGGCCGGTGAGGCGGCCGCCGCTGGGCTGCTTCCATTCTTCGCGCGGCGCAAGGTGCGGCAATGTCCAGCTTTCCACGCCGGGGCAATTCTTTCGATACTTACGAAAAGCGCCATTGACGTAAGTCGAGTTCAACTCAACTTACGTCAATGGGGTTTTTCCGAAGTCCCGCCGCGCGCGATTACGCCGGTTGACTTTTTTCCTTGCCGGACACTTCATTCCTTCGCGGAACTCGCACGCAAGCCGCGTGGCGGCAGTTCCGCCAAGCAGGATTCCAACCGTCTCTCGTCCGGCAAAGGAGAGCAAGCCATGCCGAAGCGAACGCGTTCTCACGGCCAGCGCCCAGGCGCCCGCCGCCCCCGCAAACGCAGGCGCACCGGTCGACAGGCCCACGCGGGCCGGCAGACCCTGCGTTCCGAAAAGATCGGGGCCCTGCCCATCCTCAACCACTTCATCACCCGGCTCCGGCTGGAACAGTGGCTCGACGAGCATCTGCCGCCCGAGGACAAACGCGTCAAGGTCCCGGCGACCAAAGCATTGCTGGTGCTCGTGCGAAACCTGCTCATCGCGCGCGAGCCCTTGTACGGCATCGGCGAGTGGGCAGCCGGCTACGCCCCCGACCTGCTCGGCCTGACCCGCGACGAGTTGGAGGCGCTCAGCGTGGCGATCGAAGAGCGCGTCGAGGAGCGCTATCGCCAGGTGGGGCGCGGCCGACCCACGAAGGACACCCGCTACGTCAAGAAGACCTCCACACGCTTCGACCTGAGCTACCGGATCGACTCCATGCGGATCGCCGAGGATCAAAAGACCGACGGCGTCTTCCCGCTGGTCACCAACGTCCTGGATCTCAGCGAACGCGAGGTGTTGTTGGTCTACAAGCGTCAGCCGGTGATCGAGAAACGCTTCTCCCAGTTGAAGACCGACTTCCGCGTTGCGCCGGTGTACCTGAAGGACGTGAGCCGGATTCAGGCACTGCTGTGCGTGTACTTCCTGGTCCTGCTGGTCGAGGCGTTGTTGGAGCGGGAACTGCGTCAGGCGATGGAGCGTGAGGGACTCGAAAGCCTTCCCCTGTACCCGGAAAACCGCCCCTGCCGCCGGCCCACGGCCCGCCGCGTGATCGACCTGTTCGACGACATCCACCGTCACACGCTCCGCGAAGGCCCCCCGACGCCAACCGTGTTCGTCACCGAGCGATCCGGCCTCCAGCGTCGCATCCTGAAGCTCCTCGGCGTCCCGGCCACCGCGTACCGCGCCTGACTTGCCGCCGACCGAAAATTCGGCGAAAATGGAAAGCAGATCCTCGGAACGGCGGAAACAAAGAGCTGTACAACAGGTTCTTTGGCAAGTTTTATGAAGACATGAAAGCAGATGCTCGCAGGGCGGAGGAGATTAGGGCCATTCTTCATTCTTGTTCGAACGGTAAGAAATGGTAAGTGAGTAAGGTGCTGCATGAAGAGTTGTGAACCCAATGACGGTTGGCCTTCCGAAAGGGGTGGGTCAACGAGCCATGGCACACGCGCTTGCCGACAGGCGGCCGCTTGGTTGTTGGTGGTCGCCATTCTATACCTTTGTGTCCTCTACACGGGAACAGTCAACGTACTCTACAGGTGGGGAGTGGCAGATGTCCCTGCGCTTGCATTGCTGCTGATCATGGGGACCGCAAAGGGATCTCTCTTCATTTGGTTGTCCATCGCGATCCGACGTCGGCAATACGTTGGCTGGGCAATTGCTGTCGTAGCCTTTTTCCTCTCGGGACAACCGATTGCTATCGCAGTCATGCTATCGGTCGGATCGCCGTTCGTGGGGCCAGTGGTTCTCTTGTCGTTCTATACATTGGCCCTGCTCATTATCCTCGGCCTTCTCATTCGGGCCCGCTACGCACTGAAAGACGACCCACAGGAGCAGAAGAAGGGGGGCGATTAGGAAAGATAAAGGGGCCAGGCGCATATAATGGGTAAACGGCGCAGTCCAGAGAGTCATGCCGTTCCCCGCGAGGGCGGCCGCGACCACGCAGTGTCGATTCGAGCCCCAGGCGTTTCGCGGTCTGCTCGGTCCAAAGCGGATTGCCGTACGGGCTGCCGAAGCGAGCGGCCGATCGCCTGAGTTTCTGCCTCCGTTTGCGGCGTTGACCTGCTCCGGCCAGTCGGACGGTTGCGGCAAGGGCCAATCGCCCAGCAGCGGCGCGCCTGCTTTGCGTGCCCGTTGATGCAGGCTTCCCCATCGCCAGCCTTCCGCATGCTCGACGAGCCCGGCACGCAACGCATTCCGCTCGACGTATCGCACCACGGCATCGAGATGATCGTTATTCGCTGCATGAACCGGCAAAGGTCGCCGGCGCGTTCGGGCCGGACCACGAAATGCCCATGGTTCGGCAGCCGGCCGTAGGCGCCGATGGGCATCGGCGCAACGCGCAACGTCTGTTCCACCACGCGACGAAAGGCGTCGTCGTCTCTTGTCCGCGCGGAAAAGCTGCCACGCCCCATCAGGCCGCCCATCCGAATTGCGCAGACGACCATACTGGCTTCGTATCTCCAGAATCCCCAGGATCGTCATTCGACTGGCGGGGTAGCTTGCTGGGAATGGGTGCGCGGAGTTAGACTCCAGGGCACGTCAGGTGCCCCGGCCACGCTCGTGGGGACGGGGGACTGCTTAATCGCCGAGCGGGGGCCGCATCATGCCGATTCCAGCCGAATGTCCAGGTTGCCACAAGCGGT
>Ga0334894_1002128_pt1 | contig 14208 bp, 12 predicted proteins | sample GraSluR3_MG_6_FD_207225 | JGI IMG/M metagenome (GOLD analysis project Ga0334894, IMG submission 207225) | Sludge microbial communities from methane-producing bioreactor in Wageningen University, Netherlands - Granular Sludge_12_05 R3 | ecosystem: Engineered > Bioreactor > Anaerobic >... | reverse complement strand
TCCATCATCCAGCTTCCAATAGCATATCCCCAAATTTTACAGCTCCAACAGGTCAACTAAGTTTGTTTAATGCTCAGCTAATTTTTGTTTTGTCGAAAGATATTAAGTTTTTTCCCAAATTTCATAGTGCATTAAATGTAAGTTGTGTTTGTGCTTTAATTTCTTTGAGAGAAATTCACATAGCTGTAACAAAAGGGAATTTTATAAAATTTCACTCTAAGTCAGATAAGTTTTCTTTTGAAAACCCAGAATAGCTAAATGCAATTCCCAAAAGGCAACTTTCCTCTTCGCATATTCATTCTGTTTGATTGGAAATTCAATTTCTTGTATAGTACAAAGAGATTTCTCATCAAATATTGTTTTTTAGAACTTGTTCTATATTCCAAGCGTTGATTGAAACAGAATTAACACTCTTGATAATATCTCAAGATTGAATTCATAATTTTTCTCAAAGTCATCAAGGAATTACTTCAAAAACTTTTACAGGAAGGTTCTCTATGTTTTTCTTTTGTTCTTCGGAAATAAATCACTTTTGATATAGAAAACTTTTTGTTGGCATCAAGTAACTTTCTACTTGTGTTGTGAACATGTTTTCAGATATCATAGATATTGGTTTTGTACCTGTCGAAAAAACAAAGGTGAAAATAGCCCAAGCTGCCAAAAAATTTGCTGTTACTCAAGCGATAAGAATTGCAATTTTGCTTCGAATTTTTGCTTTGATAAAACTATCTTTTGCATTAAATTCTTCTTCGTGCTTTGGATCTTCTCCTTTTAGTCTCACAAATCATCACAAAGGAATCAGATTTAATGTATATTCTGTTCCACTTTTGTCTGTTCGGATTTTACATATTTTTGGTGGAATTCAAATACCAAATTCCAATACTTTTACACCACTTTTTTTTGCTGCAATAAAATGTCAAAGTTCATGAATCAAAACCAATCACATAAACATCAAAATCCCTATAATCAATCCCATTTTTATAATTAATAATTTAAAATGTATAATGTATAATATTATTGATTTCGTAAACAAGAGAAAATATTGATTTTAGATTTTGGATATTTATTATTCAATTCTTAATTTAGGTTATATACCCTAACAAATCTAGCAATAAAAAGAACAAATAAAAGAAGGAAATCATCACCAAACCAACATCATCTGTAGCCAAAAAGCAGCGATACAATTATAACGAGACTATTAATACTAAGTATAATATTGCCTTGATGATGGATGAATTTTATTTGTTTTTTATTGTGAAAAATATCTAATAATTTTAAAAAATTTACAACTTTATAACCAAAATAAAATGTACGACGCACATACTCATCTTAATAATGAAGATATATTTCCACAGTGGCAACATTATATGGATCTTTTTTTGAAATCAGGAGGAAAATGATTGGTAAATTCCTGAGCCAGTGATTTTTATAATCAAAAGGGGATTGAAATAGCAAAAGAATCTTTGCAAAAATATCCAAATCTTCGAGTAAAAGCAACGCTTTGATTACATCCTTTGGAATGTGTAGAAAACATTATTACCAAAGAAAATTATATCCAGAAAATCCAAGATCTCAAACAGCAATACCTTGCTCACAAAGAACATATTGTAGCAATTTGAGAAATTTGAATAGATGTTCATTTTCCTGGTGGGCAAGAGACTTTGGGTCTCCAGAAAGAACTCTTTGCACTTCAGTGCGACCTTGCCCAAGAACTCAATCTTCCAATTGTAGTCCATTCGAGAGATGAATTCGACCAAACAATAGATATTTTACAAAATTATAAGAGTCAGACTATTTATTTTCATTGTTGGGGATACGGACCAGAGGAGTATCGTAAATTAAATGATATGTTTCCAAATCTATTTATTGGTTTTTGTGGAAATGTAACCTACAAAAATGCGCAAGCACTCAGAGATACATTGGCTATTGTTGATAAAAATCAATTAGTTTTAGAAACGGATGCACCCTACCTTGCTCCGCAAGTAGTCAGAGGGCAGACCAATCATCCTGCTTTTGTTTGATATATTTATGATTTTATTTCTAGTACGTTAATCATAGATAAAAAAGATATTGACAAAACCATAGAAATAAATATAAAAAAGTTGTATAATTTTTAGTAAGTTAAATTGTTATTAATATGGGTGGCTTAGAAAATAATTTGGATTATATAGATTCTGAATTTAAAAATTTAGATCAAGAAATTACATATACAAGAAATCTTGTCAATGTTTATAAAGAATTAATAAACTTGGTATTGCGTGCCGAAGATATTTCCAAAGAATCTACTCAAAAAGAACTAATAGAGTATCAAAATAGCAAAATAGATACAATGGTTTTACAAAAAAAGTTAATAAGAGAAAAAGAATTTCTTTTATATAAAAAAAGAATATTAATAGCAGAAAATGATTATCAAATATTATCTTTATATTAAGAGCTTCTTAATCAAAAAGTATATGCAGAAGACGAATCTTTGTTTCTTACTTCAGAAGAGAAACAAATACTTTTAGATGATTTAAAAGAAAAATTAAAGACAGTTAAATTTAAAAAAGATTTTCAATTAAACACCGACTCTGAAATAGATTTCCTTATCAACTAGTTCTCTTTTTGTTCACCATTTAAGTGCAGATATCTGTTGCATAATAGCTACTTTTTCTGGTGTATTTGTTTTGGGTTCTCAATAACAAACTTTACAACTAATACTAAAGGGTTTTGATTGAGTTTTGTCTACAGACAATCTCATAGCTCATTTAAATGTTTCTGAATTCATAAGATCTCATTTACTAAAATCTGGGGCAAACACGTTTTCTAAGACTTCAGCGTCATTTGGTCCTATTTTAAAAGATAAAATAGATCCTACATTACCAAGAATTGTTTTACCAAGATCTATTTCTCATCCTAGTCATTTCTGTTTGAGTTGGTCCATATATTGATGAGCCATAACAAGTCAAAGTTTATATTTTCTAGCTTCAGATAAAATGCTTTCAAATGATTGAGAGACATAGTTTTGGAATTCATCTACATACAAATAAAAAGGAACTCTATCTTTTGATTCCATTGATGCTCTTTTTAAAGCTGATTGTTTGATTTGCATTGATATCATTTTTCCAATAAGTTTACTATTTTCTTCACCAACAAGACCTTTTGATAACTTACATAAAATAACTTTTTTTTCTTGCATTGCTTGGCTAAAATTAAACGCAGATTTTGGTTGTCAAATAATATTTCTAACATAAGTACTAGTTGTAAAAGGTGCAAATTTTGCTTGCAAAAATGGTATTATTTCTGCTTTTTCTCTGTCTCACATTTTTTTATATGTTTTGTTCCACCAGGCTGCAATTACAGGATTTTTTATATTTCTTATTTTACTTTCAGCAAAAGCATCATCAGTAAAAAGTCTCATAATATCAACCAAAGTTCCTCATTCTTCTTGTTCCATAAGCAAAAAACACGCATTACGAAAATAATCTTGAATTCTTGGTCAAAATATTTCTTCACCATACATACTTACAAACATTTCAATCAGGTCATTTGTTACAACATCTCTTTCATCTTCAGATTCTGTTCCATCCAAAGGATTGAATGCTATTGGATATTCTGTATTAGCAAGATCAAAATAAATCAAATCATCAATTCTTTCTTTTGGATATCTTTCCATAATATAATCACACAAATCACCATGAGGATCCAGAATACAAAGTCCATTACCGTTTTTTACATCTTCTAATGCTAAAGTAAGTAATAGGGTAGATTTACCTGTACCTGTTTGTCCTACGATATAAAGATGTCTAAATCTATCTTCTTCAGTAAATCTAATTTCTTTTTTATTTCCTAGATAAGTGTTTCGTCAAATCAAAATTCAATTATCAGGAAGATTTTCAGGAGCAGCTACAATTTTGTAATTTTGAAAAGCAAATCTTGGGTTTTTGTTGAATTTTGGATGCGGAAAGTGAACAATAGAAGAAAGTTCTTTTATATTTAAAATTTGTTTTTTACCAAAGTTAATCATTTTAGAAAAAATTCAATCATCTGAGAAAAATGATCTCTGAGTAAAAGTTTTCGCAAATTTTATAATATTTTGAGAATGTTTAAATTTAAAGCCATTTAAACCAGTATATGTATATTGAAAAAAAGATTTAGCCAAATCATCTATTATTTTCTTTGGTCTATGGGGGTCTGGAGAAGTAGCTAATGCTCTAATTTTTACATTAAAAATTTCATCATTTAGTTTTTTATCCAAATCTCCAAGTTGGTTTTGTGAAAATTCATAATTTTTTTCTTCTTTTTCTTCTTTTTTTTCATCAGTTTTTAACAGACCAAAAAGTTGTTCTAGTATGTTTTTCTTTTTCTTTTTTGCTTTATCAATTTCTTCTCTTAGTCATTTAAAAAGTTCTTCATGTAGTGGTTCAATCAATAGCTGTAAGCATAATTTTTCATCAATAAAAACTTTTGAATAAGCAGAAAGTAGACTATCCATAGGGTCTGCCTCAAATGATTCATATGTTCTAATAGGAAAAATTTTGTCTTTACTAAGTGTAAATTCTCATCAATCCATATATTTTCAAGTTTCTAATATTTTTGGTTGTTCTATTGGTTCTACAACTGATCATGGGTAGAAGCTTCAAATAGTTTTTTCTAGTGTTTCGAGGTTATCAATAGGAACTCAAATAATAAATTTAATAACTTCTTTCTCTATAAAAATCTCTACTGAAACGTAGTTGTTTCAAAGATGAGTATGTTTCCAATTATCATCAAAAATAGAGTAAAGATTTTTATAAACTTGATTCATTATTTCAATATTTTGTTTCATGCTTCATATATTGTCTCCAGAATCTCATTCAGAAGTTTTTACTATATTCTTAGAAATTTTTATTTGTAAAAATCTTAACTTTTTAATTTGTTTTTTTCTATGAGTGTATGCTATCTGCACAAAAACAAAGCGATATAGAAAAAATCAACCTATCAATAAGATTGTAAAACCAATAATTCATAATATGATAATATTTTCGAAATCCATAAATAACAATCGAAGATAAAACCCATATGATTATAAATAAATACTTAGAAAAATCAAAAAACCAGATTTATTTTGTGTTTTCTATCTTTACAATTTCTGTTTTTATTTCACCGATAGTGTTTTTTTCCAAAGATAATATTTTTAATTGTAGTGCTTTATTTGATTGGTTCTCATCATTTTTAATTTTCAAAATTATTTCTTCTCCTATTTTTGGAAATCTTTCCAAATGACTTGTAATAAAATAACTCAGTGTTTCTCAGCTAAATTGTTCTTCAGAAATATCAAGATCATAAAAATTGAGCACCATCTTTTCCAAGAAACCATCCATAGTAAGATGGGATTGGAATATATAAGCTAGTCATTCTTGTTTAATTGGCATAGTTTCTTTATCTGTTTCATCCATAATATCTCAAAAAACTTCTTCAACAATATCTTCCAAAGTTATTAATCAAGCAACTCAACCATATTCATCTATAACCAAAGCAACATGACTACGTGTTTTTCTAAATTTTTCCAAGATAAAATGGATTGGAGTTGTCAAAGGTACTTTTATAATATCAGATAATTTTAACTCTTTTAATTTTTTATTTTCATATCATTGTTTTTCTGCTAATAGTAATTCTCTTAATGTAATAAAATTATCAATTGTATCTATGTTTTCTTGGTAAATAGGTATACGAGAGTGTGAAAATTTTAAAACTTGTTCTTTTGCTTTTTGTATTGTCATAGTGTCTGGAAGAGCTTCTATTTTTATTCTAGGAGTCATTACTTCTTGAGCTGTGATTTCATAGAAATCAAGCATGTTTTTAATTTTTTCATATTCTCATTTTTCAAATACTCATGCTTTATTACCCATTTCTATAAGCGATTCTATTTCTTCATCAGTTATAATATGGTGTTTTTTTTGTTTTTTTTGAAAAATATTCATAAGGTATTCAACAGTAATTATAATTGGATAAAGTATTTTCCCTAAAATAATATAAAATCCAGCAACATGTAAAGATATTTTTTCTGCATAACGAGTAGCTATAGTTTTTGGAAATATTTCTCAAAACAATAAGAGTAATAAAGTGATTATTCAAGTAGATATTCAGATAGCCAAACTTTGCTCCGCTCAAGATGCGTTGGCAATATCAATACTGATTTTTGTTGCCAAAGAAGCTGTAGTTACATTAACCAAATTGTTTCATATAAGAATTGTGATAAGTAATCTGTCTGAATTGCTTTTCAATAATTTCAAACTTTTTGCGCCAATTTTTCTTTGTTTTACAAATGAATCAATTTTGTGGTTTGCTAGAGACATAAAAGCGATTTCACTTCAAGAAAAAAAAGCAGATAAACCAAACAAAAGTATAAATAGAATAATCGATAAGGGGTCCATGTTTTTTTGGTTAAAAGTTAATAGTTAAAATACAATATTTGAATATTTAAAATTTTAAATACAAATTTCTTTAGAAGAGTCTGATTTTTTATTTTTAATATAGCCGGTTAAATAAATCAATATTTCTTTCTTTTTATTTCTTGTTTTTATGTCATTAAGTACTCGATCAAAAGACTTTCTGATAAGTTCTCAAATAAATTTTGAAGGTTCAAGATTAAAATATTTCATAATTGTTTTTCCATCAACAGCAAGTTGTTTTATTGTAAATTGTCATTCTTCATTATTAATCTCTTTGAGGAGGTTTCTTAAATCTAAAACATCTTTTAGATCCGAATTGTTTTGTAAGGGGTTGTACTGTCCACGTCTATCTGCAATAGTAATATCTAATATGTTTTCAACTTGTTTGTATCAAGAGTCAGATAGAAATTTTCTAAGTTTTTTTTTGCGTTGATCAATACTTTCACCATCAAGGATTTCTTCAGGTTTGTGATGATTTGCAACATATCGCGCAATTAGTTCAATTTCTTTGTTTGAGAAACCAAGCGCTGAAAAATCTTTTTTTACAATATCCGGTCATCATTTTCTATGATTCAATGGCCCAGATAAAATAGCTCTAATTTCTTCTTTACTCAATTCATCTTTGTATGCACCAAATTGTGCAACTTTTCAAACATCGTGATATAACATAGCTAATCTAACCAAATAATCAGAATTTATTTTTTGAAGTTCGTATAAAGTAAGAAGGGTATGTGTATAAACATCAAAAGGGTGAAATCTCACAGGTTGATTAACATTTTTTGTCGCATAAAGAGCAGGAAAAATTGCCTGAAGAATACGAGATTCATCAAGTAATGCTACAAAACCAAAAGGATCTCATTTTTTAAAAACTTTTACAATTTCGTCTTTGATTCTTTCTTTTGCGATATTTTCAATAAGATGGTGATTTTTTTTGAGTGCATTCCATGTGGCTTTATCAAAATCAAACAAAGTAGCATCAGTTTTTTTCTTCTTTAGTTGATTATTTATTACATTTACAAACCTCAAAGCTCTAAGTAGTCTTAAAGCATCTTCTTGAAATCTATGATCAGGATCTCCAACAGCGCGTAATGCTTTATTGAAAAGATCTTGAATTCCTTTGTTTGGGTCTATAATAAAATACAAATAGTCTGATTTATTTTCAAGTTCGTATTTATCAATAATATCATTTAGTCTTTCTTTTTGATATAATCAATTTTCAAATAGGGTTTTAATAATTTCGTGATCTTGTATAATCAATAAATTTTGTTCTTTGATAGCAAAGATTCACTTATTATTTAATCATTTTAGTAATGTTTTTTGATCTATTGGATTAAAATTTATTTTTGTTTTTTTTTCATTTTTATCAGCAAAAAAATATAGAGAATTAATTGTAAAATCCCTTCTTTTTGCATCAAGCAATAAATCATTACTTCGATTTATTTTTTCAGGATGACGAAAATCTTCGTATCATGATTCCATGCGAAATGGAGTTATTTCATATTGAATCTCTGTTTTTCCTTTTTTTACAAGAGTGATTGTTCAAAACTTTTCTGTCATAAAGTGTGAAAGTCCTGTTTTATTGATATTTTTGTATATATCCAAAGGATTACCAGCCAAAGTGACGTCAATATCATTAGGGCGTTGTTCTATATTTAAAATCAAATTTCTTACACATCATCAAACAAGAAAAACAGAGGATTTGCTCTTTAGTTTTTTTTGTATAAATTTATGTTGTTTTGCTAAATATAGTATATTGGAAAAAGTAACCATAAAAATATTTGTTTAAATAAACAAAGCTAGTATAATAAAACGAAAAGTCTTTTCAAGAAAAGAAAAAAGTTACTTGAATTTCTAGTTTATTTATCTATAGTAAAACCCGCACAAAATTATGGGTGAGTAGCTCAGCTGGTTAGAGCAGTCCCGCTAAAGCGGGAAAGGTCGTATTTATATGTTTTGAAATAATATATGTATTACGTATATATTATTAAGTGAAGCAAATATTATGTATGATATACAAATAATATTGATAGAAGATATAAAGAACATAAAAGGTGAAATAATTATTTCACAAAAAGGATTGGAGAAAATGTTGAATTATTATGATATTTTGAATACAATACAAAAGAAGAAGCCATAAAACAAGAAATTAAAATAAAAAAATCATGACATATTGTTAGATATATAAATCATGAAAAGTTTATATGGGTGAGTAGCTCAGCTGGTTAGAGCAGATCCCTCTTAAGGATAAGGTCGTGGGTTCGAATCCCACCTCGCCTAAAAAACAATCAAGATTCTCTGGAAATGAGAATTTTTTTTATAGTTAATCAGCTGGTTAGAGCAGTCCCGCTAAAGCGGGAAAGGTCGTGGGTTCGAATCCCACCTCGCCTAAAAAACAATCAAGATTCTCTGGAAATGAGAATTTTTTTTATAGTTAATCAGCTGGTTAGAGCAGTCCCGCTAAAGCGGGAAAGGTCGTGGGTTCGAATCCCACCTCGCCTAAAAAACAATCAAGATTCTCTGGAAATGAGAATTTTTTTTATAGTTAATCAGCTGGTTAGAGCAGTCCCGCTTTAGCGGGAAAGGTCGTGGGTTCGAATCCCACCTCGCCTACCATTAAAAATGGTCTGAAGAAATTCAGATTTTTTTTAATTTGAAAAAACTTGCTCTTTTTTGAGAGCAAGTTTAAATTAGTTACATAATTTGACTAGCTAATTCAGCTAGATAGCTTCGTTCACCTTTGATTAATGTAATGTGGGCGAACATAGATTGTCCTTTCCATCTTTCAATTATGTAGGATAATCCATTGGATCTAGAATCCAGATAAGGATGATCGATCTGTTGAGGATCTCCTGTAAAAACGATTTTTGTCCCTTCTCCTGCACGGGTAATAATTGTTTTTACCTCGTGAGGGGTAAGGTTTTGGGCTTCATCAATAATCCAAAAGCATTTATTCAAACTTCTTCCTCGAACAAACGCAAGGGGTATAATCTGTATTCTATCATCTCTCTCCATCTCCTCAATACTTTCCTTGGTTCTATTATTACTGTTTTTTATAACAGCTAAATTGTCAAATAAAGGAAGCATATATGGGGATACTTTTTCTTTAGCATCACCAGGAAGAAATCCCAAAGTTTTGTTACTAAGCTCAACAATGGGACGAGCTAGAAGAACCTTGTCATAAATTTTATTGTTTGCTTGTTGAATAGCAGCAGCCAAAGCAAGTAATGTTTTGCCAGTACCAGCTTTACCAGAAAGTGTAACTAAGTTAATTTCTGGGTCAAAGAGAGCATTCATAGAGAATGTTTGTTCAGAGTTTCTTGGGGTTATACCAGAGATGGTATTTTTTTCAACTCTGATAATATTCTTTTTATTAACGTCAAGTCGTACAATAGCACTTGATTTTTCATTTTTTGTTTTCAAAATGAAATACATATTGGGATAGAAAGCGTCTTTGAGCTGTAACTGTTCTACAGGAATACTGTTTTCCGAGTACATAGTATCAATGATATCTTTTGAAACAATTTCTATTCCACGACTTCCTGTATAAAGTTCATCCATAATAGCAACTTTATCATTTTCGTAATCTTGTGCATCCATTTTTAGAGATCTTGCCTTAATTCTGAGATTGGCGTCTTTCGAGACAAGAATTACTTTCCTCTTTTGCGATGCGGTTTTTTTTTGTTCAGCATCAACTAGGTCACATACAATACTTAATATTCTATGATCTTTAGTATCTTCGGCCAAAGTTGTTCTTACCTGTTTATTGATATTTGAACACAATTTGACTTGAATAGTTCCTCTCCCTTGTCCCAAGGATGAACCTCCATTAAATACTTTAGGGTCCATAGTCAGTTTATCAAAGGATCTTAAGAACATACGAGAGTGAAGATTTAATTCTTCTCCACCTTTTTTAAACTTATCCAGTTCCTCAATAACTGTAATGGGGATTACTAGATCATGTTCTTGAAATTTCATAATACACTCTGGATCATGAAGAACAACATTGGTATCAAGAACAAATACCTTTTTCTCTTTTGTTTTTGTTGGCATATTGTTTTGTTTTTTAAGTGTTTGACAAAAATTATCTAAATCTATTTCTATATTTTTATACCCCAAAGTCAATATATTATTTATATAAACAAATGATTTTATATTTTTTATTCGTTTTTCACAATATCAGAGCAATAAATAACCCAATAATAAACTGTAATATTGTATAAATTTATCAGTCAAAAATTAATAGATCTTATTTTTCTATAAAAGCATATTGAAAAAAAAACTCAAAAATATATATTAAAAACATGTCAAACAAAAAACAGAAAGAAAGGAGGATTTTTTAAGTTTCAAAACAAAATTAAAAAAAATCAAAAAATGGGTAATCTTTTTGAAGATGCAGGTTATATCTCGCTATCAGCAGCTATGTCTCAGGCTAACTATATTCCTGAACATAATGTCTCTCAGGATAGGTCAATGGATTTTTTACTTCAGAAATTGATAAAAATAAATCAGGAATCTGAAGATCCTAGGCTCTCAAAGTTAATATCTTTTATTAAAGTTGATGAGTTTGATTCAAAATTAATAAAGGTAGCTATTGCTATTTTATTGGATATATCTTTGGGCGAGTATACTGAAGATATTCTATCTCTGGCTTATTTTAGTGAAGAGGAGATGGATAAGGACGAAAAAGATACATTCGTATCTATATTGCTTTCAGAAATAAAAGCAGGGAAAAAAGTTATTTTAGATGATTTTTGTTCTTTGAGTGTTAATAAAAATAAAGATATTATTACCGCTTCAAAATCATCTATAAATATCGAGGATTCTATATATTTTGAGGATGAAAAAGTTTTTTGTCCAAGAAATAAAAAAGTAAAGAAAAACTCATCACATGCTTTTATTGTTCATAAGTCAACATCCAATAAAAACAACCTCGAAACTATTGAAAGTGAAGTCAAACCACGTACTAGAAAAAGAGGAGTTTCTTCTCGTCAAAAAATTCTTTCAGTACTAGGAAAACATCAAAGCTTTTTAATTTATCAAGAAGCATTTACTCTGCCAAAAGGAATAAAGAGAATCAGGGTCAAAGAAAGTTTTGATGAAATAATAACTTTCATTAAAAAACACGTTTCTGAAACAAACCTACCGGTTGATGTTGTTGTTGAGGAAAACAAAGCCAAAGTCCTTTTTAAGGACAATAAGATTCAAAAACAAAAAAAACAGCGGAATAAAGTTAATATACGAATTTTTGCTGCATAAAAACCAAAGAGTGTCCTGTATTTTAGGGCACTTTTTTTGTTGTTGAAAAACTTTGGAATATCCTTATACTACACATCATGTTAAACTAAAAAAAACAAAAAATGAACGAATTTGTAAAAAAAATAGAGCAAGATAAATCTTTTTTTGAAGAGGTGAAAAATCTTGCAGAGAAAACTGGTACAAAAAGAGAGATTCATGAATTAATAAATCTAGAAGATTTGATTCATGGGATCAATCTCGAAAGAGATGCTAAAAAAGAAAAGAAGTTTGAGCTTTTGACAAAACATCTCTTGAAGAATCCAAATATGGATGAAGATGATTTTAGCTACCTTTTTTCTATTTTACAAAGTAGATATGAAATGTCTGTTTGTACTTATAGAGAAAAAGTTAAGTCACTCATCAACGATATTTGTGCCGCAGCAATCAAGCGGGGGTTTGACGATGTTTGTGTTATGATCTATGCAAGACATCCAGGTATCAGGAATGTCAAAGCCATCCGCGAATTAATGGCTTTTAATTAATCTAGGCAAAGAGTGGTTTGGTTTCCAAATCGCTCTTTTTTTTAAAAAAAAAGATGACATCACTGCCATCTTCTCTTATATATTTAGATAATTATTCTGATTTATCTTCTTTACTAGATTTTTTTTCTTCTTTTTCTTCTTCAACACGAACAACTACATCTTTTTTGATTTCTTTGTACAAAAATGGTACATTAAAATTTCCCAAAGCATTAATTTTCTTTTTTAGTTTGAAGAAATGTGAATCAACTTCCATTCCATAGATATTATGAATAGCTTTTGCTATATCTTCTTCATTTACTTTTGCATACAAAGTATGGTCTTTATTTGTTTTTCTTGTTATCAAAATTCCATTATCATTTTGAATTTTCATAAACAAATCATCAAAATCAGCAGCTTTCTTTTTTCTAACTTCTTCAGCAGCGGCCATTTTCTGAGCATAGTTGTTTTTGTTTACTGCATCAGCCAAAACTGCTATATTATTTGGTAACAAAACATTTTTCGCGAAAATTGGTTTTACTCTTACAATTTCATATTTTTCTCCTAAATGCTTATCTGCTTGCAAAAGTATCACTTCAATAGTCTTGTTTTCAACCTTTCTTTTTGCCATATTAAAAAATTACGAATCTAAAACGAAGCCAAGTATATATAAAAATTTAGGATGGAATTGCAACTCTTTTTTTATAATATACAACTATATTGTAATTAATTGTAATTTTCAATTGGTAACAGTAATTAATCGTAATAAATTACTATAAATTACGCGAGTGAAACGAGCTAATTACTATGAATTACATAAAAAACATTAAATTTATATTTAGATTAAATCATGAAACTAAAAATATATATTGATGAGGCGGGGAGGGGACCGCTGGCATGACCTTTGTATGTGGGAGCAGTTCTTCCCCGCCAGAGATTTACCAAAAAACACTATAAAGACTCCAAAATACTCTCCGAGCGTCAAAGAGAAGAATTCTTTGCTAAAATCCAAATATTAGAACAAAAAAAGCAGATTATTTATTGATATGGGATTGTTTCATCAAGCGAAATAGATCTTTATGGTATGACCAAAGCATTGCAATTTGGCGTACTTAGAGCGGTACAGATGATTTTACAAAAACTTTATCAAAAAGAAATTAGTAAGCAGTTGGGTAAGGTTCTTTGTTCTTGTGATGCTATGCAATGAATAAAGTTGCAAAATCTTTTTTTGGAACAGGAAAAGACAGTGGAGGCCATGGCTCAGATTGCCGATATTTTCAGATGATTTGGTCTCGAACTCGAACTCAGTATTGACGGCAACAAAACATTTGGCGTCGACCAGACACTATGATGTCCCGTAATTCCAATAATTGACGGCGACGCCCTCATCCCCGAGATCTCCATGGCCTCCATCATCGCAAAAGTCCTGAGGGATCATGAAATGATTAAACTAGACAAAGACTATCCTCAGTACAACCTTGCCCAGCACAAATGATACGGTACCCAACAACATAGAGACCTCATATCCCAGCATGGTCCCTCCGCTATTCACAGGAAACTTTTCCTCAAAGAATATTTTCCCGAGTTCAAAAAACAGCCCCAAAAATCAAAGAAACCAAAGAAACCAAAGAAACATAAATAAAAAAAATCCCACATTACTGCGGGATCAAAAAATCGTAATTAGTATTATAGTATTTGTAATCAAATCTATATAATAAGATAATTAATTGTTTTTTTAGGTAATCCAATTAAGCTTTTGAAACATTTCCAGCCATTGGACCTTTTTGTCCTTCAACAACATCATAAGTCACTTGGTCACCTTCTTGTGGAAGTTGTCCTTGTGGATAAGATTCTTCGTTTAATCCAGTAATATGAACGAATAGATCTGTTGATCCATCTTCTGGAGTGATAAAACCGAAACCTTTAGTTACGTTGAAGAATTTGATTGTACCTGTACTCATAAAAAAATAGGTAATAATAATAAAAAGCTAGAATCCATAAGAATTCTATAGGTAAGTATATAATAAAGAAAACAAAAAGCA
>Ga0334894_1002127_pt1 | contig 14213 bp, 22 predicted proteins | sample GraSluR3_MG_6_FD_207225 | JGI IMG/M metagenome (GOLD analysis project Ga0334894, IMG submission 207225) | Sludge microbial communities from methane-producing bioreactor in Wageningen University, Netherlands - Granular Sludge_12_05 R3 | ecosystem: Engineered > Bioreactor > Anaerobic >... | reverse complement strand
TAACCTGTGTCCAGCTGACGCCGTCAGCCGACTTCCAGACGTCATTCTGATTGCTGCCAGTATATCCACCCATCACCCACAGGTAGCCATCATGAGAGACCACGCCGTGAGCATACCGGGCAGACCATTCGCCGGAGTGTGGCTGTACTGGATCCCATTCTTCGCCGGTCTCAGCGGCGGATGCTGTGGTGATTGTACCTGCCAGCACCAGGGCGGTTATCAGGAGTAGTATGATCGTGTGGTTCATATTTTTCAATATTTTTCACCTCGCTGTACCCAGCATCCTCCCTGTGACCAGCTGGACGAGTGCCAGGCCGTAGGCGATCCATCCCAAGGCCACTATGACGGTGGCCACTGCTCCGGTGATCCCGAGGCCGGAGAGGATCAGAGGGAGGACTGTGAGAGGGCCGACCAAGAGCGTTATCACTATGTTGAGGCTGCCTATCATGTCGCTGACGTCCAGGCCGCCGATACTGGTTTGAGTCGATAGGTCGATGGGGATCGCGTCGATGCCGGCCAATACTTCGATTGGGCCGAATGGCTGGATACTGTTCAGTATTGTGAAAGATGCGTTTAGGGCAAAGATGTATGCGGCGATTGTCCAGGATCTCATAGGTCACGTGCCCCCCTGACGAGGACGCCGATTCCGGCGACGACGACGGCTGCACCGAGGATCAGCGGGTTTATGTTGATCCATCCAAGCGCCCAGAAGCCGAGCCCGGCAACGGCTGTGGCTAGTGCGCCATGTGGCCCGGCAAGGAAGCTAAATGCGCCTGCGATGGTGAGCAGGAGCATGATCATGAGGAATTGCATCAACTCGGAGGAGATCGGGAGTTCTGCGATGCCTGATGCGCCGGATTTGGTGAGGATCTGGCTGGTTCTGAATTTTGGTTCATCTCCTCCGGTGTCTGAGTATGTCGCTATATCTATTCGATATGTTCCGGGGTCAATGTCTGGATATGTGGAGCTGGCGGCCCAGTCTTCAATAGATGACGAGTTGATTTCAACTCCGTTCATGTCTTTGATACTGATGTCGATCAGCGCGATATCCTGATCCCAATCTGCAAAACCTACATAGATAGTGTCATCGATATATGCTGACCCGAAGAAATAGGAGGCGGCACCCGGAGCTGACCAGATGTTCCAGGTATAATCAGTTTTGCCGGCTTGTGCTGTCAGAGTCATAGTTTCCGATCCATATTCCAGGCGATAGGTGGTGCCGGGTGTTATGGTGATGGGGATCCGGCCTGTGCTGTCTGCTGTTGGCCGGTTGATCTCTGTCCATCCTGTGTCACCTGTGCCGCCGGTATTGATTGAGATGACGGCTCCTGGCTGGGGTATCCCGTTTTTTGTGATCAGGATTGTTGCCTGGACCGGGGTTTGAGATACTTCTGATCGATATGTATAGATTGAGCTGCCATCTGTCCATCCTATTTTTGTGCCGGCTAATGAGACCTGGAGATCTGAGGGGGATCCTGTGTGGGGGAGGGTGCCTGCCAGATACCAGGAGTCTGATTCTACCCGCGAGAAGATGTATAGGGATCCGTCCTGGCTGGTTGCGTATGCATACAGGCCGTTTGGGCTGATGATGATATCTGAGATGGTGCCGCCGGTTGAGAACGTTCCCTGGAGGGATGAGCTGTCCCAGATGTTGACTGTGGCGCCGTCTCCGAATGCGGTATAGGTGCCTGACCAGGAGACCGACCAGGGGAGGGTCGGGGGTTTGGTGACCAGGGTTGTTATATAGGTCGCTGTTCCGTCTGAGGCGATGCGCAGAGGGTAATATTGTAGGGCAAACGGGCGGCTATCCCCTCCCCAGATCCAGGCGATTGATCCTGATTGGTCAAGGATCATGGGTTTGTTTCCTGTTCCGGTGTGGGTAGGACTCAGGCCGCCGCTCCGTTCTGTGACGGTGTTATCTGAGGGGCGATATATCGAGATGTCGCCGTCTCCTGGGCTTGCCCAGAATATGCCGCCCCTGTATCTGGCTGATGATATGTTGCCGGGGGCTGTCCAGTTGTCGGCGGGGAATACGTCGGTGAGTTCAAATGAGCGGATCGTGGTGCCGTTGAAGTATGCGGTTTCGCCGGCTGTGCTGTTCCAGGTGGCGATCGTTGCGGTGGTCCGGTCGATCTCGTAGTGGTCCGTGTAGGGGAGGGTGCTGGATATGCTGCTCCAGGAGGAGATAGGAGACGAGAGGATCTTTAGTGTGCCGGCGTCGTCCTGGATGAGGGTGACGGTGTCGCCTGCGTCTGTGATCGCGACGGTGTCCGGGAGGATGCCGGGGATCGCCTGAGCCCACTGGAGGCCACCTGGATATCTGTAGATGTAGAGTTCGGAGGCGGTGGTGACTGCGAGGAGGTCGCCGCTGATGTCGAGGCTCCATCCTGTGATGGGGGCGCCGAGGGTGTCATGGATGTGCGGCTGGAGGGTGACTGCTACGGATCCGGCAGCGGTGGCTGGGATGAGGAGCAGGAGCAGGGTGATGATGAGATAGATCGGTTTCAATATGGTGACCTCCTCTGGTTTTCGACGAGGTAGCCGATGGTGAGCGAGACGAGGAGGATCAGGGGATACCAGGTCCAGATCACAAGTACCCAGCTCATGATAGTTGGGTCGGCTCCGGCTGTCTCTGCAAGATCTGCGAATCCTATCCACAGGTCATATAAGAGGGTATAGAGGAATAACAGGACGCCGAGACCGACTATCAGGGTTAGACTGCTATATCCGCTCATCGATACCTCCCTGACCTCCAGCTGATGGGCGTGACGGCAAAGGCGCTGGCGATGACCCAGGCCATACCCAGAGCGAGGATCGCCAGCGGGCTCCATCTGAGGACGGCACCCATCATGTCCCAGATGGCATCGAGACCGGCGACGGCTGAGAGGCCTTCGGCTGTGTAGTACAGGGTATAGATTGCCATCTGATAGATCGGGATCGTGAAGAGGACACAAAGATATACTCCTGAACTGACGATCGCGCCTCTCAGGCTCATTTTAACCACCCGGGTAGTTTATTTTTTTTGAATTTGGGGGCTGGAGCCGGGGGCAGGAGTTTGCGGCTGCCCTGGCTGAAGGTTGCGATGGTTTTCGCTCCCCAGAGGCTCCCTCTGGGTTGCCGCTTGTGGCCGATGGCTTCTACTCCGATCATGACGGGGCGGAGGATGTCCTGGATGTCAACAGTGCGGCGTTTGGCCCAGGGATCCTCTTCCCTGTCTGATGGTGTCCGGCCGATGATTGGAGGGGGGGAGAACGGAGGAGAGACCGGGGGCGATCTCGGGGGAGAACGAGGGGGGGATACTGGAGGAGAGAACGGAGGAGAGGACGGGGGGGATCTCGGGGGAGATCTTGGAGGAGATACTGGAGGAGAGATCATCGGAGAGGACGGGGGGGATCTCGGGGGAGAGCTGGCTGGTGATTTTGAGAGGAAAGAGATCATCGGGTTGATGATGGCTGGATTAGTTGGGGATTCGTAACTGGATACAGAGGGCCTGATGTTCGAGGGTTTCATTTGTGGGCCGGTGCTGGCTTCCATCTGGATGATCGGGATCCGTACGCGATCTGATATAGTATAGTAGCGGCGGCCTGTGATTCTTAAGATACTTCCTGGAGGTATGATAGATTCATATTCTGCTTTCATCATAGGGGCGTAGGCTTTGCCTCGGGGCGCTGTCTGGATATATTCTGCAGTTGGGCCGGTTCCCTGGCGGGTGATGGATGACGGGATCTTCTCGATACCCTGGCTTTTTACTCGCAGCATTGCAGGGGATCCGATTGTCGGGAAGTCTATTCCGCCCAGCCTATATCCTCCTGATTTGGGATAGGTAAAGAAAAATTGGGCTATTGGTGCCTGGTATTGTCCGGGCAGGCTGGCTCGATCGGGGTATCCTCCCAGACCTACCTGCATACTCTGACCAGAGATAGGGATATCTCCATGTCTGGGAGATCCCAGGCGCACCCATTGGTCTCTCCCTGTCCATCCATAGATAGATCGCGGATCTTCTCCAGGGAGTGCGGTTGATCGTGTGCCTGGAGATCCGGGAATGTATGGGACTTCCGGAGATCTACCGTGACTCATGGATCTCGGGGCCGGTATTAATCGCGATTCCCTGAACGATCTTTTCAGAGTCTCGTATTCGATCGATTTGGGCGGGGCTGGGAAACCGTGGCGGGCCTGGTATCCTATGTTTTCAACGGGCACATATTCCATATTTCGTGTTCTGATGATGCCGGCTATCTGTGGGAAATATCGGGCTGATGCGATTGTGCCGGCGGCAAATGGCCCTAGTTCTGTGGCTGTGACTCTGCCGGCTCTTCGTACCATTTCCATCGGAGGGTAGAGATCCGGGTATGTTGGTTCTGTTTTGGGGGAGTGTGGATCTGTTCTCATCATGCCCCTTACCTGATAACCCGTCACATCTTCAATTTTTTCAGCTCCATATACCGAGAGGATAGAGGCGCCTATGGTTTTTGGGAGGTATTGAGCTACTTTTTGAGCTATGGGGCTTTTTGCGATTGCGGGGCCGATCCGGGTTGCCTGAGATGCATATTTCAGGCCTGAGACTGCCGGACCTGCTGCCAATCCTATGCCAGCAGATACCAGGGTTAGGGTTGGGTAGTCTCTGACGCCCTCCATCTGTCCTCTCTGATATTCGTATCCAGCGGGAGAGAGCAGGGGGGCAACCGGGCCCGCTATTTTCATGGCTAGCTGTCTGGGCCAAGGCAGATCTGCATATCTGGGAGGGAGATTCATATCTTTTGTATATTGGGCTAGTGGATCGGCTGATTGGGTCTGATCGTCCAGATCCTGGGGAGAGGGGAGGGGCTGATCATATTGTGTTTCATAATATGCCGGGTTTGTCATCCCCATAGGCGGCGGCCGTCTGCCTATGGGTTTGACCTGGCCGTCCGGGGTGATCTCGGAGTAGTAGATATCATCTGCACCGGGGCCGTGTGGGCTGCCGTGAGGGGATCTTTTCCAGGCTGCGTATTCGGGGCGGTTAGTCGGGGCATATTGATCCGGGCTTGTCATCGACCTGACCGGCTGCTGTGTCGAGGCTGCTATACTATCAACGGTTGCCGCTGCCTGGATCGCCTGCTGATCTGTCCGGGCCTGCTGTTGGGCGGCGGCTTCGGCGGCTGCGAGTTCGGGGTAGACCCGCTCATAGTGGCTGGTGTCTTTTAGGATCTGGTGGCGTTTCAGATCCTGGGCGTACTCTTTCAGGTTGCCTGAGGTGTGACCGGCTTCGGCGGCTGCTATGAGGGCGGATCTGTGGGTGGGATCCAGGTCCCATTCTTCGGCATAGTCTGAGATGAGGAATTCTGCATCCTGGGATGAGCGGGGGGTGAGGGGGTCTGGTTCTGAGGGGACGTATCGGCGGCCTCTTTTGGTTGGTGGTTTTGGGGGCTCTGTTATCAGTGTTACCTCGGGGTGCGAGGCTGGGACTGTGATCCCTGGCTGTCTCATGTTCTGTAATGATGCAGGATCTTCGATATGACGGGGCCGGGTTGTGGAAGTGTATGATGATCGTCTCTGTCTGTATTTGGTGGTTTCTGGTAATACGTCCTGGACGGGGGCGCCTGGAGCTGTGGGGGCGCTGCCTGTGATGGTGTCGCCTGCTATTGGGGCTCGGGGGGCGGCTCGTTTAATGGACGTATCAGACATATCAGATCACCTCAGAGGACGACTGCCAGGACGATTGCCAGGGCGATGATGATGATCGCTAGGCCGATATACTGGGTGAGGCCCTGATTCAGCAGGCCGCCTCTCTGGCGTTCTGCCAGGAGTTTTGTGTCCACGTATGATCTGAGGATCTCACTGGTGGATCCTATACGGGAGGTTAGGGGGCCGATTGACCATAGGATCGGTTTTTCGGGATCTGGCAGGAGATCGGGGATTTCCTCGTCCGGGTGTTCCTGGGCGTAGTGGCTCGCGGCGGCGGCGGCCGGGGCTGGCAGTGTTATTGGTGTGCCGTCATATGCGAGTTCCAGTATTCCGCCGGGGATCCTGAGTGGCTGGAAATCTCCCAGGGGAGGCCTCAGGAATGACATGGTAGTATCTTTATCCGTGACTTCGTAGGCTCCGCCGACGTATCGCGGCCTGATAAATCGGGCGGTTCCATTCCGTCTGATTACTAATAGAGTTGGTTTGCCGAATGAGAAAATACAGGGGAGGTATGGCCGGGCGAGGACTACCAGGATGAGGGAGCCTATGAGTAATATGCCTGCCAGGCCCCATCCTGCATATAATAGCATCATGAGTTCTGAGTAGTTCATTTTTTTTCACCGTCCGAATAATGCGCCTAAAATCCCTTTTTTCGGGGGTTGCACTACTGTTCCCCCTGCTGTCTCGTCTGCCTGGCCCGAATACCGGGTATCCCGGAGAACCCATAGATATCTCTCATTGGGTTGCCCGTCATAGGTGCGGCTGCGTCTGAGTTCGTTAGCTGCATAAAACATGAGCTGATCCTGATTGACCAGGTTGATCTTTTCGCCTGCAAGATCGGCAACTCTGATCAGGTTTTCTACTTCCAGCATGGCTGCTGTATAGTCCTGTTCATTGGCGATCTTGGTGATTGCCAGGAGGTAGTTAATCGACCAGAAGAGGTTTTTTACATCTGCCGGGATGTCTGATGCGTGGAGGAATGTTTTTAACTGGGCTTCTGTGGGCGTTAGATACGATCCTTCATCCTGGCCCTGTCGGTAGCTGTCCTGGTATCGTTCCAGGTAGGTGTCATCTCTGGCGATCTCTTCTGTTGCCGGTTGGTCTGTGTCCTGGGTGTCCAGGAGTTCTGATAGGGCGGCCATATCTATATCGTAGGTTACGCCTGCTTCATCGTAGAGTCTCATTTCCAATAACCTCCTTCTTTGGCTGCTGAGGCTGGGATATAGTAGATGCCGCCGACTGTGAGGATCACTGATATTGCCAGCAGCAGGCCGGAGACGTACCAGAGCCAGACGGGCACGGCCTGATAGGTGAGCAGGACGGGGGCGCCGGCGGTGTCGAGGATAATATCATAGTATACGGCTCTGGGAGCGGTGCCGCTGCATATGCCGGCGGTGAGTGTCGCCATTAGGGCGGGCATAAGTGGACGGGTTGATAGTATTACTGTTAGTAATATCGACCCGATACAGATCCCGAGGATTACATACCACCATTGCGCCGGGATCTGATAGGCGCTGTCGGGGGTGGCTATGTGGAGATAGGTGGAGTTCATGGGGCGCTCCTCCTATCACGGTGATAGTCTTGTTTCAGTAGATACCAGATCCCCGAGAGATAGGCTCTGATGGCTGCTATCAGTGCTTTTGGGTATCGAGATATACTGTCGTCTGCATACAGTGGTTCTGAGTATGCTGATCTGATTTTCCGGCTTAAAAAAGTGAATTTGTCCTGCGCCTCGTTGTATCTGGAGGCGCCGGGCCGGTTTTGACTCTGGATCTTTTTCTGCTTCTGCGTGGAAAGAGGTGTATTTTTCAAGAATATCACCTCTTACCTGTTCATCGCAAAGGCTGCTATCAGTACCGCGATTGCGATCGATGCGCCGATTACGAGCGGGAGGATCCCGAGGATCGAGAATGCGGTACTTGCATTATCGGTCATGAGATTCATCGAATCATACCATTCGGTTTCACTTGTTGCATCGAATGCCGGGAGGGAGACAAACATCTTACCCGACAGGAAGATGAGGAACCCGATCAGGATAATTGCGACACCGCCTGTGAAGATTCCGCCAATTACGTCCATACTTAATCACCTCTGACAGGTTATTACCACCAATCATATATATGAGTGTGGGAAATATAGGGGGTATGAAACAGGAGATCAGAAAGGTGTTTGGCGGGCTGGTGTCTGCCTATTGGTATGTGCCGGATCCGGTTACACAGCTGCACGGGACAGGAGAGGAGCTTAATCTATTGGTGGCTCTCCTGGAGTCTGATGGTAAGATTGAGCGCTCGCCGCAGCTATGTAAACATCTGGCTGGTCTGGATGAGGATTATAAGAAGGCGATTAATCTGTATAATCCGGCGGCCGGAGGCCATAAGGAGGCGTTGATTTTGTTGCATGGGATCAGGCAGCAGATTTTAGTGATTGCTATTCGTGAGGATGTGATCGATATCGAATCTATCAAGCAACCGATGTTTTCAGATGTTTTTGGACATAATGGCCGGGGGCCGGAATAATGCAGCATATTTGCTTTTTGGAATACTCCCCCAGGTTACTCTTAAGGGGGCGGTGCGGCGGCGCGGTCGGGCGCCGGGCGATCGTGCATCACACACACACTGAGGAGGGCGGCCTGTGAGCTCGATGTCGATAGGTGGAGAGATGGCGATGGCGATCGCCGGCCGGATCTCGAAGCATACATATAGAGATGGTGGGACGATGACCTTACTCCTGGGCGATAAGGGATCCGGGAAGACGACGGGATTGCTGAATCTGGCGGCTGGTGTGCAGTGCCGGGATGATACGGATCCTGGGTGGCAGGCGGAGACGGTGATCTGGAGGGCTCGGAGTATCGATTATTGGACGAGGATCGATCCTGGGCGGCGGGTTGTGTGGCTGCATTGTGAGGATGTGGATCGGATCCGGTTTTCTGCTGATGGGGTGCGGCCTATGCTCCCTCCGCTTATGACGTATGAGAGTACGGCGGATCTGCTGGACCAGATCCAGGAGAGGCGGGGGATGATCCATGTGATCTATAGCCCGTCCGGGGTGTATGATGTGGATGAGCGGTTCCGGGATGAGCTGGCAATGGATCGGCGGGAGATCTATAAGGCCCTGCTTAAGCGGCATATTGATATCGAGGCTCTTTTTTGGTATGAGCTGTTCTATATGTTGACCCGGTATACTAGCCGGGAGTTTTTTTGTAGTGTGGTGCTGGATGAGTTGCAGCGGTTGTTTCCTCCGAGTACTCGAGGGTTGCGGTATCATATCCAGGCGTTGATAGCGCTGGAGATTTTGCCGGATTTCCGAAAGCAGAATAAATCCTTGTTTGCTGCTGCTCACTCTACGCAGAATATCGATTATCGAATCTATCCACTGATCCAGGTGTATGGATATATGAGAGGGGCACGGCCGATCAAGGGATCCCAGGTGAAGGTAGGGCTGGGGTTGCAGGATCCGGGGGTTGTGATGTGGGATTCGGGGAATTATGGGCGGATGAGGTTTAATGTGACTCCTAATCTGCCTCTGGTTATCACCGATAGGGAGATTGTGAAGATGCCAAAGGTGATCCTGAATACTACCAGGCAGGGATCGGAATATCTGGGGGATGTGGATCTGCCTGTCCTGGTCGAGGCTGAGGAGGATGAGAGATAATGGCACCGACTCGAGCACAGAGGACCCGGGACGGGCGGAAGAATTATGGCAAAAATTATGGCAGGGGGGTTGCTGCTGAGATGCGGGCAGCTCGAGCGCTGCGAGGTGCTGGCTGGAGTGTTGATGTGTCACCGGGATCCCGTGGCCGGGCTGATCTCACTGCCCGGAAGGCTGGGGTTACCCGGAAGATCCAGGTGAAGGAGTTTTCATCCAGGGCGATTGAGTCACCGGAGGTTGCCAGGAGGAGGGCCCGGAGTCATCCGCATAATGGCAGAGGGGAGATCTGGGTGTACGAAAAGAAGGGGCGGAGGTATATTGTATGAATCAATGGGAGATCGCGATGGAGAATGGGATTATTTATCCTGGATCTATGGTGGGAGGGCCGGTGGAACTGTGGGGGATTGTGGTAGTGGTGGCTCTGGCAGCTCTGTTGATGTGGGTGTTGCCCTGGAGCTTTTTGTCTACTGAATAGGTAGACTATCTTTTTCTTTTGCTTCACGTTTCAGGCGCCGGATCAGTTCGAGGTAAGTCTCTTCCTGGTCGCCGGGCTCGGCCGGGGCCGGTGGGGGATCCGGTGGGCTGAGATCCAGCTCGAGTTTGACGGCGAGGCAGGCGCCGGGATCGTTGAGTTTCCAGAGGTTTGCCGGGGTGAATGCCAGGCATGCATGTGGACGTTTGTCTCTGACTGCGTTGCCGGGGCAGTCCAGGAGACCGTCCCTGGCATATGTGGCGGGGATGACCGGATCTTTTTGCCATCCTCTGCTGTGCCTCCGGACGATATCGGGGACGTCGTCTGCGTGGATGGCGCCGAGAAATTCGTATTCGGGGATTTTGGCTTTCTTTGCGTCTCTTTCGGCTTTGGCGGCGGCTGCTTCGGTTTCGTCGGCGTATCGGATGCTCTGAGACATGGTGAAGAAGCGCTTGTTGTGGACCCAGTAGCCCCAATAGCCGGTGTCGTCGTAGAGGGCTTTCTTCAGGTATTTCTTCAAATAATCGTCCGGGGTTCTGCCCTGGGAGTCGTCCGGGGTGTTCTTGGCATCTTTCCATTGCCAGGTGCCGTTTGTCTTGCGGATCACGTACGCATGGACCATGAACCCTTGCTGGTATTTGACGCCCCATTCGTAGGCGAGCTGCTGGAAGGATTTGAGCCATTTGATGCCGAAGAGGAGGACATGGGTATGGATGAGGCCGTTTTTCATGAATTCAACGACACGGATATAGGGGATCCGGTAGCCCCTCTTCCTGGTCTCGGCTTCATACCATTTGCGCCATGCTTCGCTTTCGTGGCGGTTGGCATCGTAGAGAGAGCTGCCCCGGCCTTCGGTTTCGAATTTTGCCAGCTGCCGTTTACCGTCTTTGCTCTTGATGATCCGTTCGACCGGCTGGCCTTTGGGGCTCAGGTGCAGCAGGGGATCTGTCGTGAAGGTGATGAAGACGGCTTCATCGAATCGGCTGAGGCTGTTTTCGATGCCTGATTCGTAGGTTTTCAGGAGTTCGACTTTTCGCCCGTCGTTGTTGAACCGGGTCGTGACCGGGAGCGTATAGTAGGGTTTGCCGTCGCCGCATGTCCTGGCGAGGACGATCTGTTTTTCGTCGCAGTCTTCCTGCCATTGCAGGAAGCGTTTTTCCATCAGGGAGATTTTTGGGACGAGATGGGGGTTTAGCTGGCTGGGGCGGGGCCGGATGAAGAGATGGTATTGTTTGATCCTCATGGCGGTAGCGATTGCGGACTTTCTGATCGCGCTGCATCTCTTCGGGAACCTTGAGGGGAGGATCGAACAGGCACCGGCCGGGGTATCCTGATCCGGTTTTGCAAACGTGTTGGAGTTTTGCATTCCCTTTATCAAGTTAACAGTTGTTTGTACGTATAGCCCCCGTTTTTCAAATTGAGCTACATTTAACGGATCTATCACGTTGCGGGAAATGCGCACATATCCTTCCTTCTCCCACCTCTCAATCTGCCGTTTTAGCCGGTGATATAAGGCATCCCCGGCTTTTCCGGGGTGGGATACCTTCCCGCAGACGGCATCATATATCACGGTGAACTTTGCACCGCCTGAGAGGAGTGAGGTGAGGTTGACGGATTGACCGCTAGGTTTGTCAAAATAGATGAGTTGCCCTGGCTGGGGGAGATAGCCGAAGCTATCGCTAGCGGTTGCTATGGAGGACATGAGCCGGATCCCGCCTGGGGCGGGTGAGGCGCGATGGAGGGCGTGAGCCTCCATGCCTGCTGATCAGGATCGCGCTAGGTCTCTGGTTCGATACAGTGTCGGGCTCGGGGCCCGATCAGTTCTTTTAGAAAATCTGTTGAGAGACGATCGGGATCGTCTTTCAGTTTCGTGTGATGGTTTTCAAGGATTTCACAGACTGATCTCCCTTCGATCTTATCCTTTCTGGATTCGGCTTTTCTGATGCATTCCTCACAGAGATACCGATTATATTCGTTTCCGTAATTTGTGACACACACATATCTCCGTGTATCTCGCTTGCGATAGCACCAATCACAGCGGTCGTAAGGGGCATGATCAAATATGCTCATGCCCTCGCCCCCTGCTTTATGCCGGCCTGCTGTAACAGCCGACGGCGATCGCGATCGATCATCATCATGTCACCACAGAGGGGGCATTTCTGGGGGAAGGTGAAGGGGGCCTCTTCCTGGTGGTGGCAGCTGATGCAAGTGACCTCATATCGTGTCATAGAGCCACTTTCTCCCCCTTCCCTATGTTCAGGTATCCCTTAGCAGAGAAGACGAAATATACAGCGAAGAGCAGGGCGATATATGGGGATCTCGTTGAGATTCCTATCGCTACCCAGAGGGCGTTTGCCAGCATCCAGATACAGAAGGCGGTCTGCCTCCGATCCTCGATGGGGCTGGCGACCAGGTAGGCCCCGGTGAGCGAGAGCAGGACGGCCAGAGGTTCGATGAGAGGGAACATCTCAGTCCTCCTGGTGCTCGGGTTCCTGATGTTGTATCTCTGAGGCTGCGACCAGTGTCGCTACAAATATGGCTCCTCCTATCTCTGGGCTCTGAGCGGTGATCTCATCCAGCCTGTCCCATCCGGATCTGCTGGGCGATGGCGGCCTGAAACTCTGGATCATGCAGCAGCACATCACCACTCCCCTCCTGGTATCCGGGCAAAGTAGTGGACGAAATAGGATCTTTCCGGGATGAAGTGTCCCTTGTGCAGCTGGCGCCATGTGTGCTCAAAGGCTTCCGGGGAGCAGAAGCCCTCAACCCGATACAGGCGGTTCCTGATGTAGTTGAGGGAGTGGATCTGCACATCGAGCAGCCGGAACTGGGCACCGTTGATCTGGAAGATATCGCCTGCCTGCCCGTAGGGTTTGCTCCTGGATGTGCAGCATTTTATCCCGTCGATTGCAGCGGCGGCCATCTCCGGGGAGAAGGGGATGGAGATCATACAGCTGCTTCCTCCACCTGGGCAGCCGGGGCCGGGGCAGTGTAGGGATGATACCGGGGGCGGCCATCGGCAGTGGTATACCAGATCAGGAGTTTGTGGCCGCTCTGCGAGATGACGACCTGACCTATCCGGATCCCGGTTTCCTGCTGGAGCTCAATGAGATCGTTGATGAGGCGGGCGGTCTTGTAGTCCCCGGCTTTTCCGTAGCCTGCATCCTTGACAGTTCCCCGGCGGCTGAGGATGACGTAATGAACAGTCATGAGATCGAGATCCTGCTCTTCGCAGAGGATCTTGGTGTAGATGACGCCTTCTGCTGACTGCCATCCCCGGATGATCTCGGAGAGGCGGGCGGCGAATGTGGAGATCATATCCCCACCTCAACGCCTTCAGGGGGTGGAGCCAGGGGGCAGGCGATGTTGCCGGGGATTCTGCCTGAGAGATGGCAGATGCGGCGCTTGTAATCGGGCCGCAGATATTCCCAGTTCAGGTATTGACAGCCCCGGCAGTTTCCGACACTTGGCCGGATAGTGCCGCTGTGGACGGGATGGGGTGGGGTCATACCATCCCTTCCCTCATCATCTCATCCCAGGCCTCGCGGTCGGTCTGCATCTGGGGAACCACTATGTACGCCTGGGTTGTGTCCTGCCATTGCTGGATCTCTCTGAGATGTTGCCTGGTAATGGCTACCTCGCTCTTCAATACTCGCAGCTGGGCGCTGAGTTGCTGTACCTGATCATAGAGCTCGTTATGGTCGGTCATTGTTCCACTCCGTCTATGATCTGCCATTCTCCGCGCCCTACAAGGACATCGACAAAACAGCGGTAAAACGCAGGTAGCGCCTCGTAGACATCACGCCGGATCAGCAGATTCTGATCTGAGAGCCTGCCTGAGATCTGGGCGGCTGGCTGCTGTTGTGTCTGGGATGCCATCAGCAGATCCCCCTGATCCTCTGCTCGTTTAGTGGTCTGTGCGCGGCTTCCCTGAGTGCCAGGGAGCCGAAAAAGCCATCATTATGGACAGCATAGTAGTGTACGGCAGTCCCGGCCTGATCTTTGGAGAGAAGGGGGCGCGGGCTGCTGTCTGTTCTGTTTTTCATAATTTACACCTTTACTAGCAGTCTTTCTTTTTCTGCCAGACATTCGAGAGCTTCCCTGTAAATATCAGATTGACGTTTCCAGGGCCATTTTTCCAGAGCTGCATCCACAATCTTCTGCTGTCGGGGTAGCAGTCTGAATCCTTTCATGGGTGCGTGTCCCATGCTAAACAATGTTTATTGCTACAATAATAAAGGTTTCGGTTTTCGTTTATTATTGTTTAGTATTTATATACATGGCTTTTTTATTTCGGGATTGCCTATTATGACGCTATGAAAGAAGAGGCAAAGCTAAAAGGCTGTTCAGTTTCTGATGTCGCAAGGATGATTATTCAAGATGCTTACAGCTTAGAGCCCGAAGGATTAGTTCTTAAAGAAAGTGTAAC
>Ga0334894_1002112_pt1 | contig 14281 bp, 9 predicted proteins | sample GraSluR3_MG_6_FD_207225 | JGI IMG/M metagenome (GOLD analysis project Ga0334894, IMG submission 207225) | Sludge microbial communities from methane-producing bioreactor in Wageningen University, Netherlands - Granular Sludge_12_05 R3 | ecosystem: Engineered > Bioreactor > Anaerobic > Unclassified... | reverse complement strand
TGACTGGGGCCGGGGGCCGGAAAACGACATGCTCAACCTTCGGGCGGAGGCGATTCTGCTTGCGGCGGGAAGGCTCTGACCGTCACCGGGTGGGGTCGGCAACCCTTCCGATGAACAGAACCGTCTCCGACAAATCGTCAACGATCAGGAAGATGAAGGGCCTGTCCAGCACGAAGGGAACCGGCGGATCCGCGGGCATGGCGGTGGTGGCCATCACCACCCCGGTGGCGGCGGCGGCTTCGGTGCCGGACTCATCGACCTTGACGAAAGCCTTGTGGACAACATCGCTTATGAACAGGTCTCGACCTCCGGTGAAACCGCTGAAGTCCGCGAGGTTTTCGCTGAAGGCGTGTTCCATGCCCATGGCCTGAAGATTCCCGGCAAGGTTGCAGGAAGCGGTGAACTCGAAGGAGGGCATGGCCAGCGCCACCTTCCGGGTCTGAAAGCCGGACGTTATGGCCCTCAGGGTTTCCGGGGAAAGGAGCCCGGGGTCGGGGGCGCCGTCGGGAAGCACCAGAATCATCCGGCACATGCCGTCGGAGTACCGGAGGTCGAGGGCACTGAAACCCTGACCCTGATAATGGGGGTAGTCACCGGTCCGGTGCATGAATGGCGTTGAAACCCGGTTTCCGGCCAGGGTGGTGAAGGTTCCCTCCCGGGTCAGGTCCCGGTTGAACTCGTACTGCCAGGTTCCGAGAAAGTAAACGGCGCTGGTCAACACCACCCGGGTGGCCCCGGTTACGGATCCGTAGCCCAGAAGGTCTGTTATTCTTTGGGCGGTCTTCTCCGCAACCCATTCGTTGATTATCACCCGCTGGGCGTCGGGGCTTTCCATGAAGTTCATGTTTCTGGCTTCGGCACGGTAGGAGTTTCGAACCAGGTCTGTGTAATCGTTCAGCAGCGGAAACGATTGCTGGACCCAGAGGGCGTTGGCAATGTTCAGGACCACCGGGTTCGCACTCTGCTCCAGACCTTCCCTGGCCAGTAATGAAAGAAGCCGGGAAAAGCCGCCGTGTACACCGGCCTGATCCTCATCGAAACCCAGCACCGCCGCCATCTGCGCCCCGGTTTCCCCCCCGGCGCCGGCCCAGGTCATTGCCAGGGCAGATGAGATGGATATCGGGGAGAACATCACGTTCTCTTCTCCAGCGTCCCTGCAGAGACGGGCGAAAAGGGCGAAGGCGAAGCCTGTGTTTCCCTGGCCGGGATCATGGAACCCGGTATCGGGGACAATGTGGTTTGTGGACCTGGCACAGGAGATGCCGGCGAAGTAAAGCGAGACCATAAGCGGGTATCCAAGCCTTTTCATGTTCTGACCCTTTCCCGGGCATCGGCCCGTTTCATGTTATCATGAAGTTAATACAATCTGAAGCCAGAAACATTCCCGGGGCGAACAGGAATCAGAAAAACCGGGACAGCTTCGCGTAGAGGGTGATTACCGGCTCCCGGCCGATTTCGCCGTCTTCCCCTACGAGGAAGTGGAACCAGCTTCCCGGCAGATACTCCCAGCTGTACAGAATGTTGGCCCAGATTCGGCTGTTCACCTCGGGATCCGGCTCGCTTTCCCAGGTTTTTTCGAATCGCGAGGCCTGCCCGGATAGGCGGAGGCGCATGAGATTGGTAATCATGTATGTGGCGGAGAGATTCAGGGAACGCCAGTCGGTTTCTATTCTTTCCCACTCTTCGGAGTTCCGATTGTAACGGGTGGCGGCGCCCTGGAGCCTCAGAGACGGCTCGATGCCCACAAGGAGTTCCGGAACGGGCCTGAGCCGAAGGCCAACGCCGAACCTTCGGGTATGCCCGTCGAGATAGGCGGTTCTGTTGACACTGATCCAGCCCGCCAGGGGCTTCCGGTAATCGCTGGATGCGGATGCCCCGAAAGAGAGCCCTCCGGGGTACCATCTTCCTTCGGGACCCTCGTAACGGTCGAACCAGCGGTCGGTGCAGCCGAAGTTGAGATTGAGGTCGTACCGGGCGGAGTTGACAGCTCCGGCCCACGCATCAACACCGCTTCCCGCGTTTCTTCCCCGGGCGTCTACGGAATAGTACGGCAGCGCCCCGAACCACGCGCTCTGGATGAAGCCTTCGCCGAAGCTTCCGGAACCACCGGTGTAAACCGACCAGACCGTTTCCCCCGCGGCCTGGTTGTACCCCATCCGGCTGGGGTCGAAACCCTCGCCTTTACGCTGATACCGGAAGTTCACTTCGAAGTTCTCCGGGAAGTAGCCGGCGTCGATTCTGACAGCGCTGTTGTCTTCGTTCTCCTGGAAGCGGTTCCAGGTCAGGCCCAGTCTGCCCTGAACCTGAACTCCCCCGATGGGTTCAACTTTGCCCGAGAAAGCGGCGGATCTACCGAAATCGTATTCATTGCCTTCCTGCCCTGGGGCGTCGGCGCTGGTTCCGGAAAACTTGATCCAGTTTCCGGGGCCGAACTCGTGCAGCACCGAACCCGCAGCCCAGGAAGCCGCGGGCTCCGCCAGGGTTGTATCCTCCCATACCCTTCCGGACGCCACCCCCAGAAACCCGTATCGGGTTCCCCCGTCTACTCCCGTGAGTTTCACCCCGCCCAGGATGGGAATGACTTCTCCATTCCATGCCACGGAGCCGATGCTTCTTGAATAGAACATGCTGAAGGGCATGTCGAAAATATCGGTTCCCTCCATGAAGAACGGCCGTTTTTCGCTGAGCCAGGGCGCCCAGTGGGAGATGCTGCCCTGATCCGCGTCCGACTCCACCTGGCCGAAGTCCGGATTAACGGAAACATCCACAACAGCGTGCATACTCAGGGGAACCTTCAAATCGAACCCGGCGCTGCCCCACAGATTGTCCCGCCAGGGTTCATTGTTGTTGAACCGGTGCCTGCCGGCGGCAAAGGGGCGCCACTCCATTCGGGAAACCCGGGGAAGGTTTTCAAGCCCTGTGAGTTCCCCGAAGAGGGAAACATCCATCCCCCCCCGCTCCCTCATCCGGAACATGTATCCCCCCTCATTGGAGCGGGATATGGTTCTGCCGAAGTTCACTCCCCAGGTCTGAACAGGAGCCGGCGGGTACCGCAGAACCGAGAAGGGAACTGCCACCTCCGCCGTCCATCCCGAATCGTTCACCGCCACCGCCGAGGACCAGACCGCGTCCCAGTCCCAGTCGTCGCCGCCGATGGCGGTTCGGCGGGAATCGATCTGGACTCCTCCAATTGAGACGGAGAACACGAAGCAGTTGGAATGGTCGCGAAATGTGTCGAGATAGATCATTATCCTGTCCGTGGGAAAATCGGTGTCCCGGGAACCCACCGGCCTCGGTATGCCCCGGGGGTCGGCGTCGTGCATGTGAAAACCGAAATAGATACTGGTGTCGTCGTAAATAACCCGGACATCGGTGGCCTCCGACATCGGGGCGTCAACCCTGGGCCGGAAGGCGGTGAAATGACCGGAAAACACCGGGGCTTCCGCCCAGCAGGGGTCGTCAAGAAACCCGTCAACCAGCGGGGGCTGATGGGTTCTAACCGCGGTGATGCCGCACAGGAGGCTTGAAATCAGTAAAGTCAGCATGGGGGAAACTATCGGCCGAAAAGCGTTCTTGTCAAGCAGACGGAGTTCATGTTTCCGAATCCAGGGCCGGTTCTATGTGAACACTTATGAACGAGGACGCCCCGAATCGTTCCCTGATCCTGTCCTCGATTTCTGTTGCCACCCCGTGGGCCTCCCGCACCCGCATGCCGCCGTTGACCCTGACATGCAGGTCTACGGCGATGTCCTTCCCTATTCGCCTGGTTCGGAGGTCGTGGGGGTCGTCGGCTCCGGTCACGGCTCCGGCGATCCGGATGATATCCGCTTCCACATCTTCTCCCAGGGAAGATTCGATGAGTTCTCCAAGGCATCCCGCCAGTATGCCAAGGGCGGCCCGGATAAGGAACGCGCTTATCAGAACCGCCGCCACCGGATCAAGGATGCGTCCGCGCTGGCCGAGGATGATGGCTCCGCCTATTCCCAGAAGGGCCGCCACCGACGACATCGCGTCGGACCTGTGATGCCAGGCGTTGGCGACAAGGGAGCTGCTTCTCAGGCTCCTCCCCGCCCGGGCTGTAAAACGGTAGAGGCCTTCCTTGACCAGGATGGAAACCGCCGCCGCGACCAGGGCGATTAAACCGGGTGAATCCAACTGGCCCCCCCGGGCCGCGGACAGAAGTCTGATGATACCCGACCGCATAAAACCGGCACCCACCAGCAGCAGGGATGCGCCGATGATTGTGGAGGCCAGTGTTTCCAGCTTGCCATGGCCGTATCTGTGGGTTTCGTCCACGGGTTTCGAGGCCATCTTCAGGCCCACGAGAACAACGATGTCCGTGGCTATGTCTGAAGCGGAGTGAACCGCGTCCGCCACCATGGCTCCGCTTCTTCCCACCACGCCAGCGGTGAACTTGAACCCGGTGAGCACAAGGTTGCAGATGAAGCCAATCCAGGTTACACGATTGGCGGATGCGTTCCGTTCGTCCATTCTTCTCCCGGCTTGAGTAACATCGTCATCATATGGCCCGGGCCCGGAACCGTCCATCCGGATGGTTTCCCGGACATTATCCCGGGATGTACTGCCCGTAAAAGCAATGTTCGATCTCCCTGAGCATCTGGTATGCCCGGTAAGCGTTGTTCTCCCCAGGGGCCGGCGCCAGGTATTCCCTTGCGGCCACTGCGCTTCCGGGGTCGCCGGCGGTTTTCCAGTGCCAGTAGTAAATGGTTCCGGTAACCCCACGGGATTTTGCATTGGGCAGAATCTCCAGCAGCCGTTCCGGAGGTTCTTTCCCAAGCATGACCAGACAGGCGGTTTCTCCAGCCAGAGCCGCGTCGGAATTGTTGGGAGGTTTCACGGTTTCCTCGCACCGGACCCTGGCGAAGGCGAGGCTTTCCGCAGCCTCTCCTATCCTTCCATGGTTCATCAGAAACAGGCCCTTCAATACCAGATACAGCCCGACATTTCTTGTCCTGCCGGCTCTGCGGGCCATTTCCAGGGCTTCCTCCAGACAACGGAGGGCCGGGGCGCATTCGCCCTTCAGGTCCAGCACCCTGGCCCTGAGGTAAACGGCGCTCTCCAGCATCTGGGCCGGCCCGGATTCCCGGACGGCTTCCAGCATCGTGTCAACGCAGTCCTGGGCGTTCTCCGGCATGTCCCTGTCCAGGAAAATCCTGGCAAGGTTGCCGTAGGCGCCGGCGAGACGCAGCGTGTCGCCCACTTCGGACGCCATTCGAATAGCGGTCATGAAGTTGTCCACCGCTTCATCGTACCTTCCGGTCATCATCCGGGTAACCCCGAGGTTGACCAGAGCGGTGGTTTTCAGCCTTCTGTTTCCGGTTTTCTCGGACAGAACCGCCACCGCGGCATAACAGTCGGAAGCCTGCTCATAACAGCCCCTGCAGGAGGCGATACCCCCCCTGGTGTTCAGGGCGTACTTCAAGGCCTCAAGGTTCCCCGATCCGGCGGCGGCCTTCTGAAGTTCCTCACAACCCTCCTGGGCATCATCGAGCAGACCGGCCTTTCTCAGACAGGAGATCCTCTGAATCATGGCGCTTTCCCGAAGGTGGGCAAGACCGTTGGCCTCGGCCCAGTCCATAGCTTCCTTATCGGCCAGAAGCGCGTCGCTGAGCAGACCGTGCCGGGCCAGGGCCCGGGCCCGGCAGAGAAGAAGCCTGCACTTCTGCCCCGGGGTCAGGGGTTCTGCATCAAGGGATATGATGCAGCGGTCGATCTCTTCCATCGACATGTTTCTGCCCCGGAACAAAAGGCTGAGAATCCTCAGTTCAAGCTCCTCTTCCCGGGGCAGCCCCCCGGCACTGGCTTCGGCTTCCAGCCTGCGCAACAGGGATTCAGCCCTGGGGTCGTCGCCGGTGTGAACGAATATTTCCAGCATCAACAGCATCGGACCGGCCTCCGCACCCCGGGCGGCACGGGCTGCGTTCTCCAGGGCTTCCTCCATGTATCCGCCCATGTACAGCCTTTCGCTTCTTTTGAAAAGCATCTCCATGGGTTTCCGGGGATGATGATCCCGGGCCAGGGCCCAGAGCCGCGCCGCCTTCCGGTGATGAATTCCGTCGGACTTCATCGCGGCCCGGAGATACGCACGGCCCGGAGCGGTTTCATCACCGGCCCGGAGAAGCAGGTCCCCGGCGAGCCTCAGCGATTCAGCCGTGGAATCGTTTCGGGCCATGACCACTTCCGCCGCTTTCTCATGGAGTTCCGTGGAGTCCGCCGCGCTGAGGGAATTCAGAAACCGCGCCCGCAATTCCGGTGAGGGAAAGCAGAAATCTCCGCTGGCGGTTCTTTTAAAAATCCCCGTCTCCAGAAGCCGTTCTGGTTCACAGCCTGCGTTTCCCGCAATGGCCGCCGCCTCCACGGGTCTGAACACCAGCCCGAGAACCGCGGCGGCGCAGGCGGTTTCCCGCAGTGCCGGCGTCAACTCCTCCAATGGCTCCCTGGTCTGGCGTTCCTTTCCCAACTCAACGATTCTGGCTTTGAACGGAATTCGGCCGGAAGCAACCCCCGCCAGCAAAGGCGGGCATCTCAGGGTGTCACGATCCGCGAGTTCTCTGAGAATCCGTTCGGTGAAGGGATCCAGGTGTTTCAGATCCACCATTGTCATCATGGAGGGAAGATGGCGGGCCACCGCGTCCAGAACCCTGCACACCGTTTCGGTGGTCCCTTCGTTCATGCCGCCCCGAAGAAAGGAGTAGATTCCATCCCTGCGGGTCTGAAGACCGGCGGCAAGTTCCATTCCACAGCCGCCTCCCCGAATTCCCAGGGAAACCGTAAAGGCGTTCCATGTGTTCTGAAACGAGTCGGGATGCCCGTCGGCGCTGAAAAGCGCAAGCAGGCCCTGCCTTATCGCCGGGCCATCGCCGGGTTTGAGTGGCAGATCAAGTATGCCGGGCCTTCTTCGGGCGATACCGTCAAAGAGCTTTTCCGCCTCTTCCGGCTTGATGCCCCGGAAAACAAGGGGAAGCCGGTCGTCCCGGTCCAGATGGGCGAGGGCTGATTTCAGCAGCCGGGTTGAAACCATGAAGGGCTTTCCCGGGGGTGTTCCACCCGAACCGCCTTCCTTCGGGAGTGCTTTCCGGATAGAATGGTCACATTCTCCCTGGCGGTTCCGAACTGCAGCGACAACCATTCGGTGAGCTCATGATTGGCCCTGCCATCAACCGGGGGGGCGTTGAGCACTATCTTTATGGTCCCGTCCGCCATTACACCGCCGTATCGGGTTTCCGGCCCCCGGGTCACAACCTTCACGGAGAAGACTATGTGTTCCTTCAGCCCCGTTCCTCCAGGGGAGCCGCCTCCTCGATGAGCATTATGGGTATATCGTCCCTGACCGGGTAGGCAAGCCTGCAGGAGAGGCAGACCAACTCCTCCGGGGGTTCGGTTCTATGCTCCAGGTCGCCCTTGCATTTGGGGCAGGCAAGTATTTTCAGCAGCCTTTCGTCAACCATGCCAATCTCCTATATCACGAAGAGCCCGTTTTCCATCACCGGTATCTCTTCACCGCTTTCCGTCACTCCAAAAACACTAACTTCCGAAGACCCTATCATGAAGTCGGTATGGACCAGGCTCACATTGCACCCGGTGTCCGAAAGGCCATTTTCGTCCATTTCGGTGCCGTTTTGAATGCAGTCCGTGTATCCGTTTCCAAGGGCAATGTGACATGAGGCGTTCTCATCAAGAAGAATGTTGTGGAAAACTCTGCCGCTTCTGTACAGAGGCGAGTCGATGCCAACCAGGGCAACCTCACCCAGTCTGGATGCTCCCTGGTCGGTATCCATGAACTTCTCCAGAATTGCACCGTTCTTCCCGGCGCCGAACTCCAGCGCCACCCCCCCCTTGAACACGAACCAGGCGTCCTCGACCTGTGCGCCCAGCACCGTAACCGGCCGGGTGCACGCAACCCTGCCCTCGGTTCTGTTCATGTGGGGTGTGCTGAAAATCTCTTCCGTGGGGATGTTGGGGAAGAACCTTGTTCCGTCCTGGGCTTCTCCGCTGCCTCCGAGAAACAGCCTGTTGCTTTCCATGCCTATGAAAAGGTCGGTTCCCGGACCCCGGAAACGAATGCCGTCGAACCGGTTTTCATTCATGAACGAAGCCCTCTTCTTCAGCCTGAGGTCATGGGCATTCCACGCTTCCACGGGGTCGGCGGTGTCAAGGCGGAGAATCGGGGCGAGAACCTTCCATATCTCCTCCTCCCAGTTTTCCGGTGAGCCGAGAACCTTTGCCGCCCAGTCCGGAGTGGGCATCAGAAAGACGTTCCATGGAATTCTGTTGGAGGAGATGGCCTTCATGAAACCCTGGGAAGCCTCGGACCTTGCCTTCTGCATTCTGCCCAGGGCTCCGGGATCCGCTCCCTCCATGAGGTCAGGGTTCTCGGGACCCCTGAGGGAAAGGGTGCGCCAGTTCTCCCTGACAACCGTATCGAGCATGTTCACGGTGTACTCAGGGACATACTCAAGGAACTCGGCTTTTACCGAGCAGTCCACCCTGAGTCTTTCAAGAACCGGGTCTTCAAGCAGAAGCTGAACATATCTCGCGCCGAGCTCGTACGCCCTTTTCGCCAGCATTCCCGCAAAGGGTCTGTGAAAGGGTTCGGTTCTTATCCAGAGTATCTGTCCTTCAAGAATTCCCAGAGCGCCCCTGAGAATCAGATCGGCGCAGGCTTCACGGTAACCGGTGGTTGCATCGTTCATTCTTCACTCCCTAGATGAGGCCGAGAAAGTCTACGGCAAGGGCTCTGTAGGGCCTTCCTCCAGTTTCCAGAACATCCCTGAACTGCAGGCTGATTCTAACCTGACCGAAGCTCTGCCAGTACACTTCGAAGTTGAGAAAGCCTCCGGACTGGTCAAAACGGCGGCTCCGGTCTCCGTCTGTGCCCAGGTCCCAGTCCGCCGCCAGGCCGAAACCCGCGGGAAGGGTTTTGTCCATACCCATCCAGAAACCAAGGTGACGGGGGTTTCCGGGAGAAAAGCTGGTTCCCAGGTGAAAGGCGGTTTCTCCGATGGGGTCGGCGAAGTTTTTACTGGTAACGAGATAGAAGCCCCTTTCGGGCCTGTTATACTCCCCTCCGCCCCGGGGGTGCTCATTCTCGTTATCGAAGCCAACGGCGAAAGCGGGAAAGGTTCTCTGCTCATCCAGGAATCGGAATCGGGCTTTCAGATACACCTTGTCGAACCAGTCCGGTGTGGACATTCCCGTCACATTGTAACCCCCGTAGCCGATTCCCGCCATGAGCCGGGGAAACACGCCAGCCTGGAGGGAAAAGGCCAGGTTGTCGGTGGGAAAGGTTTCCATCGATATGTACAGGGTTCTCGGGGCGACAACCCCGGCGGTGTTTTCGGATACGGTTCTGATTAGTTCCGCTCCCCGGCCCGCGGGTGCCAGGATGAGCAGGGGCAAAATGAAACGGATAGAGTTCAACGCATCCCACCTCCATGGTATAAGGATACCGACGCCCGGGGGCCCAGCAGTTCTCTCAGCCCGGCCAGAAGCTTTCTGTCCGGGTTCACCCTGATACTTCTTGATTCCGAGGCAAACCGTCTGCCGGTGCCTTCACACTCCATCTCCACCAGGACAGGCCCGTTTCCGGGGTGTGCCCTCATCAGGTTCACCACCTTAACGTAAAGGGTTTCCGGAATGCCTTCACCGGAGATTGCAACCCGAACTCTTACTCCGGACGCCTTTCGTACTTCCTCCAGAAGCACTGCCTTCTCCACGAAAAACCTTGGCTCTCCCCTGCCGTCCTGAGCCTTTCCGTACAGCAGCAGGGGTTTTCCCGATTCAAGAAGGGTTTTGCAGCTCTCCAGGGCCTCGGCCCAGAAGGTGGCTTCACCTGAATCGGATACGCCGGATATGGAGGCGAAGGCCATTCTTCCCCTTTGGGTGTCAAGGTACTTGACCGAATCCACCATGGCCGCCACCACCACAACCGATCCGTTCACTTTAATGCTTCCGGGAGTGTGGGTGGCAAAGGAGCTTATCTCCTCGGAGTAGTCATCCAGCGGATGGCCGGTGAGATAGAAACCGAGAAGTTCCTTCTCCCCCCGAAGCAGCTGTTCTCCGGGAAGCTCCTCCATTTCCGGAAGGGGCGGGGCCGCCGGCTCGGTAACCTCCGCTTCCCCGAAAAGAGACATCTGCCCGGCATCCCTGTGTTTGCGGAATGCGGCGGCATAGGCCAGCACCCGGTCAACCGAGGCCAGAAGCGCGCTTCTCTTGCCGGGAAGGCAATCCAGGGCGCCGGCGATTATCAGGGACTCGAGAACCTTCTTGTTCAGGCCGGTTTCCACCCGGGAAGCGAGGTCATGAATCCCGGTGAAGTCGCCGCCCTGCCGCCGGGCTTCGACGATCTCTTCCGCTGGGTTTTCCCCCACATTCTTTATGGCCTTCAGGGCATAGACGATTCTTCCCCGGGAATCAACATCGAATGCCACCAGGCTTCCGTTCACCGAAGGCGGAAGGATGGAGAGCCCCATTTTTCCCGCTTCCGCCATCAGGGAAGCAAGCCTTTCCGTGCTGGAAAGCTCGCTGGAAAGGGTGGCTGCCATGAATTCCGCCGGATGATGAGCTTTCATGTACGCGGTCCAGTATGCGATTATGGCATAGCATACGGAGTGGGATTTGTTGAAACCGTACTCTCCGAATCGTCGGATGTGATCGAAGATCTCCCTGGCTTTCCGTCCGGGAACTCCCCGTGCTTTCGCCCCGCTTACGAATCTTTCCCCGAAGGATGCCATCTCCTCGGCGTTCTTCTTGCTTATGGCCCTTCTGAGGCTGTCCGCTTCCGCCATGCTCATTCCCGCGAAACGGTTGGCGATGTCCATTACCTGTTCCTGATAGACGATTACCCCATGGGTCTGCCCGAGAATTTCCTCGAGTTCCGGAATGGCATCCACCACAGGTTTCCCCTCGGACGCCCTTCTCTTGTTATCGGCGTAGACATCGATCATGTGCATGGACCCGGGCCTGAAGATCGCCACCGCCGCGGTGACATCGTCAAACCTGTCCACCCCGATCTTCCGGAGGGCGTCCCTCATGCCCGGACTCTCCAACTGGAAGACCCCGGCGGTTTCCACCCGGTTCAGAAGCTCGAGGGTCATGGGGTCGTCAAGAGGAACCTCCCCGATCCGGAAATCGGGAAGCTGCCGCCGGATCATTGCCTCGGCGTGATGAAGCACCGTCACCGTTCTCAAACCCAGAACATCCAGTTTCATCAGACCGATCTTCTCCGCCGACTTCATCTCGAACTGGGTGGTGACTCCCTTTTCCCTGGACAAACACAGCGGCACATGGTCCAGAAGGTCGCCGGGGGTTATCACAACACCGGCGGCGTGAACCCCCATATGCCTCGCCACGCCGGACAGTTCATCGCAGTAACGGAACAGCTTTTCCACCCCGGGATCGTTCCTGATCTCCTGGGCAAGTTCGGGCACCTGCTTTGCGATGCTCTCAAGAGGGGCGTCCTGATCCTGGGCGGTGGCCACGAGCTTGGAAAGCCTGTCTCCGGTATCGTAGGGCATGTCCATCACCCGGGCGACATCCCTTACCGCAAGTTTGTTCTTCATCCGGTTGAAAGAGACGATCTGGCATACCCGGTCCTGGCCGTACTTCTCCACGATGTGGGAGATGACCTCACCCCTGCGTTCGTAGCATACATCCATATCAATGTCCGGCATCTGCTTCCGGGCCGGGTTCAGAAAGCGTTCAAAGCTGAGGCCGTACTGGAGCGGGTTCACATCGGTGATGTCGATTGCCCAGGAAACCAGGCTTCCCGCGGCGCTGCCCCTTCCGGGGCCAACGGGAATGCCCCTGGAACGGGCCCAGCGCGTGAGTTCGGAAACGATGAGGAAATAGCCGGGGAAACCCATGTCGGATATCACGTTCAGCTCGTATTGAAGCCTTTCCGCCTCACCGGTGTCCGGGGGTCTTCCCAGCCTTCGGGCAAGACCCTCCGCCGCAAGCCCTGCAAGATGACTGTTGAGGCTTTCCTCGCCGGGGGGAAGGGGAAAGTCCGGAAGAAGAAATCCTCCCTTGGACAGAGTGAAGCTGCACTGCTCCGCGATTGCCACGGTGTTGGTCACAGCTTCGGGAATCCACGAGAAAAGTCTTGCCATCTCCTCCGGTGTTTTCACATAGAATTCGCTGGTTTCGAACCGCATCCGATGGGGGTCGCTGAGGGTCTTCTTCGTCTGAAGGCAGAGAAGGACTTCGTGGACTTCCGCGTCCTGCTTTCCAAGATAATGCGCGTCGTTGGTGGCCACCGGAGCCGCGCCGGTTTTCCTGGCGAGTTCGGCGAGATCCCTGAGAATCCGTTTCTCGTCGGGAAGACCGTGATCCATCAGCTCGATGAAGAACCTTTCCCTGCCCACCAGTTCCTGATAGAAACCAACGGTTTGAGCGGCCTCAGCCTTTCTGCCCCTGGCAAGCAGAAAGGCGATTTCGCCCTGAAGGCAGGCGGAACCGATGACCAATCCCCGATGGTACCTGTCGAGGATATCCCGGTCTATCCTGGGTTTGCGGTAGAAACCCTCGATCCAGCCAAGGCTGGAAAGTCTGCAAAGGTTCCGGTATCCCTCCTCGTCCGTCGCCAGTAGAGTCAGGTGTCTGATTCCTTCTCCACCGTCGTCGTTCTTGACCGTTCGACTTCCGGCAGTGATGTAGGCCTCCATGCCCACGATGGGCCTGACCCCGTGATTCCGCATGACATCGGAGAAGTGAACCGCCCCGTAAAGGCAGCCGTGATCTGTTACCGCCACGGCATTCATGCCGTTTTCCCTGATGTGCGGCCCCAGCTTCTCGAACCTTATGGCACCGTCGAGAAGGCTGTACTCCGAGTGCAGATGAAGATGCACAAACTCAGGGGAAGGGCTCATTACTCCTTCCGGTCTTCGTCGCCGGCCTGATCCGCTGAGCCGTATCGCTTCTCGAACTCCCTGAACTCCTCGTCATCGGCCCTTTGAAGCAGGTCCTCCCCATCCTTCCTTTTTCTTACAACCAGGTAGCAGATCGTCCAGAATGAGGAACAGCTGGACAGCCAGTACGACCCCGCTATCATGGCGATGGCGACGCCGGAAAGGCCTGCGATGAAGCCCGGGATCCCGGTCCACGCGGAAGCCGCCCCGGCCAGGGTGCCAAGGGGTGACAGAAAAGAGCCGTAATGGGATACCAGCTGTGGCGCCGCCAGATGAAGCCCCCCCTGAATCGTTGACCCGAGCCCGGGCTGACCCATGCCGAGCCCGACCACCAGAGCCACAACCGCCAGGGCGCCCCGTGCGAACAGAATGAAAGCCCCCACGGCAAGAATCCGCAATACAAGCCCCACGGCCCCGTAAAGAATGATTCGCCAGAACTGGGAAGTAATGGAACTGAACAGCTCGAACAGGGCTTCGAAGGTGTCACCCCTGGTGCAGGCGGTGATGGCGGGAACCAGGGGAAAGGCCGTTAGCAAAGCCACACCAGCAAGAACGCCGAACAGTGACAGTCCCCACGCGGGAACAGCCAGGAGCCCCACAATCACAGGACCCGCCACGGGAATCCTTCCCAGCAGACCAAGTATGAAGAGCTTCACGAACAGAATCGCAAGCCCCGCAATGATGGCAACGGGCACCATGAGCATTGGCTTCCAGTGCCGGCGGTAGAAGGCATGGGCGTCCCGTCCGCTGAAGAAGTCGTCGCCCCTGATCTGTTCGAAGGTGATCCGGCTGACCTTGAGGAAAGCGGACAGAACGATCCATACAGACAGAAGCGCTCCGATGAAGAGAAACGCCATTGCCACAGGGCTCTGGAGGAAAACTCCCTCGGGAACCGGCAGAAGCCTGGAAACCTGCCATCTGCCGGACATCGAATCTCCAGCGGCGAAGTACCCCAGGTAAAGCATGCCTGCCCAAACCAGCCAGGAAAGGGCAAGAGCCTTCCAGAACACCCACAGATTTCTGGCGCTGAAACCGTATCTCACGCACTGGGGAATATCTCCGACATCAAACCTGAATTTGCGAATCACTTCCATCCTCCCTGCTGTGCATTCCCTTACCTTCCCTGTTTGCTATCATACTTCCATCCCCGGTTTCTCGGAAGTTCACCGAAAGGAGAACAACCTCTCCGGAACCTGCCTGGATCAGAGTACGGCGGGTTTGCGACAGAGTCTCTCCGGTGGCTGTAACATCGTCCAGAAGCCAGATTCTTCCCGATGGAATCCGTTTGACCACCCGGAACACATCCCTGAGGTTGTCTCTTCTCTCCCGAGCCGTGAGACCCACCTGGCTGG
>Ga0334894_1002108_pt1 | contig 14312 bp, 7 predicted proteins | sample GraSluR3_MG_6_FD_207225 | JGI IMG/M metagenome (GOLD analysis project Ga0334894, IMG submission 207225) | Sludge microbial communities from methane-producing bioreactor in Wageningen University, Netherlands - Granular Sludge_12_05 R3 | ecosystem: Engineered > Bioreactor > Anaerobic > Unclassified... | reverse complement strand
TCACGGACATGACCTATCTTATCGCCTACCTCTTCAGCGGCGGACCGCACCCGGTCGACTGTGCCGGGTGGAAGAGCCACGTGCAGCAGGACAGCGAGGGCCGGGATATCCTGACACCGGGGGCGATGACGGCGACCTCGAAGTAGCGGGCTTTCACAAAGCGGGGCACGACACACACGGGCGACATCACAAGAGAACAAGGGGCCACGCAGACGCGGTTGCAATTTCTGACAGGAATCTGTCGGCGTGCCGTTAGCTGACAGGCTTCGATATCGGCGAAGCGACTGCTCACAGCCGGAGGTTTTCCAGCCTTTGCCCCGGCCGTGGGCGAAAAGAGACCGATGGAAGAAGCGATCGACCGGCCTGACGGGACCTCGTCGCTCCCGCCGGCGATCATCGGGGCAATAGCGGCCAAACACCAACATTTGTGGACCCCAAGCCATATTTTTGCACAGAGTGCGCGCCCAAAATGACGATTTGGCGCGGTTTTGTGGCCGGCACGCGGTTTGATGTCGATATATCCAACAAGGGCGGGCGCGATGCCCGTCGGGATAGGGTCAGCGGATTAAAACAGCCTGACCTGTCGGGGCCGGTGCAAGCCGGCCCCATTTCTTTGGCCCGCAATGGGAGAACTGCCCCTGGGCCAAAAAAAAGGCCGCCCGGCTTAGAGGCGGCCCCGTGAGTACACGCACGCATTCGCCCCGCAAGGGGCGAAAGCTGTTATCCCCATTACTGTCCCCCTGTGGCACGATATCGTGCCCCTGAAACTGATCGGTGTGGTCTCGGGCGGTGAAACTGGCAGACCATCAACTGGACCTGCAGTATGTCACCTCTTACAGCCCGAGTCAAGTTATGTTCCGGTTCAGGCAATGTCAGGTGAGTGTCATTGCCCGGGCTCTCATTGGCCCTTGCGCCTGTTACGGGCAGGCGGCAGGGGAGGGGCCACCACTGAACAGGAAAGCGACAAGATAAGTCATATCCGAGATATTGATAATCGAGTCGCCGTTGACATCCCCCTCCTCGTAACACGGTGGTTCCGCTCCGCCGGAGAACAAGTACGCGACAAGGTAGGTCATATCCGAGATGTTGACCAGATCATTGGGGTCACCATCGACATTCCCACGGATTCCCCGGCAGCAACCGCCACCGTCGTAGCAGATATGATAGAAGACGCTGTTAACCGTAATAACGCCCATTCCCTCGAGCAGCGTGATATGGACTCGCAGCTGTTCGGGGCAATACTCAAGGAAGTGCGACCCGAAAATCTCCCGCAAGTCCTGCGGGCCGATCCAGGTGGTGTCCTTCAGCGGGCTGAACTGCTCGATACCCTGATCGTCTATCCACGAGAAGTTCACAACCACGCGGCTGGTATCCTCGCCGGAGTTGAAGAACCCGCCCACGTACCACATGTCCTTGACAGTCGGGTTGCCCGGCAGCGGGTTGTCCAGAGTGTCCGAACTGACAACATAGCCGGAGCCGAACATGGAGTATCCGCCGAGCGTATCCTGCATAAGGAATTCGCTCTCGGCAACATCGCCGATACCATTGGAGTCGAGATCCTCCTGGCGGGGGTTGTACAGGTAAGGGGCGTTATCCAGCAGATCTACAATGCTGTCGCGATCGGAGTCGGCCGACTCCGAGTGTGCCCATTCGATACGCACGTCATTGCTGCCGAAATTCAGCGGGATGCCGCCACCGAGGCGGACCAGCAGATTCTGCAGGCCCCGGTTGTCCGAAGGATCCTCATCGGTCTGTTCGGCATCGTGAAGCAGCCAAAGGTACCGTACGCCGCCAATATCGGCACATCCCGTCACCCGCACGGCGTGCCCCCCATGGCGTACGCCGTCAGTATCGTAGTGACCGTAACCCAGTTCCACGTCCTCGCCGTTGAGTATCTGCTCGCGTACCCACTCGTAGGTGACGTGCTCCCCATTGTTGGCGGAGCGCATGCGGTTGGCCTCATAGTGGGCCCCTGTCGGGAAGGTGTATGGCTGACTTCCCGTCCCCTGGTGGCGCAGGATGACCTTACCGCGAAGATCGTTGTCATTCAGGTAGGCCATTTTGCCGGAGAGGAACTCCGTGGCCGTGACCCCGCCGCCATCACTGCGGTCAATGACCGTGCGTCCCATAAGTGAGTCGAGCTGCCCAACCAAGGTGGTATCGCCGCGCAGCCCCGGCCCGTGATAGTGCGGAACGCTCAGACCGAAGCGCTCCTTCAGGTACGCCAGTGAATTGGCGGCAGCCATCGGAGCGCACTGGTTATTGGCTGCCTGAACCTGAATGTTGAACGTATCAGGCTGGTTGTATGTCTCCGGACTCAGGCCGGGAACCGGCACTGCCAGTATCGGGCCCGGCGGAACACCGACATAGCTTATGTCACCTCCCACCGCCCCAAGGCTGTGCACGCTGGTTCCCACCGGATAGTCGACAATGAGTGTCCCGTGGAAACTGTCGATCGGGTTCGGTGTGAACTCCACGCGTGCCTGCAGTGAGGTGACATTGGCGCCCGAGGTATCGCTCAATTCGAACCAGCAGTGAATCGTGTCAGGAAGTGCGGCGCTGTCGATCGGTATATTGGGCACTACCCAACCCCGGTCGGACAGTACATTGACGAAGCCAGAGCCGAGTCGCTTCTGTGAGGTCAGCGCAGGAACGTCGATCTCCAGCAGGCCCCAGTCGGAGTTGGTTTGGTACGAGCCATCCGACAGTTTCCAGTCGATCTGTGAAAAAGTGATTCCCGGCAGCGGCTCGTGGGGGAGGACCTTGACATAGAAATCGCACTGCTCACCCTCGCCAAACTGGTCTTCAACCCGGGCATGGAAGGTCACTGTGTCGACATCGGTCAGAGCCGGTACAAAGACAAAGCTGCCGCTGGCAGGATCAATGTCGTAGGTGCCGGCGACTGCCGGGGTTGTGCCGGAAATGCTGAAAATGGGATCATCGCAGTCGACACCGATCGCTCGCAGCAGATGTGTAATGCTGTCGGCCTGGTAGCCAATAACGGTTTCCTGACAACCAGAATTGAAATCCGTGAACTCGGCGGGCAGGTTGGTGGCGATCACCTTGGTGACAGCCGAGTCAGTGCATACGAGGCCGTCGCAGGCGCGCACTGCAAGGCTCAGCACCTGGCCGACATCGGCCGGGCTCGGCTGGTATTGCCACAGTCCGGTGGAGGCACCGATACTCCCCGGACCATCAATCAGTTCCCACGTAACGGTGTCGCCGGAATCAGGATCTATGGCCTCAAACTGATAGCTGAGCACGTCGCAGTGGTTGCCGATAATGGAGTCCGGGTTGTTGGTAATTCCCGGCGGCACATTGGGGACGTCGACGATCGTAAAACAGTGCGGGCCGCTCCAGGTCGGCACGATCTCCGTGTTGCCGGCGTCGGTGGCCCACAACCAGGTACCTCCGGGTGGATAGTAGCAGGAATCCAGGCAAACCTCGGCGCCGACCGCGCTGGCCGGAAACGCGGTGTGGATGCGCCATACCTGACCGTCGAAAGTGGTCGGGATTCCTGCCTCTCCGGCGTCGGATCCATAAAAGGCAACGGTGTCGGCGTTGGATCCATTGGCGGAGCGATAGAGAATGCCGGAGATGAAGGTGAACCAGTTATCCCATCCGAGACTGATCGTGTCAGCTGTAATCGGCTGCCAATTGATGAGCTGGTAGGAATACAGCCGAAAACCGTTGGACAATCCGTTGATATTGGTGCCGGTAGAATTCGTCAGACGAATCACAAACTGCACCTCGCGTTCAGACGCAATGGAATCAATCCCCGCCTGACCAATCACTTGATCAAGGCTTATGTCATGTGCGTTTGCCGTTTGGGGCGCTACGACGACGAGGGCAAAGACGATAACGGGGGCAAGCAAAAACAGGATGGGCCATCCGGCACTTGTGCGCAACGGCATACGATCTACTCCCTTGGTCTGACAGGCCGATTATCCCTCGTAACGGGCGGATCGGCGCGGTGGTCTGGTGTATGGTCTGGTAACCAGTCGGTTAGTCTATCTGAGCAATTGGCTGTAGCAACCTTGATATGTACTACTCTCTTCAAAATACCGGTCCTTGTCAGGTGCGTCAAGCGGTTTGTCTGCTTTCAGTTACGCCGGTTGTGCAGACTTTTTTTGCTTGCTTCGTGGTATCATGGTGCCTATCCGTGGTTGCAGCATGATGGAAACCGTCAACCACTTCCTCGAAACAATCTCCGGCTGGGTCTGGGGGCTGCCTCTGGTCGCCCTTCTTCTGGGCACCGGCGTCTTTCTGACATTCCGCCTGCTCTTCATTCAACTCCGCGGTTTTCCCCACGGAGTGGGTATAATGACGGGTCGCTACGACGATCCCGCCCACAAGGGCCAGTTAACCCACTTTCAGGCCCTCTCGGCAGCCCTGTCCGCTACTATCGGTATCGGCAATATCGGCGGTGTGGCCACTGCCCTGTACTTCGGCGGCCCCGGGGCCATCTTCTGGATGTGGGTTTCAGCGTTCTTTGGCATGGCGATCAAGTATACCTCCTGCACGCTGGCCATCACGCACCGCAAAGTCGAGAAAGACGGTAACATCCGCGGGGGACCAATGTACTTCATCGAGATGGGCCTCCCTCGGTACGCCCGGCCGCTGGCCTATATGTTCGCCTTGTGTACCGCTGTGGCTGCTTTCGGGATCGGCAACATGGTGCAGTCCAACACGGTAGCGCACTCGGTTGTCGATGCTTTCGGAGTCAGTACGGCCGACGAGGGCATGTGGCGCTGGGTGATCGGCATTATCATCTCCGTTTGTGTAGGCATGGTCATTCTGGGAGGTATCAAGCGGATCGGCCAAGTGGCCTCGTATCTGGTACCGTTTATGTCGGTGCTCTACATTCTTACGGCCATAGTAATCCTCTTGCTCAACCTCGAACACATCCTGCCCTCGTTCAGGATGATCTTCTACCACGCCTTCAACCCAACCGCTGCCACCGGTGGCTTCGCAGGGGCAACGGTCTGGTTAACCATATCCTGGGGATTGAAACGGGGGCTGTTCTCGAATGAATCCGGTCTGGGGTCGGCACCTATGGCACATTCGACGGCCAAAGTTGAGCAACCGGTCCGCGAAGGTCTGGTGGCGATGCTGGGCCCGTTCATTGACACCATCCTGATCTGCACGATGACAGCGCTGGTAATCCTGATCGCCGGCAAGTGGGACAGCGGTCTGAATGGTGCCCCGATGACAATGGCGGCATTCAATGACGCGCTCCCGCTCTACGGCCGCTGGCTGGTGGTGGTGGCCATCCTGCTGTTCGCTTTCTCCACCGTGGTCACGTGGTCATACTACGGTGAAAAGGGAATAGAGTACCTGTTCGGCTCCGGTGCCAAGAAACCCTATCTGTGGGTCTATCTCCTTTTCACACTCATCGGGGCGCGGGTGGATCTGCAGGCCGCGTGGACCTTCGCCGATATTGCCAACGGGCTGATGGCCGTTCCGAACCTCGTGGCCCTGCTGGCCCTCTCAGGAGTGATTGCAGGCTATACCCGCAAGTACTTCAAAGAGAAATCACGGGGGATGCACCGACCATACAACGACACCCCACGTCAGCGGCCGGCACAGGCGCCCTGACCCATTCACAGGTGGCTGTTCATTGACAGCCTGATTGCTCAACGCCTATATTCAACTCGTGAGACGAGATCAACGACAAATGGCGATGGCCTTCTTTTTCGCCATCACGGCCCGTATCCTGTTCCACTACCATACTGGTTTTGTAATCGATGATGCTTTCATCACCTTCCGCTACGCCGAGAACATAGCCAACGGCCACGGATTCGTCTACAATCCTGGTGAGCGGGTACTGGGGACCACCACACCGCTTTTCACGTTGATACTGTCGCTGTTTGCTACTGCGGGTATCTCCGTGTACAAGGCCTCACTGGCGGTGTCGCTGCTGTGTTCAGGATTCACCGCCATCATCGTGCTGCGGCTGGCCCAGTCGCTTCGTTTCACACTCTGGTACTGGGTGCCGGTGCTGCTGTACGCGCTTTTCCCTCGCAGTCTGTCGATGGATACCGGCGGTATGGAGACAGCCCTGTTCACGCTGCTGGTGACCTCGGCAATCTACTTCCACCATCGCGGTCAGCACTTCTACGCGATGGCGGCGGCAACGCTGGCCAGTGTGACCCGCCCCGAGGGACTCTGGCTGCTGGGGCTGTTGTTCATCTGGTGGGCGGCACGCGAACCCCGTGCACTGGGCCGTTTGATCGTGATCCCGATTACGCTGATCGGCCCGTGGGTATTATTCTCGTGGCACTATTTCGGATCGCCGGTTCCCAATTCAGTGACAGCCAAACTGGCTCTGTACAGCCACTATGGCACCGAGGGGCCGCTCGCGAATATCTCATTCCTGCTCGGACTGCACAATCCGTTCGGCTGGGCCATGCTGATACTGGCTGTTCCGGGCACCTGGTGGCTGCTGAACAAGCAGAATTTCGGTCGCCTCGCTGTCGTCTGGATCATGGGAATGATCGGTTTCTATACCTTCAATCAGTCGCACATCTTCCTTTGGTATATCGTACCGATCTACCCGGTCTTTCTGATATTGGCGGGCGCGTCGTTGCCGTGGATGTCCGAGCGGATGCGGTGGTCGCGAAACCGTACCGAGGTAGCTTCCAGGGCAGCTCTGGTGATCCTGGCAGTGGTCCTGCTGGCGGGTAATGTCACGCCCGTGAGGTATTACAGCCAGTACCAAAAGCTGCTGGAGCAGGTGCATCAGTCGATTGGCTACTACCTGAAGGCGCATGCGGACCCGGGCGATACCGTCGCGGCGGAGGATATTGGCTACATGGGATATTTCTCGGCCATGAGACTGATCGACCGCGATGGCCTGATCTCGCCCGAGGTGGTTCCGTACAATCGCAAGGGGGATTACTACGGAGTCATTCGAGATTTCAAGCCGGAATGGGTGGTGGCGGCAATGGGCAGCGCCACCAGCGGCTTTGTTGACAGCACGGCCTTTCTCAATGATTATCAGCAGCAGAAAGCCTTTACCTATCCGACCGGCATCGATTTGCGAGTATACCGACGGGTGACAGGCACCGATGAAGCCGCAAAGCAGCCTGTTACCGAGCAGGGCATTGATATCGATAGAGGGCTTCATAAGGGGCTTCGTTCTCAGTAAGACGCATTGAAGAAGGTGGCTTTCGGGCGTTTGGGGGTCATTGGCCATACTTCACAATCTGCCACCGGATTTCACATCCTGCCTCACGGGCCATTGACAGTCCGCGCTTTCCCCTTATTATGATAGTGCACATATGAGCATCTATGCCGATAAAAAAACAGTAGTAACAAGCAGTGGCAGATAATACTTATGGACAGCAATTCCCGCACTACAGCACTTCACATCACTTTCCGGCAACTCCGGCAGTTGCTTGCTGATACCTGGCCGGAGGCTGTCTGGCAACCGGGTGATACCGACAACCCGGTCTTTTGCTCCGATCTGTTGCCGCTCGATACGCTGTTTGCCGGCGGTGGGATTCCGGCTGGTCAGGTGATAGAGATAACCGGTGGTCCGGGTTGCGGCAAGACCAGCCTGGCCCTGCGCCTTTTGGCGCGAGCCTCGACCGTGGGGACCGTGGGGTATATCGACCGTTCCGGCTCGTTCTTTGTTCCGGCGGCAGTGGCCTCCGGCGTGCGTGTCGATCGTCTGGTCGTAGTACGCCCCGACAGTCTGGCCGATGCTCTGCGCTCAGCCGAACTGCTGTTCGATCACCATGCGGCCGGGGCCGTGATATGTGACATAATCGGTGAGACTGCCCCGTTGTCGGAAACACTGCTTCACCGGTTGCGCCGCAGGACAGTTCGGGCGCGTTCACTGATGGTCCTTTTAACGCGCTCTCCGCATCGGTTACTTCCGCCGAGCCTGGTTTCGCTCAGGCTGGAGGTCACCCGCCGCAATGGCACCATGATAATCACGGTCAGCAAGAGTCGTATCTGCCGCGAGGGGCTTATTCTGGAGGTACCCGCCTGTGAATAAGCGTGTCGCCTGTTGCCTGTTGATCAACTTCTCCATGGAGCGCGTCATGGCCGAACAACCCTCGCTCCGCACTCAGCCGGTCGCCCTGGCCGAGGGAGCACACCCGGCAGCACGTTTGACAGCCGTCAACGAACCCGCCGCACAGGCGATGGTACAGCCGGGGCTGACCGTCGCCCAGGCGCATACCCGGTGTGAACATCTGGTGGTATTGCCGCGTGATGACCAATCGGAACTGGGACTCATCCGGAAGGTGGTCCGTACCCTGCAGACGGTGGGGCCCTTTGTCGAGGGCACACAACGTGGGGTCTGTTTTCTGGAGACCGCCGGGCTGATACGTCTCTATGGCAGTGAGACGCAACTGGCCGAACGGATTATTGCTGCGGTATCACCTCTGGGCTATCCGGTTGCAGTCGGAATCGGGGGCAACAAGTTTGTGGCGCAAACAGCCGCCGCCATGTGTCGGGGCGGTAGCTATCACATTGTCTCGCCCGGTCATGAAAGGCAATTTGTCGCCGACCTGCCGGTACAGGCGATGGATATCGATCCTGACACATGCCGGCGTTTGCACCTGTTGGGACTGGAAAAGGTGCATCAGGTGGCGGCAATCGGCAGTAATGAGCTGGTGCGGCGGTTCGAACACGATGGTCGGGCGTTGAGCACACGTCGCACCGGCGGCGATTACCAGCTGTTTGTTCCGGAACGTCCTGTCGACAAGCTCAGTGAACAGGTGGTGCTGGATTTTCCAATTGTCGCGGTCGCTGCGTTGATGGCACACCTCGAGGCTCCCTTGTCCAGCCTGCTGGCCCGGCACTGCCGATCGAGCAACCTTGGCTGCCGGGCACTGCGGATACGGTTAACGCTCGACGATTGCACCCGGCATGACATGATGGTCGCGGTCGAACCGCCCACCATCCGGACAAGACCGTTCCTTCGCCAGATCGCGCAGACATTGTCACGACAGCGACTCCCCTCGGCCGTGAGCGGAATAGAGTTGTTGGTGAGCCGAACCGGCCCGCTTGCAACTGCACAGATGACGCTTGACAGTCACCGAAAAGGTGCATCGCCAGGATGTGCGCCCGGTCATGCGGATACCTCACTGCCGTTCTTGCCTGAGCAGTACGCAACTTGCCTTGCTGATCCTTATAACGTCCGCACAACCTGGAAACATCCCTTTGCGCGCCAGCCTGTCGGTGGTCTGCGATTGTTGTCCTCGCCGCGTCGGGTCACAATTGTGACACAGGCAGGACAACCGGTGATGATTACTCTTGAGCGCCGTCCGCAATCCGTCAGGCGTGTGCAGGGACCATGGGAGTTGTCCGGGGGATGGTGGCATCAGGAATACTCCCGCCGCTATTTCGAGGCGGAAATAACCGGCGGCCGACGTTGTCTGGTGTACCATGATCAATTGTCCAGCCACTGGTTCCTGCAGGGAATGTTTGACTGACCGCGCCACGGAAGCTGCACCATGAGCTATGTCGAGTTGCACTGCCACTCCAATTTCTCGTTCCTTCAGGGTGCCTCGCACCCGGAGCAACTGATTGCCCGTGCCGCCGAACTGGAGTATGACAGTCTGGCACTCACCGATTGCGATGGTTTTTATGGTGTGGTCCGTTTTCATCAGGCAGCAAAAAAATACGGAGTGCGGCCGATTTTTGGAGCAACGGTCACGCTGGACGACAGCCGTCGCCTGGTTCTCCTGATCAAAAACGAACTGGGCTATGCCAACCTGTCTCAAATGCTCTCTACGGCGCACCTGGCCGGCCGGAAGGGACAGGCACCGGTGACGTGGGAAACACTGTGTCGGTATGCCAGGGGACTGATAGCACTCTGGAACGGAACCGGCAGCAAGAGCAATGAGCTTAAGCGCGACATACGGCAGTTTCGTGAGCTGTTCGGTCCCGAGAATTTCTTTCTGGAACTGGTGCACCATCACCTGCCACAGCATGAAGCGCAGTGCGAACAACTGGCCACTCTTGCCGGTGCGTTGAAAACAGGAGTGGTGGCGACCAACGATGTTCACTATGCGTACCCCGAGGACCGCCGATTGCAGGATGTGTTGACCTGCATCAGGCACCATGTCACGCTGGATTCAGCCGGACAGCTTTTGTATCCCAACGGGCAGCGCTATTTGAAATCGGCCCGCGAGATGGACCGGGTATTCGCGCGCTGGCCGCAGGCGCTGGCCAGCACCAGACGAATCGCCGAGCGCTGTCGTTTTGACATGGCACAGTTGTCGACCTCCTTACCGGATTTTCCCCTGCCCGAGGATGAATCGCCCGACAGCTATCTTCGCACCCTCGCCTACAAGGGTGCCCGTGACCGCTACGGTGAGCCCGGTGAACGCGAGAAACGTCAACTGGAGCATGAGCTGGCCATTATCAAAAGACTCCGGTTGGCCGCGTATTTTCTGATTGTCTGGGATATCGTCCGTTTCTGCATGGAGCGCGGAATCCGTTGTCAGGGGCGCGGCTCGGCAGCCAACTCGGTAGTATGTTACTGCCTGGGAGTCACGGCCGTTGATCCGGTCAGGCTGGAGTTGCTGTTCGAACGGTTTGTCTCCGAAGATCGCAGTGAGCCGCCTGATATTGACATCGATATCGCCAACAATCGCCGTGAAGAAGTCATTCAGTATGTCTACGCCAGATACGGTCGCGAACATGCCGCCATGGTGTGCGAGGTGATTACCTATCGCGGGCGATCGGCAGTGCGCGAGGTCGGCAAGGCACTGGGTTTCTCACTCCAGGAAGTGGACCACCTGGCCAAACAGCTCAACCATTTTTCACGTGGTGAGGAACTGGGCGAACGCCTGGCAGAGTTGAGGATCAACCTCAACGATCACCGCGTCAGACTGCTGCTTGAACTGGTGGAACACATTCGCGACTTCCCGCGACATCTGGGGATCCATGTCGGCGGTATGATCATTGCACGGCGACCACTCTCACAGATCGTACCGATCGAGAACGCCACCATGTCCGGGCGCAGCGTTATCCAGTGGGACAAAGACGATGTTGAGGCGGTCGGGATGGTCAAGATCGATCTGCTCGGGCTGGGGATGCTTTCGCTGATCGATATCGCTTTGAAGCTGGTGAAGAAACATCATGAGGTGACAATCGACCCCGCCCGACTGGGGTACGATGATCCCCGGGTGTATCAATTACTGTCGAGCGCCGATACGGTCGGGGTGTTTCAGGTGGAGTCGCGCGCCCAGATGAACACCCTGCCGCGACATAAACCAACCCGCTTCTATGACCTGGTGGTGGAGGTGGCCCTGATCCGGCCGGGACCGATTCAGGGGGATATGGTGCACCCGTATCTTCGTCGTCGTAACGGCGAGGAACCGGTCACCTATCCACACCCCTGCCTGGAGCCGATTCTCAGAAGGACCCTGGGCATACCGCTGTTCCAGGAGCAGGGGATGCGGGTGGCGATGGAAGCGGCCGGGTTTACTCCCAGCCAGGCCGACGAGCTCCGCCGTGCCATGGGGCACAAACGCTCCCGGGAGCGCATGGAAGAACTGGGCGCGCGGCTGATCGGCGGGATGATCCGCCGGGGAATCAGCGAACAGGCCGCCGAACGCATTTTCCACCAGCTCTCCGCTTTCGCCGATTTTGGGTTCACCGAATCTCATGCCGCCTCGTTCGCCCTGCTGGTATACGTCTCCGCCTATTTGAAAGTCTACTATCCGACGGAGTTCTACTGTGCCCTGCTCAACGCGCAGCCGATGGGGTTCTATACACCCGCGACTATCGTTTATGAAGCCCGACGCAAAGGGGTGCAGATACTGGGGGTGGATGTCCGCAGAAGTGAATGGGACTGTACCGTTGAAAGCGGCGCTGTCCGGCTGGGCTTTCGCACGATTAAACATGCCGGCGAATCGGCTCAGGAAGTACTCAATGCGGCTCTGGCTGATCGACCGTTTGTGTCGGTGGCCGATGTTGTCTATCGTTCCGGGCTGAACCGTCGGGCGCTGGAACAACTGGCCGTGGTGGGAGGATTCGCCGGTTTCGGGCTGGATCGAAGGCAGGCGCTGTGGACAGTCATGGGACTGACCGGACGTTCCCAGGCCGAATTGCAGCTAAGTACCCGGGAGACAGGCCAGCACACATTACAGCCAATGTCGATCGGGGAGCAGATTGTGGCTGATTTTGCCGGGATGGACCTTTCGGTGGGACCACATCCGATTGCCCTGATACGTTCGCGGCTGAGAAAGCGGCGCGTACTCAGCGCTGAAATGCTGAATCGCGTACGGGACAACACCCCCGTGACAGTCGCCGGAATGGTGGTCATTCGTCAGCGGCCGATGACCGCCAAAGGCTTCGTGTTTCTCACGCTGGAGGATGAAACGGGGTTTATCAATGTGGTTGTCAAGCCGACCATGCTCCGACGGTTTCGCCGCGAGGTTATCTTCGCCGGAGCACTACAGGTCAAGGGAGTGGTGGAGGCAACCAGCGGTGTGATCAATGTTATCGGTCATTGGTTTGCGTCGTTGGAATTCGACCCGCAGCCGCGGCAATTCAAATCCCGCGACTTCCGATAAGTGCCCGGCCGGCACGCCAGCAGCTCGGTGCGCTGGAGAACGCGTCGGCCGATTACTATCAGATGGGCGTCAGGATTTTAGAACTCGCCAATTCCGCATACGGCAAGTACATGCAGCAATCGGCCCAGGAAAAGGCCAAGTTGCTTCGCAGGCTACTATCGAACTCGACCTTCACTCTTGGAACTCTTTGTCCCACATACAAAAGCCCGTTCGACATACTTGCCGAACGGGGCTCTTTTCAATCAAAGCGGCCCCAATATCACTCTCCCCATACTTTTGTGATTTTTAGGCTTCAGATAATCATTGGCTACACTGCGGCAAGCGGAACACGTTGGAAGACCAGGAGTTAATTTCAAAAGGTGTGGAAATTGATAAAAAAGTAGCGTAGCCTTTCGGTGAACTTATCAGGAAACCCGGCCGTGTAGAAGCACGGCCAAACGAAAGGATACGCCGATGGGAAGCTACAAGAAATCGAATCAGGGGACAAGTCAATTCGACCGGAATGTGTCGGACGGGTTGGCCGGAGATCTGGACCTGATTGCACGGGAAGGGGCGCGGCAGATGCTGGTGGCTGTGCTGGAGGCTGAAGTGACTGAGTTTTTAGGGCGACAGCGGTATGAGCGAGCCGAGTACGAGGATCCCGGCGGCGGTCGTGGCGGGTACCGCAACGGGTACGGCAAGCCCCGCCGCGTGACCGTGGGGACCGGGACCGTCCAGCTCCGAGCGCCGCGGGTGCGAGATACGTCGGCGCCCTTTGCCTCGCAGGTGCTGCCGGCCTGGCAGCGGCGCTCAAAGGGGGTGCAGGAGCTGATCCCGGAGCTGTACGTACAGGGGCTGGCGACGGGGGACTTCGAGCCGGCCTTGCGGGGGCTGTTGGGGGAGACGGCGGCCTTGTCGCCGTCGACGATCGTGCGGTTGAAACAGCAGTGGGAGGGGGAGTACGAGACCTGGCGGCGGCGCTCGTTGGCCGACCATCGGTATGCGTATCTGTGGTGTGACGGGGTGTATCCGAAAGTCGGGTTACAGGGAGACAAGACGGCCTTTCTGGTGGTGCTGGGATGCAATGAGGATGGCCGGAAGGAACCGCTGGCGATCATCGAGGGGTACCGGGAGTCGACTGAGAGTTGGGGGGCGGTGCTGCGGGATCTGAAAGGGCGCGGTTTGACCGACCCGAGACTGTTTTGCGGCGACGGCGCCCTGGGACTGTGGGGTGCCATTGACCAGGTGTATCCGCAGGCTGACCACCAGCGCTGCTGGGTGCACAAGCTGCGCAATGTCCTGGCCTGTTTCCCCAAACGGCTGCATGAGGAGGTCAAGGTGCTGCTGGGGCGCATGTATGACGCCGAGACGAAAGCCGAGTCTGAGACCCTGATGACGCAGTTTGCCGAGACGTACGGGCAGAGCTATCCCCGGGCCGTCGAGTGCTTGTGCAAAGACCGGGATGTCTTGTTGACCTACTTTGGGTATCCCAAGGAACACTGGGTGAGTTTGAAGACGACCAACCCGATCGAGTCGATCTTCGCTACGGTGCGGCTGCGGACCAACGCGACGCGGCGGATCAAGTCGCCCCGTTCGGGCTTGTACTTAATCTTTCAGTTGATCCGGCGGGCGCAGACGAAGTGGCGGCGGATCAATGCTCCGCAGCTGGTGGAAAAAGTGCTCGACGGGGTGAGGTTTGCGGATGGTGTAGAGACCAAAAACATCAGAAAGAATCAGACCGAAAAGGACGCTGCTTGAAAAATCAATTTACACAACTCTTGACATGAACTC
>Ga0334894_1002103_pt1 | contig 14351 bp, 10 predicted proteins | sample GraSluR3_MG_6_FD_207225 | JGI IMG/M metagenome (GOLD analysis project Ga0334894, IMG submission 207225) | Sludge microbial communities from methane-producing bioreactor in Wageningen University, Netherlands - Granular Sludge_12_05 R3 | ecosystem: Engineered > Bioreactor > Anaerobic >... | reverse complement strand
TTGTAAGGTACAATGCATTCGCAGATACCGGAAGTGAGCTTAGCTTCTCCATAGCCTTGCTTGATGCCTACAACAATGGATTTGTACTTACCAGCATATACGGAAGAGACCAGGCAGTGATGTTTGCCAAGCCTATCCAAAATGCCAACTGCAATGTGCCATTATCACCTGAAGAGATGGCAGCCATAAACAGGGCACTTATGGGGGAGAGCGCTGAAAAAATACTGTAACAGGAGAAGCTTATGGATAGATATCTTTTTATAATAAATCCTACTGCAGGAAGTGGAAGAACAAAGGCATATACAGACTTTGTTGAGAACTACATGTCAAGCACAGGTAGGGAGTACAGGGTAGAAGTTACCACCAAGCCACTGGAAGCCACGGAGCTGGTAATGAAGTTTCCACAATACAATATCTGTGTGGCAGTTGGGGGAGACGGTACAGCCAATGAGGTTGCAAAGGGGATCCTTAAACGTGGGTCCGGGACATTGGGAATAGTTCCCTCCGGAACAGGCAATGATATTGCCCAAGCCCTTCATCTTAACATGGACAGGGAAAAGGCCATGGAAAGGGTGCTTAAGGGTAAAGTGGCAAGCATAGACCTTGGGATGGTCAGGGGAGACTACTTCTTCAATATTGCAAGTGTTGGATTTGATGCCTGGGTTGTGAAGGAGACTGACAGGATAAAGAAGGTCATCAAGGGAAAGCTATCCTATGTACTGGGAGTTCTCATGGGCCTCCTGACCTATAGGAGCAGAGAAGTTCACCTGGAAATAGATGGAGAGTCCATCAAAAGGAGGGCGACCCTTGTTGCTGTGGGGAATGGACAGTCCTATGGGGGAGGCATGAAGATACTTCCCATGGCAAGCATATACGATGATATGCTGGACGTGTGCGTGGTTAAGGATATCAGCAACCTTAAGATCCTGTTCCTTTTTCCATCAATTTTCAAGGGTGAGCATACCAGGTATGTGAAGCATGTTGAGTTTTTCAAGGGCAGGAACATCAAGGTGTCCTTGAACAAGGGAGAGCTTCTCAATATAGATGGAGAGCTTTTTGAGGTGGAGGACGAGGTGGTTGAGTTTGAAATATCCCACCAGAAGCTAAGCGTGATAGTGTGATGAAATAATGTTAAATTTTGTTCATAAATATAATTTTCAGGAAATTCCATATTTTGACATGCACAAACCCCACACTATGACAGTGATAAGGGGTTTTTTTACGGGAAAACACTTTAATTACCACTGCACAGTGAAACAGTCTTAGGCAGGTTGTATTTATGTAGCCCAATTGGTATAATGTTTATGTTAATGTTACAAAACGGTTACAAATATTGTAACCACCTATCGGATACAAATAAAAGCCCGGATGGAGGGCGCAGCTTGGAGGCGATTTATTGATGAAGTTTGATTCCTCAGTATTTGACTTTATGAAGAAGATGACCAAAATAGACATAAATTTGAAAAATAGAAAATGGAACCTTAACAATAATAGATTCAGGAGATTTTTGGCAGTTTTGACTGTGGTGGCTGTTGTTGGTGTAAGCTATGTAAGCTACTCGGTAAACGACACCAGAACCAAGGCATTCGATGTTTATCTTGGAGATGACCATATAGGGGTTGTCAGGACTGAAGAAGAAGCACTGGAGGTTTACAGGGACCTGGAAGAAAGTCTCAAGAGTACATATGACATGGGAGTTGTACTTGACAAAGAGCTAGAGTTTAAAGAGACAAACGCCAAGGATGAGGCCTTGTCAACGGCAAATGAAATCAAATCAAATATTAAGGACAATATAAATGTAAGCGTTGCTGGATTTGAGCTAGTCGTAGATGGAGAAAGTTTTGGGATCTTCAGATCAGGCCAGGAAGTGGAATATATACTGGATACAATAAAATCCTCATATCTTCCCCAGGTTGTAGAGGAAGAGGCTATAGTAGCTGCAGGAAACCAGGTGGAGGAGGTATCAGCTCCAAGGACACACACTGTGGAGGATGGCGATAATTACTGGACCATAGCCAGACAGTACAACATGACGGCAACAGCCCTTGAGGAGGCAAATCCTGGGGTAAACCCTTCAAGATTAAAGCCGGGAGATATTATCAACCTAACTGAAGGCGGACAAGCGCAAGATGAGGTCAAGGTACAGAATGACTTCCCGGTTGTTGACAAGGATGCAGATATTAAGGAAGTTGACTTTAGTGAAGATATAGAAGTAGTGAAAGTGGAAACCAGCTTCAACAAACTTGCTGACCCTGACGAGACAATAGCCAGGATCAGGGAAGGTAAAGAGGAAATGCGAACCCACATTGTAGAGGTAGGGGAAAGCTACTGGATTATTGCAAGAATGTATGATACTACGGTTGAGGAACTGCTAAGTGCAAATCCCGGCCAGGATTCACAGTCACTTAAGCCTGGGGATGAGGTTAACCTCTTTGTTCCGACACCGCTTTTGACAGTGAGAACAGTTGAGCAAATACAATACACAGAGGACACAGATTTTGAGACGGAAGTAAAGACAGATGACTCAATGTATAAGAATCAGAAAAAGATATTGACCAAGGGTGAAAAAGGGAAGTCAGAGATAGTTGCTAATGTTACAAAACTTAATGGAATAGTTGAAGAAAAGGAAATTATTAATGAGAAAGTAATAGTTGAACCAGTAACTGAAGTTGTGGTTCAAGGTACAAAGGAGCTACCGAAAACAGCAGCCACAGGGTCATTTATGGTTCCCACAAGCGGAAGACTATCATCTCCATATGGCATGAGAGGTGGCAGCATGCATAGGGGAATAGACTTGGCAAACAGCACGGGAACAAAGATATTCGCAGCCGACGGTGGCAGGGTTACCTTTGCAGGTTACAAGGGAAGCTATGGATATATGATTGAAATCAACCATGAGAATGGATATGTAACAAGATATGCACATAATAGCAAGCTTCTGGTAAAGTCAGGAGAAAGGGTTTACAGAGGGCAGCACATTTCTGAAATGGGTAACACAGGAAGATCAACAGGTCCTCACCTGCATTTTGAGATTCTAGTGAATGGGTCTCACCAGAACCCAAGCAGATTTATAAATAGATAAGACAAGGGAAGCGTGGAAAATCCACACTTCCTTTTTTGCGGGAATTTCCAGGTGAACCACAAAATCTGACAATAATTTTTGGTGAATGAACTACCTGGGTGTGATAAAATATTACAGATAAAGTAGATTGACTCACAACCGGTATTTTCAGATAAGTAAATCATAAGAAATGGAGTGGTTGATATGAGCAAGGTAATGATTGCATTGGGTGGAAATGCCCTAGGAAACAATCCAAAAGACCAGCTTGACCTGGTTAAGAAGACAGCAAAACCCATCGCAGACCTAATAGAGGAAGGGCACACGGTAGTTGTTGCTCATGGGAATGGTCCCCAGGTTGGAATGATAAACCTGTCCTTCGAAACTGCAAACCTTCAGGACATCAAGGTTCCTGAAATGCCATTCCCAGAGTGTGGAGCAATGAGCGAAGGCTACATAGGCTACCATCTGCAGAATGCAATAAGCAATGAGCTTGCAGGAAGGGGAATCAAGAAGTCAGTCGGCACCATAATTACCCAGGTCGTTGTGGATAGGGCTGACAAGGCCTTTGAAAAACCAACAAAACCAATAGGAGGATTCTACACCCAGGAGGAAGCCAAAGAACTTGAAGCAGAAAAGGGCTATTCAATGGTAGAGGATTCAGGTAGAGGCTACAGGAGGGTTGTTCCGTCCCCAAAGCCTGTTGACATCGTTGAAATAGATATGATAAGAGATATGGTCGACAGGGGACACGTTGTTATAGCAGTTGGAGGTGGAGGTATTCCAACCCTTAAAAGACCAGATGGAAGTCTGGAGGGGGTTGCCGCTGTAATAGACAAGGATTTTGCAAGTGAAAAGCTTGCTGAGATGCTGGATTGCGACATCCTGTTCATATTGACGGCTGTTGAAACCATAGCGCTGGATTTTGCCACTGCAAATCAAAGGGAACTGAAGACAATGACCATTGAGGAGGCCAAGGAATTTATGGAAGAAGGACATTTTGCACCTGGCAGCATGCTCCCAAAGGTTCAAGCTGCTGTCCAGTTTGTCCAATCAAAGGACGGAAGACAATCAATAATAACTTCCCTGGAAAAGGCAAAACAAGCCATCCATGGTGATACAGGAACAAGAATCATCAGGGGATGATCAATTATATATTTGACTGCAGGCAAGCCCGGATCATTCAAGATCCGGGCTTTGTAATATCCACCTATTCTTCCTTTAAGATCATTGGAAATACAATCTTTGAAAGCTCCCCAACAACAAGAGGTATAAATGCAAAGCTTAGAACAATTTTCCAATCTCCACCATTTAGTGGGAAGGTGTAGAAAATGTTGTTCATAAAAGGTATATATAGAACCGCCATCAGGAGTAGGAAGGCCCCTGCAGTGGCAAGCAGCATCTTCTTGTTTGAGAAGAACCCTATCTTGAATAGTGTATACTTCTGAGATCTGCTTGAATATGCCCTTAACAGCTCTGATAATATCAAGGTTGTAAAGGTGATTGTCCGTACCTCAACTATATTCTCCACACCATAAGCTCCAAGTGCAGTAAGGTATGCTGCCAGCGAAGCTCCTGCAACTGCAAGGCTCTGGAAGGAGACTCCAAGGAGCATCCTCTTGTCGAGAATCGCTTCATTGGGATCTCTTGGCGGTCTATCCATAATATCGGGCTCACCCTTTTCAACCCCAAGTGCCAATGCAGGGAAGCTGTCTGTAACAAGGTTTAGCCACAGAAGCTGAATGGCCAGCAAGGGTACAGGCAGGTTAAGCAGGATACTGACAAACACCAGGAGAATCTCTCCGATGTTGCAGGATAGGAGGAAGTAGACAAACTTCTTGATATTGGAAAATATTATTCTCCCCTCTTCAACCGCTGCAACTATGCTGGCAAAGTTGTCATCAGTCAATATCATGTCTGCGGTATTCTTGGCAACATCTGTTCCGGTTATACCCATGGCAATACCAATGTCAGCCTTCTTTATGGCCATTGCATCGTTCACCCCATCGCCGGTCATGGCAGCGATGTCGCCGTTTGCCCTTAAAGCTGTTACAATCCTCACCTTGTGCTCTGGTGAAACCCTTGCAAAGACCTTTGTCTCCTTGACCACTTCCCTCAGTTCCTCATCTGAGATGGAATCAATTTTACTCCCCATGATTGCCTGGTCTTCCCTGTCCGCAAGACCAAGGTCCTTGGCAATAGCAAAGGCAGTTTCCCTGTAGTCTCCTGTAATCATAATGGTATTGATTCCGGCATTCTTGCATTTTGCAATTGCCTCTCTAGCCTCCGGTCTTGGAGGGTCAATCATACCTGTAAGACCTACAAATATCATATCCTTTTCATGGTCTTCAGAGGTGGGGTCTTCTGGAACTCTCTGGTACTCCCTAAATGCCAGGGCCAGAACCCTGAGGGCATCCCTGGAGAAGGCAGTGTTCTGATCCAGAACTTTCTGTCTGACCTCATCCGTAAGTTTTACTATATCCCCGTCAAGGAGTATCTTGTCGCATCTGTCTATTATAATATCAGGAGCTCCCTTGGTGAAGGAAACAATCTCATCCTTGCCAGCCATTTCATGGAAGGTTGTCATCATCTTCCTGTCGGAATCAAATGGGATCTCCTTGACCCTGGGATACTTGCCATTTATGGTCTTAGACCTGATGCCACCTTTTTCTGACAGGGTAAGTAGTGCACCCTCTGTAGGGTCCCCAAGGATCTTGAACTGGTCATCCTTTTCCTCAAGCTTTGCGTCGTTTACAAGGGCTGAGATTGTAAGGAGAAGGTTTAGGCCTTTAAGTTCTTCAACCTTAATTTCATTGCTGTCTACAAGGAATTTTCCTTCAGGCTCATAACCCCTTCCTTCCACATCCACAACCCGGTCGTTGGTATAAAGCTTGACAACTGTCATCTCGTTCTGGGTGAGTGTGCCCGTTTTGTCAGTACAAATGACAGAGGTGGCCCCTAAAGTCTCAACTGCAAGGAGCTTTTTCACAATTGCGTTTCTCTCAACCATCTTGTTCATGCCGATGGCCAGAACGATTGTAACAATGGCAGGTAGACCTTCAGGAATTGCAGCAACTGCAAGACTTATGGCAATCATGAACATCTCCAGCAGGTCCCTTCCCTGGATCATTCCAATTCCAAAAACAGCTATACACACCAGAATAACTGTTATTCCCAGAATCTTTCCAAGATGGTTAAGCTTCTTCTGAAGTGGTGTACTCTCCTCGTCTATGGACTGTATCATGGTCGCAATCTTGCCTATCTCTGTGGATGCACCAGTCTCAACAACCAGGCCGTTACCACGTCCGTAGGTGACAATTGTGCTCATGTATGCCATGTTCCGCCTGTCTCCAAGGGGAGTTTCGTCTGTAAGTTCCATTGTTGACCTTTTCTCCGAGGGAACAGACTCTCCTGTTAGGGAAGCCTCCTCCACCTTTAGGTTTGAACTTTCAACCAGTCTCAGGTCTGCCGGTATAATGTCTCCGGTTTCAAGAACAACTAGATCACCCGGTACAAGGTCTGATGCTGAAATCTCCTGGGTTTTTCCACCCCTTATTACCTTAGCTGTGGGTGAGGCCATCTTCTTAAGGGATTCCAATGCCTTCTCTGCCTTGCCCTCCTGATAGAGTCCCAGCATGGCGTTTACTACAACAATGGACATGATTACAATTGCATCCTTTGTTTCACCCACAAAAACAGATATGAGTGCAGCTGACATAAGTATAAGTATCAAAAAATCGGAAAACTGAGCAATGATTTTTGATAGCAGGCTCTTTCCCTCTTCCTCCTTCATTTCATTGGGACCGTATTGGTCTAACCTATTCTTTGCTTCTTCATTTGAGAGTCCGGCAGACAGACTGACCTTCAGCTCTTCAGCTATCTCCTGAGGTTTCTTTTGGTACCATTCCATTCTATCCCTTCTTTCACTTTGTTATGCAGTAACTATATACCCAAAAAATGACAAAGACTTTCGTCCACCCTTAAATGGACAAAAGTCTTGCTACTTCAATGAAGGTGATAACCGGGCCAGGCCGTAATGACGATTATCACAGATTAGCTACTCCCTTTTGTTAGACCTATTATAGTACTCAAAAAGCTAAAAAGCAAGATAAATCTAAAATTGCACACAGAGCTCCTAAGCATTGACTTATTGGACCGATTAGGGGATAATTTACTTAAATAAATGAGAAAAAGGTGTGATTCATATGAACAACAAGATACTTGTGGTCGATGATGAAAAAGCTATAGGAGATATAATAAAGTTCAATCTGGAAAAGGAAGGCTTCCAGGTTACAGTGGCATATGACGGTGAGGAGGGTCTTGATAAGATAAAGCTTACTCAGCCAGACCTTCTAATATTGGATATAATGATGCCCAAAAAGGATGGCTTCCAGGTGCTCAAGGAAATAAGGCCAACCTTCAGGTTTCCGGTGATAGTCCTTACTGCCAAGGAAGAGGAGGTTGACAAGGTCCTTGGTCTGGAGCTTGGTGCGGACGATTACATGGTCAAACCATTCAGCATGAGGGAGCTTGTGGCAAGGGTCAAGGCAAACATCAGGAGACTGGATTACGACCTTTCAGCAGGCAATGGTGCTGCTGAGATCACATCCGAGGACCTGGAGATAGATTTCACAAAATACGAGGTAAGAAAAAGAGGTAAGGTTGTCGACCTTACACTGAGGGAGTTTGAGCTCCTAAAGTTTTTGGCCCTGAGTGCAGAACAGGTTTTTACAAGAGAGCAGCTTCTTGAGAAGGTTTGGGGATATGAATACTACGGTGACATAAGAACCGTTGATGTGACAGTGCGAAGGTTAAGAGAGAAAATTGAAGACGACTCAGGGGAGTTCAAGTATATACTAACCAAACGAGGCGTTGGATACTATTTCAGGAGGGTCTGATATGTTCTCCAGCATCAGGTGGAAATTTATCGTGGTGTATTTCCTTCTGGTTTTCATTGCCATGGTTATAATTGGAATATTCATAGTGAACAGGATGGAGAATCAGCAGCTGGAAACAGCAAGGTCTTCAATGGAGCAGCAGATTGAAACCATAATGTCAACCTCAAGCTACATTGCAACTGGGAGCTGGACAGAGAATCGAGAGGGCATACAGGGAACCCTTAATGATTGGAGACTTGGTACCGGGGAAACGCTCTATGTTATCTATGATGAGGATGTTCCCAAGATATTGGCTACCACAAACAAGCAATATGAATCAATAGTGGGAAACAATGCCCTGTCATACAGGTACACAGACCCTACCATAATAGGAAGGGCCTTCAATGGTGAAAGGGCACAGTCTGTCATAATGGATGATGTAGCTGGAAATGAGTTTATGCATTATGCAGCCCCTGTATTTTCCAGTGTAGGAAAGATAAACGGCATACTCTACATGACATCTGACCTTTCTAATGTGCAAAGGACCCTGGAGGACTCAAGGAATATCCTTACCAATGCAACACTTATTGCCTTGGGTGTGACAATCGTGTTGGGCTTCCTTATCGCAAGCAGCATAACAGGTCCAATCCGGGATGTTACAAAAAAAGCTGAGGAGATGGCCCTGGGAGACTTCGACCAGTTTGTTGAGGTAAAATCCGATGATGAGATCGGCCAGCTGGCAGGAATGTTCAACCATCTTACACTTAAGCTAAAGGACACCATCGAGGAGATGGACCTTGAAAGGAGCAAGCTGGATACAATATTCAGCTACATGGCCGAGGGAGTAATAGCTGTGGACAAGAACGGCAGCATAATCCATGCAAACCCAATTGGTCAGAAGCTTACAGAGATCGATGATGAGTATCTTGACAGGTCGGAAAGGTTTGACCTTGAAAAGCTTGGCATGGAAAACATAGACTATACAGACCCTGAAACCCTCAGTGGAGAAACCACCTTCCAGAAGGGGGATGGTGTCTACAAGGTGAAGTATGCCCCCTACAAAAATGAGAGGGACCACATTGCCGGTGTGATAATGGTCCTTCAGGACATCACCCAGGAGCACAGGCTGGACATCATGAGAAAGGAGTTTGTGGCAAATGTATCCCATGAGCTTAAGACGCCAATCACAACCATCAAAAGCTATGCGGAGACCTTGATGACGAATGAGGTGGACCCGGATACCCAGCAGAGATTCCTGTCAGTCATAGACAGGGAGTGTGACCGGATGGGAAGACTTGTAAGGGACCTGCTTCAGCTTTCAAACATAGACTACCAGAAGACAAAGTGGAACAGGGAGAACATCTCCATTGGGGACATGCTGCTTGACTCAATTAACAAGCTTCAGCTCCTTGCCCATGAGAAAAATCAGAGAATCGAGACCTACATCCAGCCAGACCTTCCCCAGATAAAGGTGGACAGGGATGGTATGGAGCAGGTAGTGCTGAACATACTTTCAAATGCAATCAAGTACACTGAAAATGATGGAACCATCAAAGTCAGTGCAAAGACTAGGGACCATTTCATAGACCTTAGCATATCCGACAACGGAATAGGAATCCCCGAGGAGGATGTGGGTAGGATATTTGAAAGATTCTATCGGGTTGAAAAGGGAAGAAGCAGGGATATGGGCGGCACAGGTCTTGGACTTTCCATAGCAAAAGAGATAATTGAGGCACACAATGGAACCATAAAAATCACAAGTAAAAAAGACCGGGGGACTCATGTCAGAATAACATTACCGGTTGTGTAACACTATTTTAACCCTGCTGTAATATGTTTGTAACATTCCAGGGGTATAATGCAAATGAAAGAATATGCAGATAAAGGGGGTTAGGGTATGTTTAAGAGAACATTGGCCAGTTTGATGATTATGATGGCAGTTCTTGGTTTTGCAAGCTTTGCACATGCATCCACTGTAACTACGGGAAATGCAATTTCAACCAGAACTGATTACGAAATTATAAAGCCGGAAAAGGAAATCTATTCTTCAAGTGAAAGAGTTGTTCTTATCAACGGTAGAGCGCCATCCGGAACTGAAATAACAGTGGAGCTTTACGGAACCACAGATTTGACCAGAAGAAGCTTCAACCTGGACAGACTACCAGCCCATGAAGATTATATATTGATAAAAAGCGACAGTGTCACTTCTGGAAATCTTGGTTTCTTCCAGAAGCAAATGGATCTTGTTAGAGGGATCAACAAGCTTGTTATTGACTTCGGAGTTGAGGGAGTTGAAGACAAGGAATTCATAGTATTTAAATATGACGTAAGAAGAACAGATATCAGGCTTCCATACGATAGGGAGTCAGGCGGGATTAGAATGCCGCTAATTAGATAGAAAAACAAGAGGAGAGGTTTGAATGAAGGAAAAATTTAAGACCATTCTCCTTTTTCTTTTGGTGGGAACAAGCCTGGCAATGACACAGCAGCTGTGGATGCAGTTTCCTGAAAGAGTGACAGGGTTTTTCAAACCTGAAACATCCTATTCTTCATCATACTTGCTGTCTGATATGATTGCTCCCAATAAATACCTGGTAGGTATTGGCGGGAACAACTACACAATGGTGTACGATGCCAACAAGTATGGAATTTGGGATACTTCAAAGGAGTCTCTTGCAGGGTTGCTAAGGTCGGACACCATCAGGATAGAGGAATCTGAAACAGGTTACAGCCCCGGTCAGGCGGTGGGGATGACAGTTGTGTTCTACTTCCCTGAAAGCATAAGCACATATATATTGGCAAAAGCGTGGAATGTTAATGAACCAAATGAAATAGTGGATACCATACCTTATGTGGACAGAATTTCCATAGTGAAGGGTAGTGGGGATCCTTTTTTTGTTTTTTCAGATGAAGAACGGGACGTTTTGGTATATGACTCAGGAGTTGCAGTGGATGAACTCCAATCGAACATATTGGATTTTGAGGATAGTGCCGACTTTGACTACTACTACTCCCTATCTGAGATATTTCCCACGGATGTGGGGGACATCTATGTCCCCTATGAAATCAGGCATAGCCTGCCAGTGGTCTATGTAAGCAATGACGTTGCCCAGATGACTTCAGGAGAGATGGGAATACTGGCGGAAAGATTCCTTGAAAGGGAGATTGACTATATCAGACAGATTGTGGAAAGCAATGGGTCCACAATCTACATCTACAACAACAAGGTATTGAAGTTCAATATGAATGGAACAGTTGAATACTTCCACTCATTGGAGGATACAATCCAGGAGAGAAATCTCTACCTGAGCCTTTCAACGGCAGCGGAATTCATATCGCAGAAGGCTTATTCAGCCAAGGGCATGTACCTTGCTGGAATAGATAAGATTGAAGCCGAGGGTAGTCTAGGATACTCACTGACCTTCAGGTACAGGGTTAGGGGAATACCTGTGCTTCTTGGTAACAGGGAGGTTCAGGAATACGTTCAGATTGAGGTATTCAACAATCAGGTAAGAAGCTACAGGCAGCTTTTCAGAGGGGAGATGGACCTTGATATTGCAAGTCTTCAGGACAGCAGGCAAATCATGTCTTCCTTCGATGTAATTGACAAGAATTATCTTTTTCTGGAAAGTGAATACCTGGAGCACACAGGAGAAACTAGGGAGCAGTTGGGAGACCAGGTGGTCCAAAGGGTCCTTTCATCGGTTGAGGACATAACAATCTCCTACTACGATCCAGGGCTTAAGGATCAGGAGGAAAGACTTATCGGAGTATGGATAATAAGGGCCCATGGCAGTGTATATGCCTTTAACGCATATTCGGGCATGCTGGTTTATGAAAGATAGGAGAATGACGGATGGATTGGTCCAAAGCTAAAACAATACTTATAGTTGCACTTCTCTTTACCAACATATTTCTGGCATTCTTTCTCTTTGGAGACCAGGAGTCTGGAAATACAGTTCTTGACCCTGAGTTTCTCCAGCAAACAGAAGACCTTCTGGGAAGAAACGGTATAATCCTCGATGCTGAGCTGCCAACTGATATTCAGCAGCTCTACAACCTAACCGTGGAGTATGAAACCATGCTTCCGGGGAGCCTCAATGAAAGGTTTTTCGGATCTGAGGGAGCCATCAATAGGAGCGAGGGCGCTCTAGTTGAAATTGAAAACGGAGATGAAACAATAACCATAATTAACGAAAAGCTGATGATATATGAAAATACAGGCCAAGAGGCCGGCAATTCCATAGAGAGCATTGACCAGGCCACTGAGCTTGCACTTGGCTTCCTCCAGGATAGAGGTTATGAAACAGATGATATGGGACTTTCCTACTGGCGGGAAACAGATAATGGATACTATCTTGACTATACCAAGGTATTCCAGGATTCATACATCGAGCTTAGCTTTACCGTGTTTAGAATAGTGGATGGAAGAATTGCAAGAATGGAAAGGACCTGGCTCAACACCAAGGAAATAGAGGAGACCGACTACAAGATAGTACCCGCTCCAAAGGCAATCCTGGAGCTTTTAAGCATGCAGGATGCCAGCAACAAGACAATAACAGACATCTCCCTTGGCTACTATTTCGACCCTGAAAAACAGGATTATCTTGACGACTACCAGCAGGCCAAGGAAGGTAGGGCCGTGCCAACCTGGAGGGTTCAATTTCAGGATGGGTACGATGTGATACTCGATCTTGAATAGAAGAACGAAATTAAGAAGGGTAAGCCTTCTTTTTTTTTGCATGTTACTATATAATTAAAGAAGCAAAGGAGGAGGTTTTCCAAATGACTGTCAAGGTTTGCTCCCTTTCAAGTGGAAGCAGCGGAAACTGCCAATATATTGAAACAGAGAACACAAAACTTATTATAGATGCAGGCTTTTCAGGAAAGAGAATAGAGCAGCTGCTGGATGAAATCCAGGTGGACCCAAGGGACCTGGATGGCATACTGGTGACCCATGAGCACATTGACCATTCAAAGGGGGTAGGGGTCCTTTCAAGGCGCTATGACATTCCCGTTTATGCCAATGAGAATACCTGGAAGGGAATGGAGTCAATAATAAAGAATGTAAAGACCCACAACACAAAGGTCTTTTCAACAAACAGGAATATCGAGCTTAAGGATGTCCTGATCCACCCATTCAATGTTTCCCACGACGCCAGTGAACCTGTTGGCTATATAATATTCAACAATAAGACAAAGTTGAGCTTTGTTACAGATACAGGGTGGATAAACGAGGGTATAAGGAAAAAGATAAGCAATTCCCATTTCTACTTTATGGAATCAAACCATGATGTGAGGATGCTTATGGAGGGAAGCTACCCCATGATGCTAAAGAAAAGGATCATGAGCCTTAAGGGGCACCTTTCCAATGACGATGCAGCGGATGTCTTGTCAGATGTTTTGCGGGGAGAGAACGAAATAGTTCTACTTGCACACTTAAGCCAGGACAACAACAAGCCGGAACTTGCCTATTCAACCGTAAGAAACGGGCTGATGAATCAAGGGTTTGACGTGGACAAGGACCTTAGACTCAACATGACCAACAGAGATGGAATAAGTGGAATATATAGCCTTTAATAAGGAGGAAAAGGGATGAATGACTTCAATTACGGAAGCTACTACAGGCCGCCCAAAAGGAGAGGCATCTTTTCATATATACTGGTAGCTCTTATTGCTGGAATGATTGGAGGCCTTGTAACAGCATATATAGCACCCACATACCTGTACGGAAAGATAATTCCCGTACCGGAAATATACTCTGAAGGCCAGCTATCCATGATGAATACCGTCACGATTAATCCCACAGAGGAGATAAATGTGGTTGCCGCGGTTGCCACCAAGGCGGTTAGCTCAGTTGTTGGCATAACTACAGTATCAATTGAAAGGGATTTCTTCTGGTCCAGACCTGTTGAAGGTGTTGGTTCGGGAGTTGTAGTAAGCAGCGATGGGTATATCCTGACCAACTCCCATGTAATTGGAGATGGGAATGCCCGGGAGATCCAGGTTCTCTTTGAGAGCGGAGATAAGGCACAGGGTAGGGTTTTGTGGTACGATGCTACACTGGATCTTGCAGTTGTGAAGGTAAGCGCCACAAATCTTCATGCAGCAGAGCTTGGTGACTCAGATGAAATAAGGGTTGGAGAGCTGGCTGTGGCTATCGGCAACCCATTGGGACTTGATTTTCAAAGGACCGTAACCTCTGGGGTAATTAGCGGTCTCCACAGGTCTGTCCAGGTAAACCAATACAATGTAATGGAGGACCTGATACAAACGGATGCATCAATAAACCCAGGAAACAGTGGAGGACCCCTGCTTAATTCCAAAGGTCAGGTTATCGGCATCAATACAGCAAAGATACAGACAGGAGAGGGACTGGGGTTTTCAATACCAATAAACATGGTAAAGCCTGTCCT
>Ga0334894_1002074_pt1 | contig 14553 bp, 8 predicted proteins | sample GraSluR3_MG_6_FD_207225 | JGI IMG/M metagenome (GOLD analysis project Ga0334894, IMG submission 207225) | Sludge microbial communities from methane-producing bioreactor in Wageningen University, Netherlands - Granular Sludge_12_05 R3 | ecosystem: Engineered > Bioreactor > Anaerobic > Unclassified... | reverse complement strand
TTAAAAAGGTGCTGAACATCACGCCAAAACCGACCACGAGCACCATCTGCAGCCAGATGCCGAAGTAGCCCTTGACGAAGTTGAGCAGGAACGACGCGTCCGCCGCCCGCAGGTACAGGTCGGGTTCGGCCGCCCCAAAGTACTGGCCCGGCTCGAGGCAGCGGATCCAGAGTTCCACCTTGCCGTCGGCCACGAGATCGTCGAACAAGTCGAACTCCCGCTGTTCGGCCAACGTGGGATTGTAGTCCGCCGCCGAGGGGATCAACTCGACTCCGGTCGGGGCCTCGATCTTCTGCTGGACGACGTCGCGCGTGGCGAACTTCGTAATCGTGGCGGGCACCTTCAACCGGTTCGCGGTGAACTCCTTCGACTCGAAGACCTCGACCTCGACGATCAGGCCGGTCACCGGGTTGCGCACCGAGAGGCTTCCCATCACCCCGGTCTCGATGTCGCCTTTATGCGTGCGGAAGACGCCGAGCAGAAACTCGAGCGACAACCCGTCGGGGAATCGCTCTTTGGTAACGTTGTCGAAGGTCCAGATCAGGGCGGCCGGCGACATGCCTTGGATGTATCCCCGATACATCCACTCGTCGCCCACGTTGATCCCCTCGCGGGTATCCATGCCGTCGCGGTCTCGGTAGCGGATCTTCCCGTAAACCGGCACCCGGGCCTGAAGCATTCCCTCGGGCGGGCCCATCTCAAACCGGCGGTCGCCTTCGGAGCCCGACACGGTCAGGGTGTGCCAGTGTCCGCGCTCCGCCTCGACGTGCGTTTCGCCCTCCGAATCGACGAAAACCTGATGCCGGTGATCGTTCACCCGGGTCGTCCGACCGGTGAACAGGCGGGGCTGGCCCTCCAGCACCGGACCAAAGGAGGTCAGATCCTCCTCGACGAGCGTGTGCGAATGGCTGAGACCCTGGATGACGAACACGTAGCTGATGGCGCCCATCACGACCAGCAGCCCCGTCCCGATGATGGCAAATCCCACGATTCGTCCCAAGACGACCTCACTCGGTCGAACGGGCTTGGTGACCACAGTGTACAGGGTTCGGGAACGAATGTCGATCGGCAGGCTGAACGCGCTGAGGAACAGCGCCAGAAGCAGAACCAGATAGCTGGTCGCCGTCAGCACGAAGCTCAGATAGAGCCGCCCGGGCTCGGGGCTGCCCGGGTCCAAGAACCATCCGGCGAACAGCAGGATCAAGATGAACACCGCGAAGACGACGACGATCCACCGCCGGATCGACTCCTTCAAGGCCAGCCGGGCCAGGGCCCAGACGCGACGCGGCGAAATCCGCACCAGGTCGGCGAGTCCCGATTGGACCGTCCGCAGGGTCTTGCCCACCGCGACCACCGGGCCACGTTCCAACGCCGCCACCAGGAAGCCCACGAGCAGCCCCGCCGCCGTCAGGGAGGCGACCACGGCCGCCCAATAGACCAGCGCGCCGGGCAGCCACTCGATGATCTGTGGTAGCTCGTATTCAATGGGCATCGCCGTTTCCCCCTGCGCGCACGCGACGACCGGGCCGGGCCTCGCTTTCCGCAATGATGTTCAAGAAGAGCTCTTCCAGCGTGCTCGACGGGTTTCCGACGGAAATCAACTCGCCGTGGTGCCGCTCGATGACTTCGGTAATCTCGCGCTGGGCCGCCTCGCTCAGCCCCGTCGCCCGGATTTCGGTCACGTCGCGCATGCTCAACAGGCTGTCGACGCGGCCCAACTCCTTCAGTTCCCCCTGGTGGAGGATCCCGATGCGGTCGCAAACGTCCTGCACGTCGGCGAGCAAGTGGCTGCACATCACGATCGTCTTGCCCTCGTCGCGCAGCTTGAGGATCATGTCCTTCATGGCCCGCGTGCCGATCGGGTCCAACCCCGACGTGGGCTCGTCGAGCAGGATCAGTTCGGGGTCGTTGATCAGGGCCTGGGCCAGCCCGATCCGCCGGGTCATGCCTTTGGAGTACTCCTTCAAGGGGCGACGCCTCGCAGAGGCGAGCCCCACCATCTTGATCAGGTCGGCGGTCCGCTTCCGCCGGACCGAGGCCGGCATGTTGAACAGCCGACCGTAGAAGTCGAGCGTCTCCTCGGCGTTGAGGAAGCGGTACAGGTACGACTCCTCGGGCAGGTAGCCGATCCGCTCGTTCTTGGTCACGTCGGTGGCGTCGCGCCCAAAAACCAGAGCCTGGCCGCTGGTGGGGAACAACAACCCCAGCAGGAGCTTGATTGTCGTCGTCTTGCCCGACCCGTTGGGTCCCAGCAGCCCGAACACCTCGCCTCGGCGGACCTCCAGATCGAGGGCCTTCAGGGCGCGCACTTTCTGGCGTCCCCAGAAATCCCTGTACACCTTGGTGAGGTTTCTGGTCTCAATCACAATGTCGGATTGCATACGTATGCCTTGTCCTCGCAGGGGATCGACGCGATAAGCCTAGTACGCCGCGCGGGGTGGAGAAGTTCGCCCTCCTCGACGAGACGCCGCCACAGAAGACCGAAATCTCCACTATAGGACAGGGAGCCCCCCGTTTCAAGCAAGGGGGTCTTGTGGAGGGGTCGCTTCCCCCTGAAAACGGGAGGCCCGGATAAGTGTCGGCCAGTTGCAGCACGCGCAGGCCGAGCCCTGGATTCGACGGTCGTGCCTTGGATGTCGACTTCGATTGGCCGTCGGCCGGGGCGGTTCACACGTCGTATTGGCCGGCGCTTTCGGGTTGAAACTCAACCTGTTCGACTCGCAGCCGCCTCGGGCCCAGCAGCAGCCCCGATTCGATCGTCTCGCCTTGACGAACGCCGAAGATTGCCGTGCCGATCGGAGTGAGAATCGACAGCAGGTTCTTCGCGACGTCGGCGAATCCCGGGTAAACCAGGGTATACACGTCGACCTCATCGGTGTCGAGGTCGCGCAGACGAACCAGGGAATTCATCGTGACCACATCACCCGGCATGTCGCTGGGATCGAGAACCCGCGCCTGGTCGATCTTCGAGTTCAACGCGCGCAGCAACTCGCGCGATGTGCTGCTGCTGGCGACCGCGTCGCGGATCATCGGCTCCAGACGGGCATAGTCGACCGACGAGATCGAGATGGATTGATTGGACATGATGTCACTTCCAGGATCGCCGGAAGAACCTCGATGTCGGCACGACGGATGCCGCAACCGCAGTCCGCTCCGGGGGGACAGACCTCTTCAGTATAGGGCAGTCGGTCTTCCGAACAATCCCGCCGCATGGCTATCAACACTAGCTCCCAAGACCTGGAATGGGTCGCGTTCCCAACGCCCCTCTGGCTGGTGGGTACGTTAGAAGCAGGCGCGACACGACACGATCCCCCGGGCGGCGAAGAACTCCGGCCCGGAGAACTCGAACGGCGCAAGGCCGGGCAGGCGAGCCGCCGAAGGCGCCCGATTCGTCATTCATTCGAGCGTCGGCTTGACCAATTCGCCGCGAAGCTGCGCCAGGCCGCCTTCCTTTTCGTAAACGCCGTAGAAGATCGAGCACAGGTCGAGCCACAGGGTGAGGCGGCGCCACTGGTCGTCCGAAAGCTCGACGTCGTAGTGACCCGAATCGAGGATCTCGAGGAGCTTCGAGGCCCGGGCCCCGAACCGGCCGGGCGCCGTGCGGTGGGCCTCGCCGTACTGCCAGAAGCCGTAGTCGGGGGCCAGGTTCGCGTACGAGGCGAACCAGTTCCGTTGGATCGGCTCGCGAGCGAGGTTGATCGGCTTGTCGGGGTGCTCGGCATGGCACGCCACGCACTTGCGATCGAGCACCGGTTGCACCAGCCGGGCGTAGCTGAAGGGGTTCGATCCCTCGACGCCTGGCTCCAGTCGCGACGGGCCGCGCTGCAAGGCCAACGGCACCTCGCCGCGACCCAGCGGCGACTCGTGCTTCGGTTCGTGGCAGCCCTTGCAGACCAGGTTCTCGCCCGGCTGCAAGTAGGTGGCCGAACGCATCGACTGCACGGCCAGCCCCCGTTCGTCCAACGCCTGGAAGAAGATCTCCTTCCGGGCGGGCACGGTGAAGTGGGCGCTGCCGTCGGCCTCGACCGGCACCGTGCCCAGCACGTAGCGAGCCAGCATGACCGAATCGAGCGCCGTGGGCAGGCGCAGGCCCACCTCGTGAGGCGGCTTGCCCGACGGCACCGTCATCGGTAGGATCTGGATCACGCGCAGCGCCTTGATCGTCGTATCCGCGGGCCAGGGCGTTTGGCTGTCGTAGACGTCGATCAAGGCGACCGTCCCCTCGGCGGGCTGCTCCGCCGGGCAAGTGGGCCGGACGTACGGCTGGTGCTCGCTCTCGGCCACCATCGGGGGCATCCGCGGCGGTGTGCGCCGAGGTTGCAGGGGGATCGGGCTCTGGCAAGCGATCTCCGGGTCACGATAGATCAGTTCCTTGTTGCCGAAGGCGTCGATCAGGTAGATCCCGTAGTTGCCGCGCACGTAGGCGCCCCCCTGGAATCCCACGCCCGGGCGCATGCCCGCGTCGTAGACGCACAAGTGGTATTTCTCGCTCAACGGCCAGGCGGTGCCGTAGACCTGGGCGCCACCCTGCGTTTCGGGGAAGGCGACCTCGGGGGTAAGCCGCTTGACCGGCGCCATCGCGTCGTCGTCGGGCACCCGGGGATCGACCAGGACGAGCGATCCGAACGCCTGACCGTGATGGGGGGCCCCGGTGGCCACGAACTTGTGCGACCGGGGCACGGCGCGGCAGTCGAGTTCCATGTCGGCTCGCACCTGGCGCGGGGCGAAGTTTCCGTGCACGGCCCGCGAGTCGCGCCCGTCGAGCGTGGTGATCCACGGCATGTGGGCGGTGCAGCCGTGGCGATCGACGTAATCCCAGCGGGTGTAGACGATGCGCCCGTCGTGGGTCACGCTGGGATGCCACTCGTTTGTCTCGTGATAGCTCAGGCACCGCATCCGGCTGCCGTCGTCGGCCATCTCGAACAGGGTATAGGTGGGGCAAACTCGCCCGCACCGCAGGTAGCCCCCGCGGCGCTCGGTGATGAAGGCGATGCGCCCGTTCGGGAGCCAGCAGGGGTCGAAGTCGTTCCACGTGCCGTCGGTGAGCTGCTCCAGGCCGCTGCCGTCGACGTTCACCTTGAACACGTGGTAGCACCGCTGCACGTGCCAATGCCCCCGGCTGGGGTCGGTATGGTCGCGATGCTCGGTGTCGCCCCGGCACTCGACGTAGGCGAAGGCGATCTGCCGGGCGTCGTACGACAGGTCGGGCGAAAGGAACGATCCGCCGGTGAGCTTCTGGCCGGCAAGCCGCCCCCGCTCGACGACCGAGTCGGCCAGCACGTCGCGCACCCGGGGGTCGGGGCCGAAGGGGTCGCAGAGCACGTACAGCCCGCCCCCCGGCTCGGTGTTGATCCCGTAATACTGGTCGCACATGTGGTTGAAACGCGACCGATGGCGGGTGATGAAAAGGATCGCGTCGAAGTTCAACAAGGGATTCGAGAAGGCGATCTTCCGCCGAACCGCGCACACCTGCTTGAACAAGGCCAGACGCGATTCTTCCTCGGCGACGTCGACGCCGGAATTCCGCTTTTCCAGCGCGTCGAGTTCCGCTTTCAGGGCCGGGTCGCACGCCGCCGTTGCCGCCAGGTCGTCGAGCAGGGCCCTCGTGCGGCGGAGCACCACGTCGACCGGATCGCGGTCGGCATCGTGGATCAACGCGTCGGGACAAAACGCCTCGGGCGCGATCCGGGCGAAGTGCGCCCGGTTGCGCAGATCCTGCTTGAGCGTGACAAACTGGACCTCGAACTCGTCGAGCGGCGTGCCGTCGTCGTGAACCAGGCTGTACGGCGACGAGGGTTTGGCGCGGAACGTGACTCCCTCGACCAGGGGCCGCAGTTCGGCGATCGAGGTCCACGGCCGGTTGGCCACTTCGGTCAGGGCCCGAATCCGCAGGTAGCGGCCCGTCACCTTGTCGGGAAACTCGATCACCTTTTCGGCATCGCCGGGGCCGAACGTCCCGGCGACGACCGGCTTGCCGAAATCCTTGCGGTCGTTGCTCACGTAGCACTCGAACCGGCCGATCGTCCCGTTGGCGGCGCCTTTGCGCGGAAGGCAGCCGAAGCCGGCGATCGGGTAGCTCTGGCCCAGGTCGACGACGATCTCGTGGGGATGCCTGGTTTCGCGGTCCTGCCAGTCGGTGTGCCACATGGTGGCCGGATCGCCGTCCATGGCCCGGTAGCCTTCGTAGCCCGGGGCCTCGCTGTCGACGTGGACTTCGACCAGCACGGGCTTCGGCTTCGCCGGGGCGGAGACTCCGGTCGACGGCCAGGCCAGCAGCAGGGCGGAAACGAGCAGGCTACGCATCATCGTCACTCCCCGAGGCTCGATTGAAGCACGGGGTTTATGTTACCCTTTCGGGCGTGGTCGGTGCAATGGACCGACAACCCGCAAGCCGCGTTGTGCGTCGCGTCGGTTGTCTTGGGGCACCGAAAAACCGTCGAGCCTTCTTGTGTCGACGAGCACCCGGCACGAGCGGCGTCGACCACGGCCTGACGTGCGGCGGCCGGGTGGCGGCGCTCTGGGCTTTCGGAACGCTCGGCGAGCAGGTAGAGTGTGGTCTGAACCTCGCCCCAAGGAGACCAAGACATGACCAAGCCGTCCGGAGGAATTCTCGTCGCACTCGCGATCGCTTTTGCCGTGGGCGTGCTGGGAGCGGCGCCGGCTGCCGAGCTGCGCGTGGCGACGTTCCAATGCGACGCCACGCCGCCGATCGGCCACTGGCTCTACGTCCAACCGCTCGAAACCATCGAGCATCCGCTTCTGGCCAAGGGGGTGGTGCTCGAACAGGAGGGCCGCCGCTACGTGCTCTGCGCGATCGACTGGTGCGTGCTCTCGGGCGAGGCCCACGCCCGTCTGCGCCGGGAGCTGGCCGAGGGAGCCGGCACCGATCCGGCCAACGCGGTCGTACAGTGCGTGCACGTCCACACCGGGCCGGTCATCGACGTCGACGCCAAGCGCCTGTTGAACGACGTCGAGAACCCGCCGCAGTACTACGATCCCGCGTTCCTCGACCGGGTCGCCGGCGATCTGGCGGCGGCGGCCCGCCAGGCGGCGGCCCGTCTCGAACCGTGCGACCGCATCGGGACGTCCCAGGCTCGCGTCGAGCGCGTGGCGTCGAATCGCCGGATCCCGGTCGACGGCAAGATCGTCTGGCGCGGCAGCTCGCGAGGCAAGAACACCACCCTGGCCGAATTGCCCGAGGGCCCGATCGACCCCTTCGTCAAGACGATCACCTTCGCCCGGGGCGACGAGCCGATCGTGCGCTTGCACTACTACGCCACCCATCCCCAGAGCTTCTACCGCGACGCGCGGGCAAGCTACGACTTCGTGGGCATGGCCCGCGAGAAACTCCAGCACGACGAGGGCGCGTTCCAGATCTATTTCACCGGCTGCGCCGGCGACGTGGCGGCGGGCAAGTACAACGACGGCTCGCGCGAGGCCCGGCAGGGGCTCTACGAGCGGCTGTTGGCGGGCATGAAGGCGTCGGCCGCGGCCACCCAGTACGGGCCGGTCGCCCCGCTTGTGTGGCGGACGGTCGACTTGCGGCTTCCGCCGAAGAACGTGCCGGGGTACAACCCTGAGGCGTTCCGGGCCGAGTTGGTCGATCCGAAAAAGGATGCTCCGCGGCGGATTTGGGCCGCCCGGCGCGTGGCGTTCTTCGAGCGGACCGAACCCATCGTCGTCAGTTCGCTTCAGATGGGCGACGTCGCGATCGTGCACCTTCCCGGCGAGCCCATGCTCGAGTTCCAGCTCTTCGCCCAGAAGCAACGTCCCGATGCCTTCGTGGCCGTGGCCGGCTACGGCGACGGTGGACCCAGCTACATCTGCACCGACCGGGCATTTGACGAAGGCGCCTACGAGCCCGGGGCCGCCGCGGTCGGGCCCGGCTCGGAGAAGATCCTCAAGGCGGCGATCCGCGAGCTATTGGGGTTGCCGTAGAAACCCAGGAGTTCGCGCTTCGCCACGTCGCGAGCATCCGGCGCGGTCCGGACGCGCCGGTTCCGCCTCGATGCCCTTCGATTCCCCCTGCTACAGTCGCCACGGCTCGCGGTAAGCAACGTGGAGCAGCCGGTTGGCCTGCTCGTCGTCGAGGAATCGCTCGGCCGAGGGATCCCAGCGGACTTTGCGGCCCAGCCGGTAGGCGATGTTGCCCAGGTGGCTCCAGCAGGTCACGCGGTGGCCGATCTCGACGTCCATGACCGGTCGCCGGCGCGCGGCAATGCACTCGAGCCAGTTGCCCGAATGGCTGTCGCTGACGGCCAGGCGCACCTCGTCGTCGCGGATGGGCGAGAGATCGGCCTGGCCCTCGGTGACGTGGAACTCCCAGAAGCCGCTCAGCGTCGCATCGCTGCCGACGAACTCAAGGTTCAGCTTGCCCTCGCCCGGCTGTTCCCATTGCATCACGAACGGCGGATCGGCGAACTCGAAGCGCACGCTCAATTCCTCGGGCGCGTCGAACAGGTTGTTCGGGGCCTGGCGGCCCGTGGCCTCGATGGCCACCGGGCCCGTCTCGTCGGTGCCCATGGCCCACGAGACCACGCCGAACATGTGCACGCCGTTGTCGGCGATATAACCGCCCCCGTAATCCATGAACCAGCGGTAGCTGCGGTGGCACCGCAGAGGATGGTACTCGGCCCACGGCGCCGGCCCCAGCCACCGATCCCAATCGAGATCGGGCGGCACCGGCTGGGGCGGCTCGCACGGATGCGTGCGATTCGGGGGGTGCGAAAGCCGTACCGTGTGCACCTTCCCCAACCGGCCGTTGCGCACCCACTCGCACGCCTGCCGGGTCCGAGCGATGGAACGGTACTGCGTGCCCATCTGGACGACGCGGTCGTAACGCCGGGCCGCTTCGACCATCTTTCTTCCCTCCTCGATGGTCCGGCAGAGCGGCTTCTCGCAGTAGACGTCCTTCCCGGCCTGACAGGCCATGATCGTGATCGGAGCATGCCAGTGGTCGGGCGTGGCGATGAGAATCGCGTCGATGTCTCGTCGGTCCAGAATGGAGCGGAAGTCGCGGTAGACGTCGCACTCGCCGATCCGCTTCTTGGCACCGGCCGCGTGCTGGTCATCCACGTCGCACACCGCCGCGATCGTGCATCGGGGGTCCTGATGAATGCTCAGCAGGCCTTGTCCCCGACTGCCGCAGCCGACCAGCGCCGCGACGACGCGCTCGCTGGCGGGCGGTTCGGCGGCTGATCCAACCGCGCCGGCGGTGATCAACGACGGTGCGGCCAGGCTCACTCCGGCGCCCGCGAGAAAGCGGCGCCGGCTCAGTTGCTGCTTGTTCGTGACCATAGGGTGCTCCTTCGCTCCGACTGCGATCCGCTCATGACGGCCTCCCAGCTTATCCGAGGCGGGCCGGGGAATCAAATGCCGATGAGGATCAAAAGCAGCCGGGAGTCCGACTTCTTGCAGGCCACCCGAACAAGCGCGCCGGCAAGCGGCTCGCGTCGCTTTGGGCGAGCCGTGGCATCCGCCTGCCGACGATTTCGTCGAGAATCGAGACGGCCCGGGCGCAGTTCAGAAGCGGACCGCTGTAGAGACGGGAGTCCATTGCGTTGACGGGTTCCCGGCTCACGGCGAGAATACCGATTGTCCCGCGAGAGAAGGGGGACAGGCGCGCTTCTCGGCACGAAATCGCCATTGGCCGAGGAACAAGGGCAGGCACCGTCCCCGCAAACCGTTGCGACCGGGTCAACGCTTGCTTGGGTCGGAGCTGGTCCCATCTCCTGGGCTCCACGACTCGGCCGGCAACGAGGAAGCCTTCTGGAGGATGAGCCGTCATGAAACCACTTCTCGCATGTTCCCTGGCCGCAGTCGGCCTGCTCGCCGGTCCCGTGTTGCCGGCCTCGCCCGATGCCCCGAGGCCCTCGTGGCGTGAGCTGGGATACCGGTTGCATCCGCGATGCACGTTTCTCATGCAGGGGCGGGCCGCCGGCTCGTTCATTGCGCTGGGCGACGGGCGCCTGATGAGCCTCAAGAGCGACGACAACGGCACGGTCGAAGTCAGCAGCGACGACGGAAAGACCTGGCGGCGAATCGCCACGATGTACGAGGGCGAAGGGCCGGGACGGCTCACCAAGGACTACGAGTGCCAGATCGCGCTGAAGACCCGAAGCGGCGTGCTGCTCTGGATCTACCGCGACTTCGAGAACTTCCGCTGGAAGTGGGACGACCGGGCCGGCGAGGCCGTCGATCCCAGCCTTACCGTGTGGTCGATCCGCAGCCTCGACGGGGGCAAGACCTGGGTCGACCGGCAGATGATCGCCGGCGGATACTGCGGGTCGCTCAACGACGTCCTCCAGACCCGCACGGGCGAAATCGTCGTGCCCATCCAGCAGTACGTGCCCGGCCCCGGACGCCACTGCCAATACACCTGGACCTCGGCCGACGACGGCAAGACGTGGCAGCGCAGCAACGTGATCGACGTCGGCGGGCACGGGCACCACGACGGCGTGTTCGAGGGCACGCTCGCCGAGCTGGCCGACGGGCGGCTGATGATGCTCATGCGAACGCCCCGCGACCGGTTCTGGCGCGCCTACTCGTCCGACGCCGGATTGACCTGGGAGCAGATCGAGCCCACCACGATCGCCGCGTCGACCGCGCCGGGCTTTCTGCTTCGCCTGGCCAGCGGGCGGCTCGCGCTGGTCTGGAACCCGCTGCCCGCCGGGGTGGCCATGCGGCCCTTGAGCGAGTTGCGGCCCGGCGATAAGCCGTACAGCCAGGGCACCGAGTTGCCCGCCCACAACTGGCGCAACTCGCTGCAAATCGCGCTGTCCGGCGACGAGGGGCAAAGCTGGACCGAGCCGGTCACCGTGGCCCTCGGACCGCGCCTCTGCTACCCGCAGATGTGGGAGCGCCGGCCGGGCGAGATCTGGGTCAGCTTCGTGGCCGGGTCGAAATGGGTGCGAAACCTGATCGCCGTGCACGAAAACGACCTTCTCGAACCGCTGCCCGGGCCAACGGGCAAGCCGCTGACCATCGTGGCCTTCGGCTCGTCGACCACCGCCCCGCGCGGATCGCTCGTCATCTACTCGACGCTGCTCGAGTGGGAGCTCGCCGGCGAGGGCCGCAACGTGGCCGTGGTCAACGCGGGCGTCGGAAGCGACACCACGGCAACCGCCGCCGCGCGGTTCGAGCGCGACGTGCTGGCCCACGAGCCCGACCTGGTCGTCATCCAACTGGGCATCAACGACTCGGCCGTCGACGTGTGGAAAAACGCCACCGAGCCCCGCGTGCCCATCGACGAGTACGAGCGGCGCCTGGAGGAGTTCGTCACCGCGATCGAGGCCCGGGGAGCCACGGTCGTGCTCATGACGCCCAATCCGTTGCGATGGACCGACCGGCTCAAGGCCCTGTACGGCAAGCCTCCCTACGACGCCGACGATCCCGACGGCTTCAACCTCCTGCTCAGAGACTATGCCGAGCGCGTCAGGCGGGTCGCGGCCCGCAACGGCGTGCCCCTGGTCGACAGTTTTCGGCTGTTCACCGAGTATGGACGAGGCGAAGGCCGGTCGGTCGACGACCTGCTCTTGGACGGCATGCACCCGAACGACGCGGGCCACGCCCTCGAAGCCGACGCGCTGCTGGAGGTGATCCGCGCGACGTTCCCCGCCGAAAGGTGACCGGCTGCCGTCCGGGGCGACCCAAAGCGATCGGGGCCCGAGGTGCGTTGGGGAACATTCTTCGATTCCTCGGGCTTCGCTGCCCCAGAAGTCGGGTCTCGTTGGGGAACATTTTTCGCATCCGCGGGATTCGTGGCCCCAGGAGCGGGGTGGGGTCGGGGAACATTTCTCCACTGCCCGGACTTTCTTGCCCCAGAAGGAGGGGCCGGTTGGGGGACATTTTCCGCGCCGGCGAGATTCTCGTCCCCAGAAGCGGGGTTCGGTTGGAGATCGCTCGGCGCGGGCGGCGCATTGGGTTCGACGCGGGGTTGCGCGCGGCGCGACGGCTCCCAATCGAAGGTCGTTGGGGCGGGTGGCGTCATTTCGTTCACGGTGCGCTCTTCCTTGTGCTTGCGGGCCGCGCCCGGGCGGTTCGGGCCCTTGGAGACGAGCCGTCCCCTTCACCGCGCCCGGGCCGCGCCCCTTGAGATCTGTACATTTGTCATCCTATCAAAGTCCCTGGCACAATTCCTAGAAGGAATCAAGCCCCCGACGCCCTCCGTCTCGACAAAATGCCGTGTTTTGCCGGGTTTCGTGCGCTTGACGGGGCTAGTCGTCTGTGCTAAACTGACACCCGTTCTGACACCGCCCCCTACAAAAAGGGGCCTCCGACGCGGGTGACGTCGAGGCCCGGGGGCCACACCTGGATAGGAGGTGCGACCGTGAACAATTCTACCGCGCGGCCCTCTGCGGCGAAAGTCAACGCCGCCCGACCGGACGGGTTCCCGCTGTTTGCGCACGCGACGAACAGATGGGCCAAGAAGGTAAGGGGCCGGCTGTGCTACTTCGGCCCCGTTCTCCCTGACGGCGACTACGGGTTGCAAGCTGCCCTCCAACGCTGGCTCGCCGAAAAGGACGACCTGCTGGCCGGCAGGGTGCCACAGCGCAACGGCCGTGGCCTCACGCTCAAGGGGCTGATCGACGACTTCTTGAACGCGAAAGCTAGGCTCGTCGAGACCGGGGAGATTCAGCGAACCACGCACCTATGCTTGATCCGCGTAGGCCGGATCATGGCCGACGTGCTGGGGCGGACCACGATCGTCTCGATGCTCAGCCCATCCGACTTCGGCCGGCTGCGGTCCGCCCTTGCTGCGGTCGACGCGAGCCCCGAGAGCTTACTGGTCGACATTGGCAGGGCTCGCTCGATGTTCAAGTGGGCCTTAGACAATGAGCTGATCGAGCGGCCGCCCCGCTACGGAGGCGAGTTCCGGAAACCCGCCGCGGGTGTTCTCCGACGCCACCGAGCGAGCAAGGGCAGCATGATGTTCGAGGCCGCCGAAATCCGCCGGCTGCTCGATGCAGCGAGCGAACCGATCCGAACGATGGTCCTGCTGGGCATCAACTGCGGTCTCGGACCGGCCGACGCCGCTCGGCTGCCCGTTCACGCCATCGACCTGGAGGGCGGCTGGCTCGACTTCCCGCGCCCCAAGACCGGCATCCCTCGGCGCGCCAAGCTCTGGCGGGAGACCCTGGTCGGCATCCGCAAGGCCCTGGCATCCCGCCCGGCGAAACTCCACCGCGACGTGGCGGGAATGGTGTTCGTGCGACCGGACGGCAAGCCGTGGGACACGATCCGACTCGACCGGATCAAAAAAGAGTTCCGGGGTCTGATGGGCACCCAAGGCGTGTTGAAAAACAGGCGGGCGTTCTATGGGCTGCGCCGCGCGTGCGAGACGATCGGCGGGGCTGGTGGCGACCAGGCAGCCGTCGACCTGATCATGGGCCACGCGGCCGCCGCGAGCGACATGGGGGCCGTCTACCGCCAGCGCGTGGATGACGAACGGCTCGTGGCCGTGGCCGAGCGGTTACACGCCTGGCTCTGGCCGGCGGGGAGCGACGGGAAAGGGGGTGTGGCATGAGGGCAATCCGCGACTTCATCGCTGAGGCGATCTATCAGCGCGATGCCCTGGGGATCGCCCTCGGAAACGACTACCGCGCGGGCCCCCGCGAGCCCACGTGGGAGTCAGGACACGCGGGGACCAAGGTGGGGTGCCACCCGGATGGGCAGGTCGGCGAGCTGTACCGATCCGCACGCTATCGCCCGCGAGTAGGCAAGGGGCGTCTCGACTTGCTCTATCATCGGGCCGTGCGGGAACTGCCGCCGGATGGGCGGTATCAGGTGGGCTACGCGGCGCTCGAGGCGCTCTTGGCCGCGGCCCGGGCATACGCCGACGACGCCCTCCGGGCCAGCGAGGCCGGCGAGCGGACCGTGACGGTCCGCGCGTCGGGCGAGATGAACGCGGCCCTGCAAGCGGCGATCCGGTTCGCGGAGGGGATGGGGCCGAAAAAAGCGGCCCCAGTGCCCTTGACCGAGACTCAACAGGCCGTCTACGACCTTATCAAACGCGACGGGCCGATCCAGGGCGACGCGATTTGCCGTCGACTGGCCGTTTCGCAATCGACCCTAACTCGCCACATCATCCCCGCGCTCAAGAGCCGCGCCGTCAAGAATCGGCGTTGCGCGGGGTACTACATCGACCCGTCGACATAGCGCGCAAAGGCGCTGCATCGGCGCTGTATACGCCCGTCCATGCCTGGGGACAATGAAGGCATGGACACTACAGCGAGACAAATCGTAGAGGGGCTGAGGCCCGCAGAGATTCGGGAGCGGCTTAACGAGCTGGCCGCCGAAGAGAAAGCTCTGCGGGTCTTGCTACGCGCCGCCCTGGCGCGCGAACGAGTAAAAGAGCCGCGCCGGCGGGAGGTGGCATCGTGACCACCTACTACACCCCCCCCGAAATAGCGGAACGATTACGGGTCGCGCCCGAGAAAGTCATTGCCTGGATTCGATCGGGCAAACTCCGCGCCGTCAACGTCGGATCGGGCCAACTGAAGCCGCGGTATCGCGTCGCGGAAGATGACCTCGACGCCCTGCTCAGGTCTCTCG
>Ga0334894_1002073_pt1 | contig 14556 bp, 14 predicted proteins | sample GraSluR3_MG_6_FD_207225 | JGI IMG/M metagenome (GOLD analysis project Ga0334894, IMG submission 207225) | Sludge microbial communities from methane-producing bioreactor in Wageningen University, Netherlands - Granular Sludge_12_05 R3 | ecosystem: Engineered > Bioreactor > Anaerobic >... | reverse complement strand
CCCTCGTCGAGGTGCAGGGGCCCGTCGGGGATGCGATCCGGGACCTATGGGATAAGATCCGGGCGAGGCTCTGACGGGACGCCTCCGGATCAGCCCCGCCCTCTGCCCCCGAGGGTGGGATGGGGTCAGAGTCAGGAGTAGAGCCTGAAGGTGAGGGTCGAGACGTCCTCCTCCACGTCGCGATCGACCCGCTCCAGGGCGGCGAGGATCGAGGCGGTCCTGTGGAGGCCCGCGACGATCAGCCCGCCGATGGGGCAGAGGGGATGGGAGAGCCCCTCCTCGATCTGGCGATCGCTGGCGGGAGCAAAGAAGCAGCCTCGGATGGTGATGACGAGCCGGCCGTCCCTCTCCTCGAAGGAGGAGCCTCCGATCACCCCCGAGGCCTGGAGGGTCTTCATGAAGCAATAGATCTTCTCATCCCTCGTATCGAAGCCCGGCATGTCGCACTCCCTGAACTGCTCCATCTCCTCCCAGAGCCTGGTGCCGATGGCGACGGACATGATCATCAGGCCTCCGGACCCCTGGGTCGCCTGGACCGCCTCGGCGGTGGCGGCGACGAAGGTCATGATGAACCTCCTCAGGTCCTGGCAGAAGGGGGTGGCCATGGAGTCGTCTTCCATGATCTTCCATCCTCGGAAAAACGTTATAAATTTGCCGTTCCATCCTACCCCGGGTGTTCTGACTTGAACGAGCTCGAATTCGGCGGGAAGGTGAAGGAACCGGACGTGAGGATGCTCCGCGATATGGACGACGTCCTCTACGACAGGAGGTGGGCGAGAGGAGCCGAGGACCAGGAGCTCTACTACATGTACCGGGACCTCTTCCTCAGCAGGAGGGACGGCGACCTCTTCAAAGATCAGGGGATCAGGTACGACATCACCATCATCCCGCCCCGGATGCTGGGGCGGGAGTACGTCAAGACGGCGGGCCACTACCATCCAACGGTCCCGGGCGAGGCGGTCACCTACCCTGAGGTCTACGAGGTCCTGGAGGGGGAGGCGACCTACCTCCTCCAGAGGGAGGACCTGAGCGACGTGGTGGTGGTGAGGGCGATGGAAGGCGACAAGGTGGTCGTCCCTCCGGGGTACGGCCACATCACCATAAACGAGTCGAACAAGAGGCTGAAGATGGCGAACTTCGTCGCCCGGGGCTTCTTGTCGATCTACGAGCCGATTCGAGAGAGGGGCGGTGGCGCCTACTTCCTCACTGAGGACGGGTTCGTCGAGAACCCTCGATGCGAGGAGGCGGCGCCCCTCCGGGAGATCGAGGTTCCGAAGGTGAAGGCCCTCGGCCTTTCGAAAAATCGGGAGATCTACCCCATCGGCCGCGAGGTGGGGAAGCTCGCCTGGCTCGTCCGCCCCCAGGATTACCTGGAGATCTTCGAGGGGTTTCTCGATTGAGGGGGGAGAGGGGTTGAGCGGCGGCGAGGAGGGGAGAGGGGATAAGACCGCAGCGGGGGAGAAGCTGAGGGCCTACGCCGAGCTCCTCCGCCCCCCTCTTGCGCCGATGGACATCGCCCTCCCCGGGGCGGCGGCCCTCCTGGCCGCCTATGCCACGACCGGGGCCCTGCCGGCGGCCTTCCCCTTCGCCATCGCCACCCTGGGGGCGTATGCCGCCATCACCAGCTCCTACGTCTACAACGACTGCTGCGACGTGGACGTCGACGCCGTGGGGATGCCGGACCGGCCGCTGCCGTCGTCCCAGGTGACGAGGTCGGCGGCCCTCGCCTACTCGGCCCTCCTATTCGGCATAGCGGCCGCCGTCGCCTTCTACCTCAACCCTGAGAGCCTCGTCGCCCTCATCGGAGCGACCCTGATCATGGCCGTCTACTCGAGGGCGGCGAAGAGGACCACCCCCTTCTCCTGGGCCCTCGTCGGCCTCTCCTTCGGGATCGTCCCCGTGGGGGTCTGGCTCGCCATGGCCCCGGCTGGGATCCTCAAGGATGGGCCCGGCCTCCACCTGGGGGCGGTGATCCTAGGGGCGATGATCTGCATCACCGACTGGGGGTTCACCAACTGTGACGCCTCCCGGGACGTTAAGGGCGACCGGCGGGAGGGGATCCCCACCTTCCCCGTCACTTTCGGCATCCCCAAGGCCGCAAAGCTCGTCGCCGCCGCCTGGGTCGTCGGGGTCCTTCTCTCCATAGCCCTGGGGGTCGCCACCGGCCTTGGGCCCATCTACTTCGCCGCGGCCCTGGCGGCCGGGGTCTGGATGGTCGGACAGACCTTCGACTTCATCCGAAATCCGACGGCGGCGAGGGGGGAGAGGACCTTCTACCAGGGGGCGAACTACCGGGCGGTCCTCTTCGCCGCCCTGATCGTCGACGTCCTCCTCCGGGCGGCGGTGGCGGGGTATCCGGGGGTCGTCGGCTAGGAAAACCCAAGAAGACGAAAGGCTGCAAGACGGCCCGCCGTCTTCCTCCATTGAATTTTGATCGCAAAAATCGGGCTTTATCACTTCAGCACCCAGCTCAACCGATCGCTCGCCTCTTTTGGCAGGATGCCCCGGATCGGGCCGAGGCTGGTGACCACCTCGGCGCTGAGCGTGAGGCTCGCCCTAGCCGCCGACGTTCCCGCTGACATTTCCAAGATGGCGTAGACTAGCTGGCTTCCAACGAGGGGATGAGCCCGGCCGGATACGAAAGCCCAGCGGGCGATGCTCTCGCCGATCCCGTCGGCGACGATCACCGGGACCTTCTGGGTGAAGTCGATGGTCGTCTCGGCCTGGGCGAGGGAGAGGAACTTGAAGTCGAGGCCGACGGTCGCTTTGAAGGTGCCGGTCTTCTCTTCAGTCGTCACCTTGGGCAATAGGTCGAAGACGATCGGGACCCCCCTACCGTCTTCTGTCTCCAGGCTCACCATCAACTCCGCCCGGCGCACAACCTTTCTTCCTTCAGGCCTCAAGTAGAAGGCGAATCGTGCAAGGCCGTAGCGGTTCCCTCCCGATGGATGGGTCCACTTCTCGCCCATGATCGCCTCGCCATCCCACCAGACCGGCTTTCCGATGCTGACCGTGGGCAGCTTCTCGCCGGGCGGCGCATAGACCCCTTTCGGCGGGGCGAGCACCCCCTCCCAGGCGGGATCGATCGGAAATGAGGTTTCGTCGATCTGCATATTTACTCCTCCGTCTATCTTTGTGACTGTAGTGCTTGCTGGATATTAGAGATCAGTTCCTTCGTCTTCTGAATATCTGCCGCCGCCCTATCGCCAAAGGTCTCGTAGTCTCGGAGGGCCGCCTCGGCGTAGTCCAAGGCATCGGAGAATCGGCCTGAACTGGCCAGGGTGATGGCGACGTTGTAACGAAACATGCCAGCCAGATAGCGGTCTCCCATTATCTCGCAGTAGCGGATTGCGTTGCGATAATAGCCAAGAGCCTGGTCGATCTCGCCCGCGTCATTAAAAACATTTCCGAGCGCGTTATGAACCGTCGCCAGATCGAATACAGCATCTTGCGGGAACAGTTCCAGGGCCTTCAGGTAGGACTGGTGAGCATCCTTGAGGTGGCGGTCCAGTTTTTCGGGTGGCTTCTGGGCCTCCAGAGCCTCTCTGAAGCGTCCACGGGCAATATGCCCTAACGAACCCCAGCAACGTCCCTGTCTCAAAGAGTCCTTCAGCTCTTCCGCCAGCTTCAAGCTAATCCTGAACCAGCGGTCTGATTGATCCAGATCGTGAATTTCGGCCAGATTTTCGTATGCATTGCCGAGGTTGAAGGCACAGGCTTGAGCTCCCGCCTTATCGCCGATCTTCTCACAAAGGTCCAGCGAATCTTCGTAGGAGTTCACGCACGCTGGTTTACCTTGCTCGCGCTGGATCTCGCCCAACGCGTGGAGAGACACGGCCAGAGTTCTTATGAGGCTCCGATCATTTTCGCCCAGCTCCTCCGGCGATTTTATCAGGGCGCCGGCGGCTCGCTGGCGGTCAAAGCCCACACGACCGCTTTGGAGCCGCATCGCCTCGTCCCACTGGCGCGCCTCATGGGCAAGCTGGACCCGATAATCTGTCACCAGGCCCCATTCATCCTCAAGGCCAGGGATAGGGCCGTCGGTCTCGGCGTCGACAAAATAAGGCACGATCTCCTCGACGAGCCTCCTCCACTCGGCCAACCGGCCTGTTTGACCGTAGAGCTTACGGAGCCCCTGCATGGGGTCGATGACCCAATTCAGCCAGCCGCTTTGAAGCGCCAGCCTCCTCGCGTGGAGGAGGTTTGGCTCCTCTGCCGTCAGGGCGGCGATCACGTCCACGTTTCCGCCTTCGTACTGGTTAAAGTAGTAATTTCCCAAAGATCCCACGGCATCCACGAAGGCTCGGGAAGCCCCCTCGTCCGATGGATAACGTTCCTCGAAGAGGTTCTTGAAGTACCAGGGGAGGGCTGGGTGGACCGAGTAATACCCTCCACCGTAAGCCCTGAGCAGCCCGACCTCCGCGGCCCGGTCGAGGATCGAGATCCAGCGATCCCTGGTTAGGCCGCGGACCTCGGATAGAGACCATTCAAGTTCTGGGTTGCCCATCCACTGCAAGACATCGGCGTCCACAAACCCCTGGAAGAGGTGGAGGAGAGCGAGCCGTTTCAGCTCATCTTCATCGAAGGCGTGCTCAAAGCCGTACCGTAGGGAGGCGCCCAGGGACTTGGTGCGCCCCTCCCTCTCGTCATCTTCGATCTCGGCGGTGCCCGCCTGAAGCTTCGAGACGAACTTCTCGATATCTTCTTTCGATTCGAGGCCGTCCCGGAGCGCCTGGCCCACTAGCACCGTTATCGTCAAGGGGTTTCCCTGGGTGAACTTCAGAAGCGCCATCCAGTCTTCCACGTCCATGAACCTTTTACCGCGCCTATCCGCCACAGCCCGAGCCAGCTCCACCCTCTCCTGCATCGGCATCGGCGGAACTTCTATCCGAACCGGCAGGTCTCCGAGCCATCCGGACTCGTCCCGTCGGGACGTGAGCAGGAACTTGGCCCCGGTATCCCGAGCATCCCGGAGGAAGTCGGAGAGCTCCTTCTGCTCATCAGCGCTCCAGGTCGACTTTGATCCCGTTGGAAATCCAGCGACCGATTCCACGTTGTCCCAGATCCAGAGGACAGGACATATTTTCAGGATCTGAATGGCTACATCTCGCCTCTCTTCGTCGGTTAAGGTCAGCCAGTGGATGCCTCCACCTTCCAGCATACCGCCGAAGACGTCCCCGATCTTGTCCAGGACGCGGGCCAGGGGGTTGTGCCGTTCAAAGGAGGTGAAGAGGACGGGACCTTCAACGCCGCCGGTCAGGGAGTACCAGCGTCCGAACTCCGCTGCCGTTGCGGTCTTGCCGTTCCCGGCGTAGGCGTGGAGGAGGACTATATTCTGGGTGTCGAAGGCCCGGTCCAGGGCGAGAAGCGTCTCGTCTCTGCCAAAGAATCCGACGTCGGGCCTCTTCGGAAGGCCGGGATCGATGACCCCTCTTTTCGTATCGGGCATCGAGTCTGCACTTCGGATCTTGATCGCAAACTTCTCTTCAGATTTCGGTTTGGGGAAGAGGGAGACTGGCGCAGCGGCATAGACGATAGGAACCGGCCAGTCCTGTAGAGGCCGGGGCTCGTAGCCGATCTCTCGCAGAGGCTGGTCGTGCAGAACCTTCCGGCCGAGGGTGGCTGCCTCGTCCAGGGTCTGACCTTGTGTGAGGGCGGCGTAGAGGTCTGCGACGAACTGGGCTGCTGTCACCACGTAGACGTTATAGCGCATGGCCACGACTCCAACGACGCCCGCGTCCATCACCTCCTGGGCCAGGGACCCGAAGGCTCTCACCCGCGAATGCTGGTCAGCCTCTATTGCTCCCGCCGCAGCATCCGGCTCGTTGGGCGATTCGGCGTGGGCTGAACGGCAGGCGTTCAGGACCAGGACCGGAACTTCGGTCTCCACCAGCAGCTTTCCCAGCAACGATCCGCCCACCATCTGAACATTCTCTTTTATGGCAGGATTTTCGAAGAGGAGATAGCCGTGGGGCCCAGGCCGACTCGATCCCAGGACCAACCTGCTCAGGCCCCTCACGAGACCGCCAAATCCGCCTGAATCTTCCATCTCGGCGTAGGTTCCGTGACCGTCGAAGTGGACGACATGATAGGGTTCGCCCTTATCCTTTGCGGCTCGCAGCGTCCGGCCGAGCTGCTCGAAGGTGGGCGGCCGGAGGACGTCGAGCTGGAAGTGCTCTCGGGCTTCATCGCTCAGGCCTTTGACGATCCGGCTTGCTACCGACCTGAAGGGAACGTCATCTCTGGCTCCAGGACGGCAGATCACAAGCAAGATGCGAATCGGCCCGGTGGCGGCTCCGGGAAGCTTCGGCCTCTGAGCCGCCTGGCTGTAAGACCGGACGAAGGATTTCGCCCGGAGCGCTAAAGGCACGTCGGTCTTTAGGTCCCGGATCAGCTCCCAGGGTATGGCTGTGGCCCCCTCGACATCGGTCGCGATCTCCACGCGAGTGTCGTTCAGCTGAGATCTTAAAACAGCCCAAATATCGCGGGCGTCGTCGTTCGCCTGAAATACGGCCTTGAAAAGGTCAGTTCCCAGTTCTGCCATGCGATTCTCAATCCGGGCGGCTATCTTGGGAGCTGGATCTTGTGGGTACTGGAGGTAGTCTTCGAGATACCATCGCAAATCTTCTCGGTCCTGGTCAGATAGGACAAAAGCAAATTCTGATTCGGCGGTCTGGCGGGCTAGACCGTCCCCCTCCAGAGCTATCTCGACGCGATATCTGTCCTCGCCTTCGGAGATCTGGGTAAAGCGGAGAGTGGGCATGGGAGATTCCTCGTAGATTCTTTCTCAAAGTCATGACGCGCCAATCCATCAAAAATCTTGCGTTCTGGTCTCCTCTCCGGGATCTGGACCTAATAACTCAATAGCGTCCCCACGCCCTCTGAGGATTCAAGAAAAGCTTCATTCAGAGAGATAACGGATTTCAACACTGGATAATCGTGCTATGCCGCCATTGCAGTCGAGGGGAGGGATTCTTGGCTGGCGCTTCAAAACAAAGATCAGCTCTCAACCTCCAAAAGCAAGGTCTCGATCTCGGCTTTGAGCGGCCTGATCTCCTCGTTCAAGACGTTGGTGACCACGTCCCAATCTATCCCGAAGTACTGGTGGATGAGCTTGTCCCTCATCCCGGCGATGAGCCTCCAGTCGATCTCCGGGTGACCATCCTTCATATCTTGGGATACGTTCTTTACAGCCTCGCCGATGATCTCCAGGCTTCGCACGCAAGCCCTGCTGAGAACTTTATCACTCATAAGATCCTCGGCGTCCACGCCCTCACATTCCGATAGAAGAAAATCGATCTCGTCGAGGATGTGCCTCAATAAGGCGGCGTCCTTATTCAGACCATACCACCTCCCTCTCAACGTAAGGCCTTATGTAGGGGCTCAGCCCCTTGACGGTCACCAGGTCCACCTCTCTATCGAAGAGCTCTTCGAGGAAGAAGACCAGGCCCATGAAGTTTCTGAAGGTCGGCTCCTCAAACTCCACCAGGACGTCTACGTCGCTCCTCTCCTTCTCCTCCCCTCGGGCATAGGAGCCGAAGATCCCTATCTTGCGGACGCCGAACTTCCTTTTAACCTCTTTCTCGTTAGCCTTCAGAATTCTGAGAGCGTCCATGGCAAGCCCCCGGGCGCTGCTCCTCGTCGGCAGGCCGAACTTTGCTTAAATTGGATCTTCTACCGTAAATAGGTACCATTAATCTATGCCCAATACCTCAATAGCGACCTCAACCCCTCCGACGACGCGAGGGCCCGCGTCCTCCCGGACGAACTCCACCTCCGCTCCCATCTCGGTTGGCATAGCCGGATAGGGCTCCCTAAAAGATCTGGGCTCACCCTATCACCCTACCATCCGCGCCAGCTCCTCTCCGATATACGGGTCCATCTCCCCGCAGCGGCCGTGGGTGGCGCAATCGACGAGGTGCATCGCTTTTGGCTCCAGAGCCTTCTGATAGGTCCGGCTCGCCGAATCGACGGGAATTACTGTATCGTTCTTCGAGTGGATCATGACGAACCTTCGGGGCGGGATTCTCTCGAGATAGGTATCGGGATCGATGGATCGCAGGAACCTGACCGCGTCCGGGCCGCTCATCCTCAAGAGATCGATCTCCTCCCCCTCTACATCGTAACCGCAGGTGCTGATGGCGACCACGCCCCGGGACCTCCTGTCCAGGGCGGAGGCGATGATGGCGAACCGGCCGCCGTTGCTCTCGCCGAGGTATACGATCCGGCCGGGGTCGATCTCGGGCTGCATCCTCAGGACCTCGGCTGCCGCCAGGGCGTCGTGGACCATCTTGTGCTCCGTCGGCTCCTGGCCGTTGATGAACATCTCCAGATCGCCCCCCACGTCGACGCCGCCGCGGTTCCGCTGATCGAGGGCGATCGTCGCGTATCCCAGGCCGGAGAGGAGCTCTGCGAGGCCCTGCTCCTGCTCTTTGGTGACGGTCGCCCCGGGGAGGAGGACAACGCCTGGAAAGCCTTCTGGTCTCTTGGCCGAGGGCTCTCGGAGGAGGGCCGCCACCTCCGCCCCCCGGCTGCTGAAGCGGAGCTCCCGGAGGCTTGAGGCTCCAGCCTCCTCGGATGAGATCAAACGATATTCCGGGGCAGGTATCCGGTAATCCAGCAATCCCTCTTCAGAAACCCTCCACTCAACGCCCGCCTCCGAGGAGAGGAAGACCCCTATGAAGAGGGCGACGATCCCGAGGGCAGCGATCGAGGTTGCTATTGAAGGTCTCTTCCCGATATTTTCCTCCCCCTCAGCCCTTTTCTGCAGGAATGGTACTTGATCGTTACGGCTAATCGCAGCCCGGAAGGGTGGAGTGAGCCCCTTATTTTTGACGGTATCCGCCGGCGATCTGACTGATATTCTGCCCCTAATACCTCAGAAGCGCCCCCACCCCCTCTCCCGAGGCGAGGCAGGCATCCTCCTCGACGAACTCCACCTCGGCCCCCGTCCTCTCCGCCAGCTCGTAGAGCTCCTCGATGACGTCGACGGCCGAAGTCGGCCCACCGCAGCTCGGACAGGCCGGGGGCGGCCGCCTCCTCGCCTCCAGGGCCTGGCACCTCTCGCAGATCCAGCCCGGCGCCGAGGCGTCCTTGAGGAGGACGAGGACGCTCACCCGGCCCGCCTCCAGGGCGGCCTTCGTCGCCTCAATCCCCCGGACCGCGAGGCCGCCCCTCAGGATCTCGGCCCGGAGCTCCTCCGCCCTCTCCATCGACAGCACCCTCTCGTCGGCGAGGGCGATCTCGTTTCCGATCTCGACGAGCTCCCTTTGGGGCGCGTCGATGGGGAGGTCGACGACGGCGAGAACCTTCCGTCCCAGATCATGGGGGAGGAGCTCCAGAAACTCCTTTTTGGCGTCGCCGGGACCGGCAACGACGAGCCCCCGCGTCTTGTGCCGGAGGCAGGACTCCCGGACGTCCTCGGCCACCTCCGAGAGGAAGGATCGAACCGCCCCCTTCCGGAGGCGGTTGAACCTCATCTGGCTCCAACCCCCCTTCTTGTGCTTTCCTATCAGGTCTGCCGATAGCCGTCCCACCTCCTCCGGGACGTCGGAGCGGACGCAGAAGAGCCGGGCCTTCCGGGAGTCGAGGAGGAGGAGGCCGTAGTCGAGGTAGTCGTCCCGGAGCTTCGCGAGAGGTAGGAGGAAGGGGGAGGTGTCCAGGACCATGGCACGTCCGGGATCGATCCCGATCCTGTAGGCCCGGAAGAGGGGGGCGGGGGCCGAGGCGAAGACGATCCGCCCCCTTTCGCCGGGTATGGGCCTGGAAAAGAGGAGGTCTTCGACGGTGGACATCGTTTCTCTGAAGGACGCCTTCAGATCCGCCGGGAGGGCCTCCTCCATCGCCCTCGACCTCCTGGCGACGAAGCTGCGGTTCTCGGCCTCCTCCTCCCTCGAGGCGGTGGGGAGGTAGACCGATAGGAAGACGTCCTTCTCGTCTCGGACCTCTGCCAGCCCTCGAATATCTATCTCCGTCACCGGGGTGAGGCGACCTTCCCCGACCCCTTCGAACTCCGATCCGGGATCCATGCCCCCGGGATGGCCGATGGGGGGGAAAAGGGTTTCTGGGGAAGAGGCCCGCAGGCCTCCGACGGCCGGGGAGAGGCGTCACATTCCTGGCGTCGGAGGAAGCTCCCTCTTGTGCCTTCCGGCGGCGATCCGCCCTTCGACGAGGGCCAGCTTCTCCCTCCCGAACTCCGCCGCGAGGTCGTTTCGGCTCCTTCTTTCCTCCAGCCCCCGGAGGATGGCGTTGGCGTCCTGGTAGCTGATCCCCAGCTCCCCCTCGTCGGTCTGGCCGGGCCAGAGGCCGGCGGTCGGCGCCTTATCGAGGATCCGATCCGGAACCCCGAGGCGCCTCGCGAGATCCCTCACCTCGTCCTTGTAGAGGCTGGCTATCGGCAGGATGTCGGCGGCGGAATCGCCGAACTTCGTCGAGTAGCCGAGCAGGATCTCGGTCTTGTTCCCGGTCCCCAGGACGAGCCTGCCCAGAAGGTTTGCGTGCCAGTAGAGGATCGACATCCTCACCCTCGCCTTCAGGTTTCCGTTCACCACCGCTGGAGCCGCCTTTGCGGGGAGGACCGCAAAGTAGCTCCTCAGCACCTGGGAGATGTCGATCTCCTCTGCCTCGATCCCGAGGATCGAAGCGACCTTCCTCGCGTCCTCTACATCCTCTTTTGGCGTCACCCCCGCCTCCGGGAGGTGGAGGGCGAGGACCCGGTCCTTCCCCAGGGCCCGGACGGCGAGGAAGGCGACGGTCGCCGAGTCGAGGCCGCCGCTGATCCCGAGGACGGCACCTTTCGCCCCGGCCGCCTCCACCTGATCTCTTATGAACTTCGCAAGATGGGTCTCCGCATCTTCTTTGGCCATTGGGGGACCGTTATGGTACTCTCAAATAAAGTCCTTTTTCTGCACAAGCTTTATGTTCGAGAAGCTGGTGGTGGAGAGCAGCAATTTGACGAGGAATAAGTTTTATGCGACTTTCGATGGACTTGGAACTGCAAGATGTGCCGGGACAGCTGATGCAGTCCCTCGAGCCATTCAAGAAGTACAAGGGGAACATCATCAGCGTGGTCCATCACCGGGATCGGAAGACGCCGAGGGGCACCGTCCCGGTCCAGATCGTCTTTGAGATCGATCCATCAAATATCGATAACATCAAAAGACACCTCCAGGATAATGGGATCGTGGTGGTGAGGGCGGGGGAGGACCGGTTCATCGAGGAGATCTCGGTCCTTCTCATCGGCCACGTCGTCCACACCGACCTCGGGGACACCATAGACCGGATCGATTCCACCGGCTTCGCCGAGGTGGAGGACCTCTCCCTCAGGATGCCGGGGATCGAGGAGCCCTCCTCCGCCTACCTGAGGATCAGGGCGACGGGGAAAGAGGAGATCAGAAAGTCCCTCTCGATCCTCCGCGAGGTGGGGGCGGAGAAGGACCTTCTGGTGATAGAACCTATCGAGGCTGAGAAGATATGAGAGAGGTGAGGATTTCTCTGGTGGGGTTTGGGATCGTCGGCCACGGCGTTCTGGAGGTGGTGAGGAGGAAGAGGGAGCTTTTGAGGAGCATGGGGCTGGACCTCCGGGTCGTCTCGGTCACCGACATAAAGGGGACCCTCTTCGACGGCGACGGGATCGACCCCTCCAGGCTCCACGGCGCCAAAACCCTCGAGGGGATCGCAAACCTCGGGATCATCGGGAAGGAGGCGATCCAGGAGATCGACTCCGACCTGGTGGTGGAGGTGACCCCCACCAACATCGTCCACGGCCAGCCCGGCCTCGGCCACATCGAGGAGGCCCTGAAGCTCGGAAAGCACGTCGTCACCTCGAACAAGGGGCCTCTGGTCGTCGGCTTCGACCATCTGAGGGACCTGGCCCGGGAGAACGGCGTTATGCTCAAGTACGAGGCGACCGTCGGCGGGACGATGCCCTTAATCAGCCTCATAGAGAAGAACCTGGTCGGAAATGAGATCCTCAGCATCCGGGGGATCTTCAACGGCACCTGCAACTACATTCTGACGAGGATGATGGAGGAGAAGTACACCTACAGCTACGCCCTCACCGAGGCCCAGGAGCTGGGGATCGCCGAGGCGGACCCCGCCTACGACGTCGACGGGATAGATACCGCCGGGAAGGTCGTCATCCTCGCAAACTCCATCTTCGGGATGGGAGCGAAGTACGAGGACGTCTCCGTCACCGGGATCAGGGGGATAACCCCCGAGGCCCTCAACCTCGCCTGGGAGAGGGGCTACCTCGTCAAGCTGATAGGGGAGGTCCCGGCCCTGACGGTGAAGCCGATGCTGGTCCCCCGGAGGAGCCCCCTCGCCGTCGGCGGGACCCTCAACGTCGCCTCCATCGAGACCGACCTCTCCGGGACGATCACCGTCACCGGCCTCGGCGCGGGATCGATCGAGACCGCCAGCGCCATCCTCTCCGACATCGTCAGCATCTACGCCTCCAGGCGGATAGACGGCTGAAGACCCGGAATCATGACCAGCTTCGACAGCTTCGCAGAGCTCTGCGCGAGGATCGAGGAGATCGGCGGCTCCATCGAGAAGGCCGACCTCCTCGCCTCCTTCCTCCGGGATCTGGAGGAGGAGGAGCTCTCGGTCGTCCCCTCTTTTGTGATGGGGTCCCCCTTCCCGGCTAGCTCCGACCTTCTCCTGGGGGTGGGGCCGAGCACCCTCTACGACGCCCTCTCCAAGGCCTTCGGGGCGGCTCCCGCCGAGGTCCAGGAGCTCCTCCGGAGGACGGGAGACGTGGGGGCGGTGGCGGCGGAGCTGGCGAAGAAGGGGAGGTCCTCCACCCTCTCGACCTTCATCGAGGGGGAGAGGCTCACCATCCTCGAGGTCCATTCCCGGTTCCTCCTCATCGCCCGGGCATCGGGGCGGAGGAGCCAGACCGCCAAGATGAAGCACCTCCGATACCTCTTCAGCGAGGCCGGGCCGACGGAGGCGAGGTACATAGCGAGGCTCGCCCTGGAGGATATGAGGATCGGGGTCGGCGAGGGGATCGTCCGGGACGCCGTCGCCAAGGCCTTTGGATCGTCGCCGGAGGAGGTGGAGCGGGGGTACAACTTCACCAGCGACCTCGGCCTGGTAGCCCGGCAGGCGAAGGAGGGGCGGCTCCCGGAGCTGACGATCGAGATCGGTCGACCCATAAAAATGATGCTCGCCCAGCTCGGGTCCGGGATCACCGGGTCGGTGGCGGAGATGGGGACGGCGGCCGTCGAGGTGAAGTACGACGGGTCCCGGGTCCAGATCCATAAGAGGGGAGAGGAGGTGGAGATCTTCTCCCGTCGGCTGGAGAGGGTGACCCGCTCCCTCCCCGAGATCGTATCCTTCGTCAAAGAGGGGGTCCGGGCGGAGGCCGCCATCCTCGACGGGGAGGCGGTGGCCCGGGGGGAGGACGGAAGGCCTCTGCCCTTCCAGGAGATCCTGAAGCGGTTCCGGAGGAAGTACAGGGTCGAGGGGGTGGCGAAGAGGATACCCCTGGAGCTGATGCTCTTCGATCTCATCTATCTCAACGGCCGGGTCCTCATCGACGAGCCCTTCCGGGAGAGGAGAAGGCTTCTGGAGTCGGTGGCGGACGAAAAGATCCTCGCAGACCAGAAGGTGACCGACGATCCCGAGGAGGTGGCCGGGATCTACGAGGAGGCGATCGCAGAAGGCCACGAGGGCGTCATGCTGAAGAGCCCCGAGTCCCCCTACGCCCCCGGTAAGAGGGGGAAGAACTGGCTGAAGATAAAGCCGGTGATGGAGACCCTCGACCTCGTCGTCATCGGAGCCCGGTGGGGGGAGGGGAGGAGGGCGACCTTCTTCGGCTCCTACCGGCTAGCATCCCCGGACCCGGAGACCGGCCGCCTCGAGGACGTGGGGTGGGTGGCGACGGGGATCAACGACGAGATGCTCGCCGAGCTGACGGAGCTCTTCCGCGACCTCGTCCTCGTCGACGGAGAGGGGATGGAGGTGGAGGTGAAGCCCGAGGTGGTCTTCGAGGTGGCCTTCGAGGAGATCCAGAAGAGCAAGAGCTACTCCTCCGGCTACGCCCTCCGGTTCCCCAGGCTCGTCCGGGTCAGGGACGACAAGGCCGTGGAGGAGGCGGACACCCTCGACCGGGTGGCCGGCCTTTACGCCACCCAGCGGGGTAGGAACGGCAGATCGTCGGGCTGATTTAGAGGACAGATTAGGGAGTTGTCGGCGTTGTTATTCAAGAAGATGAGCGAACTGGTCGATGAGGAGGCGAAAGGCCTTCTATCGAGGGGCGTGGACGTCCAGTCGGTGATGCCCGCGGTGGTGGAGATAGTGAACGAGGTCCAGGAGCGGGGGGACAGGGCCCTCGCCGACCTGACCGAGAGGTTCGACGGCGTCCGGATAGGGAAGGTCCGGGTCGGCAAAGACGAGATAGAGAAGGCTGGTGACCAGGTGCCGGAGAAGCTGAAGAAGGCCCTGGAGATCGCCCTGGAGAACATCGCCGCCTTCCACCACCAGGAGCTCGACCGGGACCTCTGGATGACCGAGACCTCCCCGGGGGTTCTGGCCGGCCAGATGGTGGTCCCC